>Ga0302253_1001333_pt1 | contig 15172 bp, 14 predicted proteins | sample AAG_RA_Trp_MG_FD_193537 | JGI IMG/M metagenome (GOLD analysis project Ga0302253, IMG submission 193537) | Enriched activated sludge microbial communities from anaerobic digester in WTTP, New Holstein, Wisconsin, United States - AAG_RA_Trp | ecosystem: Engineered > Bioreactor > Anaerobic >...
GGGAGGCAGGTAAAAAGTGAGTCACCGAGTGAATCCTGCTTGCCAGCAGTTCGCCCGGTGACTCGTAACTTTGTGTTATCATTGGTGGGTCGTGCAGGATTCGAACCTGCGACTCTCTGCTTAAAAGGCAGGTACTCTACCGACTGAGTTAACGACCCCCGAAAGGTTCGGTCTTATATGCGCGGCGGTGTGCCACTGTCAAGCATTGAGGGCGCGTCAGGCCGTGATGCGTTCAAGGCCGCCCATGTAAGGACGCAGCACTTCCGGCACGATGACGGAACCGTCTTCCTGCTGGTAGTTCTCGAGAACGGCGACAAGGGTGCGTCCCACCGCGAGGCCGGAACCGTTCAGCGTATGCACGAACTCGGGCTTGCCACCACCGGCGGGCCGGAAGCGGATATTGGCCCTGCGTGCCTGGAAGTCGCCGCAGTTGGAGCACGACGAAATCTCGCGGTACTTGTCCTGACCGGGCAGCCAGACTTCGAGGTCGTACGTCTTGGTGGCCGAAAAGCCCATATCGCCACTGCACAGGGTGATCACACGGTAGGGCAGGCCAAGGTTCTGGAGCAGCGCTTCGGCATGTCCCCTCATCCGCTCCAGTTCCTCGAACGAGCGTTCGGGGTGGGCAAAACGCACCATTTCCACCTTGGTGAACTGATGCTGGCGGATGAGCCCTCGCGTGTCCTTGCCGTAGCTGCCCGCCTCGGAACGGAAGCAGGGCGTCTGCGCCGTGTACCCGAGGGGGAGGTCGCCCTCTTCGAGTATCTCATCGGCGTGCAGGTTGGTCAGGGGCACTTCGGCGGTGGGGATGAGGAAATAGTCCCAGCTTTCAAGGCGGAAGAGATCCTCCTCGAATTTGGGAAGCTGCCCCGTGCCGGTCATGGTCTTGCGGTTGACCATGAAGGGGGGCAGCACCTCGGTGTAGCCGTTGGCACTGATATGCGTGTCGAGGAAGTAGTTGGCAAGGGCGCGTTCAAGCCGGGCGGCCCACTTCCAGTAGACTGTGAACCGGCTGCCGGCGAGCTTGCCTGCACGCTCGAAATCAAGTCCGCCAAGGGCGACACCGATATCCCAGTGTTCGCGAGGAGTGAAGCTGAAGGCGCGCGGTGTCCCCCAGCGGAGCACTTCGACGTTGTCGTTCTCGTCGCGGCCTTCGGGGACGCTCTCGTGCGGAATGTTGGGGATGGTCAGCATCCAGTCGTTCTGTTCCGACTTGACCGCTTCCGCTTCGAGGTCGAGCGCCTTGATGCGCTCTGAAACACCGCCAAGGCGTTCGATGAGTGCCGATGCGTCCTCGCCCGCGCGCTTGGCCTTGGCCACTTCAGCCGAGGCCTTGTTGCGTTCGCTCTTGAGGCTTTCCACCTCGGTGAGCAGTGCCCTGCGACGGGTATCCAGCGTGGTGAACGTTGCGATGTCGATGTCCGAATGGCGCATGGCGAGTGCCTTGGCGACCACTTCGGGGTTCTTCTGCAAAAGTTTGAGATCGAGCATGAGGGTGCCACTCCTTGAAAATGCACCGACCTTGATACCCGTCCGCGGGTGGCTGCGTCAACCGTGGCGAAAGCGGTGCAAGCCGGGAGGGACGTCGCCCGCCGTCAATTGAACGCGCTTTCCTCCCGCAGTTGTTCGGCGTGGTGGTCGCGCAGGAAGTCCATGAGTCTCGGAACCTCGCGGTCGTCCAGCATGTCTGCGGTCTCGTCGCGCATGTAGTAGCCTATCCACGCGGGGCAGGTCAGCGACCTGGGCGGACCGGTGCGGCGGGCGTCGGTGAGCCATAACACGACGGGTTTGCCCTTGTAGGTTCCGGAAATGGTGAATGCGGGAACATTGTTGGGTGCAAGGGCTATGACCCAACCAAGGGCAAGGAGGATGCGTTGGGCGCGGATGCGGGCGTCATCCACGCGGCCCATCTTGCGGAGACGTTCACGAAAGAGCGCAGCGGGAGACGGGCCTCCGGAGATGCGGGGTTCTGTTTTCATGGCCATGTGATCCCCCCTCGTTCGCTGTGGGTTCTGACTGGTCATAGAAAAACATGGAATCTCCATATGACTATGGGGAGATGCGCTCTGTGTGTCAACGTATATAGATATGGGGGGGGCGAAGGTGGTTAAAAAATTGAACCAAGTTCAGCAGGCAACCCCCGGAGCAGGGACGGAGGGTTTAAAAATTTGTACTTCTCCGGGGTGCGGCCACGAGTGCCGAATTTGTAGTAATGTGCTGAATATGCTATTGTTTTTGTTGGAATGGCCTTTGTTGGGCTGTTTGGCACGTGTGTTGCTGTAGTATATGCAACCTTCCTTCCTTCTCCAAAATAACAGCGATTGCTCCAAGACGACCCGCGCACGAGAGCGCGGGTCGTCTCTTGGTATCAGGGTCTCCCCGATGCGCGTCTGTCTCCGTCGAAAGAGGCAGGGGCGTGCACCGGCACGCCGGAGGGGCTGATGCCCGGCCCGTTCTGCCGGTAGCACGGTATCGCTCAGCGCTGCCTGACTTGCCACGGGGGACAGCATGGAACGCTCGTCAATCGTCATCCATTTCACGGACGGCTTTCGTGATGAGTCCGGCGAGAGCGCGGCATGCGTCCTCGTCAACATCAAGAAAGCGCAGACCTGTCATGTAGCGTCCCGCCGAAGGGTCGACCCATGTCACCTCCGCGATGGCATGCAGGTACTGGTCGGCGTCGTTCTCATAGTATTTGAAGAAGCCGGGCGAGTATTTGTTCAGAGTGGGGATGTGAACCTTGATCTGCAGTTTGTCACCCGGGGTGAAGCGGCGCGATGCCTCGACACAGAGACCCCCGGCACTGATGTCGGCACAGGTGGTCTCGAACCTTGGCTGGGCCGCGATGGGAAACTTGAATTCGTGCGCGAGGACATGGAACGCCTTCGGCAGACGTTTGTACCTGCGCCGTTCGTCGTCGTTGCTCATGAATCTACCTCGTTGCAATGGTTGCGAAAGAAACACCCATAGCATGACGCTAGCACAAACAGGGTGTCTGCGCCACCCCGCGAGAATCACGGCGCGGTATCGTGTCAGTACCTGTTGACTTGATGCCGTCAGGTAGTATCTGTGCGTGACCAATCCAGCACAGGAGGACCAAGCCATGTTCAAGATTGCCCTGCCGTCGCGCGACGGTATCGTTGACGAGCATTTCGGCCATTGCGAATACTTCACGCTTCTGACAGTGGACGAAGGCAGGCGTGTTGTGGAAGAAGAGCAGCTGGCACCCCCTCCCGGTTGCGGCTGCAAGTCCAACATCATCCCCGTACTGGTCGAAAAGGGTGTGCGCGTGCTGCTGGGTGGCAACATGGGCGAAGGCGCCGTCATGAAGCTCAGACAGCATGGCATCGAAGTGGTGCGCGGCGCTTCCGGCCCTGTGTCCGAGGTCGCCGCGAAATGGCTTGCCGGCGAACTGGCCGACAAGCAGGAACTCTGCACGGCGCACGGCCATCATCATGAGGGCTGCGGCGGCCATCATTAAAGAAGGATTACCATGAACGCTTGTCCCTGCGGCTCAGGCCTCGCTCTTGAGGCGTGCTGCGGCCCCTATCTGCATGAAGGAAAGACCGTCCCGACGCCCGAAGCCCTGATGCGTTCGCGCTATACCGCGCATACGCTCGGCATGTACGACTACCTCGACGAGACGACGCACCCCGACACACGTGAGGACGTCAGCACCGAAGAGATGCGCGCATGGTCGGAGGCCGTCCAGTGGGAGGGGCTTGAAGTGCTCGAAACCCGCGGGGGGCATGAGGGAGACGTCACGGGCGAGGTCTCTTTCGTGGCCCGGTACATGCTTGGCGGGGTTCCGCAGGAATTGCGCGAGGACAGCTTCTTCCGCCGCGAGGGTGACCGCTGGTACTATGTCGACGGCATGGTGCACGGCAGTGAACCCTACCGCCGCGAACAGCCGAAGGTGGGGCGCAACGAGCCCTGCCCCTGTGGCAGCGGCCGCAAGTACAAGAAGTGCTGCGGCAAGTAATGTCGATGCGAGACCGGGCGGGCGACCGTCCGGTCTTTTCGTATGCGTCGATACCCCTTGCGCGGGGAGAAGAGACGCCTCCGGTGGCACGGTCCGGGTGGCGGGGGCAGTCTGCATCTGCAGCTGAAGCCCCTTTTCCTGTCCATGCACCGCGCAGCTACCGCCGTCCATCGGCCTTGGCATCTTGGCGATAGCCTCCGGCTGTGGCTTCATGCCGTTGCTGGGCATGTGACCTCGCCCCGGTGCTGTCGGTCGTCATACGTGGGATTTTTCTGCCCTGCCTGCCCAGCGGGAGTGGCGGACACGGAAAAAAGCAGGTAGGGATGGGGCATGTCGTATTGCAGGATTGTCAGGGCCATACGTCGTTTCTGCCTCGACTGTCAGGGGGGGGCGGCGCGCGAAGTGCGGATATGCACCGACCTTGACTGCGCCTTGCGGGTCTGGCGCATGGCCGGCGCCCGTGTCGGAGAGTTGGCCATGGACGCCAGTGACGCCCGTCCTCCGGGGCATGATGCCTTGTCCGCTTCCTGTGGCGTCCCTGCCCTTCCCACCCCCGGCGATACCATGCAGGCGACCATGCCGGAGGCTGTCCCGCAGACGCCCTGCACGCCGACCGGCCCCCTGCAAACAGGGGGGACCGAGGACATGGCGGCCGGGAAGGCGTCATTCCGGTGCGCGTCGCCTGTTGACGGCGCGGCGTCGCCCTCTCTGGACAGGAACGGAGACCGATCAGGCTTTCCCGCCGAGTGCGTTCCCCCCGGAAACGAAGGTGAGGCGGTCCCTCCCTTGCGGGCCATCCGTCGCTTCTGCCTCCATTGCTGCGGCTTTCGCGACGCCGTGCGCGGGTGCGACGCCCGCGAGACGTGCGCGTTGTGGTCATACCGTTTCGGTGTACAGCCCGAAACCTACCGCCGGGTGCGTAGCCGCTTCAGCGGCCCGCGTACCCTTGTCCTGCCGGGATTTTCCGTAGGTCGTCGTACCTGATCGTAGGTTGTTTTCCCTCTGGAGGCGATATGCGTCGTGGTCTGGGGCTGAGTCTTGTCGGGCTGCTGCTGATGGTGTCCCTTCTCGCTGGATGTGCAGCGCACAGGGGTGAGCGCGTGTCGAAGTCCGGCTTCCTTCGCGACTATTCGCAGTTGAAGCCGGGTGACGAGGGCATGGCGGTGCTGATCTACCGCAAGCCCGATGCCGACATGCGCAAGTATCAGAACATCATCATAGACCCTGTACGAGTGCTGCTGGGGCCTGAGGCGCAGTGGGAGGTCGAGCCGGGTGAACTGTACAACCTGGCCCGTGAATACAGGGCAGCCTTGATTCGTGAGGTGTCGCCCCTGTATCCCGTCGTGGACACGCCAAGCCCGGAGACGATGCGCCTGCGTGTGGCGCTGACCGACATCAAGCCCGGCAGTCCGGTCCGGGGCGTACTGACGCTGCTTCCGGTGGGCATGGCCATTGCCGGGGCAACGAAGGCCACCACCGGCGAGTTCTCGGATGTGGGCAAGGTGGAGACGGAGATGGAACTCATCGATTCCGTCACGGGCGAGAGGCTTGGCGCCGCTGTAGACCGGCAGGTGGGCACCAAGGCCCCGTTCAGGGGAGAGTTCGATGATGCCCGCGATGCCTTCGACTTCTGGGCCAAGCGGCTGGCGAGGGGCCTCGCGCAGGCCCGGGCACAGCGGTGAGGGCCTGCAGTCGTCGTCTGCCCGGCAGGGCAGGTTCCGGTCGCACCTCCTGACCGCCGTCACCGGCGGTCTTTTTCCTGACGCAGGCGCTGGCTGGCCGTGAGCAGCCTGTGCAGCACGAGGGCGGCGGGCAGACCCGCCATGATACCCCACAGGGCTGCCCGGTGTGCCGCATGGTCGGCGGTGATGAGCACCCCGTTGCGGGCCTCGTTCTTGGCGGTGGTTGCCCCGTCTGGCGTCGTCCATGCTCCCAGCCAGTATTCCGTTCCCGGAACAACCAGCGAGTAGACGCGCCGCGTCTCTGTCGAGCCATCTGCACGTCGCGCCGTCCATTCGGTGAATCCGCCCCCCAGTACGGCGCGCGACTGCATCTCCTGTACGAAAGGCACTCCACGGGCATCGGTCGCGTTGGCGAAGTCCACCCCGGCGGCACCTTCCATGCCCGGCGTGTACAGGTGCACCGTGCCGCGCGAGAGAATGACATAATCCCACGGCCCTTCGCCGTACCGCACGGGCGAGATGGAGCGGATGAGCTTGGCCTCGCGTTCGTCGGGCGGGGTGGCCTGCGCGACCTCGCCGAGTGCCTGTGCCAGCGCACGCACGGTGGACATGATGCGCTGGTCGTCGGCGTGGCGCGCCTGCCCTTCGACCCGTAGGGCGCAGTCCTCGGCCACGCGGGCATTGCCGGGGGCGAGGGCCAGTAGCATGGCGATGACCGGCAACAGCGCCAGCACCACGGCGGGAAGCATGGCGAGCGCCCGCCCCGGCAGGGAACGTAGCGATGCGCAAAGGCGGCGGGACGTTGGCAGGGCTTGCATCCCCTGACGTGTACCTGTTTCCGCGTCGGCTGTGAACCGGGCAGAGAGGCGTGTCGCGCCGGAAAGCCCGCGCCGGACAGCCGTGGCGGCGTCCGCCACAGGTATCCCCCGCAGTGTCTGCGCCTTGGTCAGGGCTTGCCGGTGTTCAGTCCACAGGCCACATGCCGGAAGGTTGTCGCAACGTAACGGCCCGACAGGACCTCGACGATGGGGAAGCAGGGGGGCGAGGTGGCGGGAGTGCATCCCGCCAGCAGGCCGAAGACACGACGGTCGAGGTCGTCCAGCGTGTCGGCGACCACCTCTTCAAGGAGGCGGAGGCGGGCCGTCTCGTCCATGTCCGCCGTGCGGCACCGGAGAGGGCGCGCCTCATAGAGAAGGCATCTCTGGTCGTGAAGCAGCGGGCACGGAACGCCGGACCCGCGAGAGGTCTTCTGTCGCAGTTCATCCCGTTGCGTGGACGAGAGGAGGGCATCCATGGCGGCGGTGAGTGCGGCCGCCTCGGCGAGGGTGAGCGTAGGCGGCGTGGCACAACAGCGGACATGGTCGCGTCCGCAGCGGGGGGCATCTGCGAAGGCTTCGGGGGATATGCCGGGAGTGGCGGCCTCGACGTGTCGTTCCACCTCCTGCACGAGGCGGGCGAGGTCGCGCAGCACCGGCGTCATGGCGTCCGCCACGCCGGGTTCCACGGCGGCTTCACGCACCGTGAGCGCCGGGTTGCGCCGGGCAAAGCGCCGGAGTGACCGCCATTGGGTGTAGCTTGTGGGACGCGACCTCAGCCGTGAGAGAAAGTGCTCTGCCCGTCGAGGCGAGAGGCCGCGTCGCAGCAGGTAGGCATGGAGCACCGTGCCCGTGCGTCCCACCCCCCAGCGGCAGTGCACGTATACCTTGCGGCCCCGCCATACCGATTCGTCAAGCCAGTCCAGCACCTCTTCCAGCGCGTCGGGTTCCGGTGCGCCCTCGTCCTCGATGGGTAGGAAGCGCACTTCGAAACCCGCAGCCTCTTCGGTGTCGGCGAGGGTGCACAACTCTTCGCAGACGTTGAGGATGGCGACGATGCCCTGTTCACGAAGGGCTTCGAGGTGCGCGGCAGACACGGGGGCAGGCCCTGCCGCGATATGCGGCGTGACCCATGTGACCGGAAAGACCGGGTGCCCCGAATGCGGTTTGACGGTCAGCCCTGCGAGGGCTGCGCGCAAGGTCTGCCCCGTGGCCCCGAGGAGGGCGCGTAGAAAGGTCATGGGTGCGTGCCCGTTGCGTGTGGCAACACGGCAGGTGGTGTCACCCGCAAGCCATGCCCCCGCATGCGAGGCACGAGGAACCGGGGAGTGGCTTGTTCGCGTATCCTGCCCGCGAAGGGATGCGCACGGCCCCTGACGGTTGCGGCGGCTGTCTGCCGTGAGAGGGCCGCGGGCATCAGTCGTCCTCCGGGGTGTTGATACGCGTGAGGAAGTTGTCGGCCTCGGCGTCGGCCTGTTCCTCGGTGGAGAGACGGATGTCCATGAGACGGGTCACGGCCAGCACCCGGCCCAGCAGGGCGAGACGCTTCTGGATGAGGGCTTCGCTGCCGGGGCCGTGGCGGGCGTCGATGAGGTCGCCCTTGATGCGTGTCGAGAAGCCGGACTGTTCGAGTACCCGTGACAGGAAGCGCAGACGCAGGCTGCGCCCTTCGGCGTGCCCCCCGCCGCCCTTGAGCCTGAACTGGATGTAGTTGGCGCGGGTGTCTCCGGCGCAGAGGCTGTCGATGACGGCGAAGTGGTAGCCGAAGCGCAGCATGATGTTGGCATACGTGGACGATGCCACGGCGTAGCTGGCGAGTTGGGGCGAGTCGCGGCGGAAGATGCCCGCGCTGATGCGGTCGAGTTCCTCCCAGTCGGCGGCGGGTGGCAGGGCCGCCCACGCCGCAGGTTCGGACGACAGGCCGAACCATATCGCCCACAGTGGCAGGCTGCGGAAATCGTCGGGGGTGATTTCGCGCTTGCCGATGGCTGACGGGAAGAACCCGTCGTCGAGGTTCAGCACGTACATGACCACGGGGATGTCGCCACGCACCTTGCGGGCACCCGAAAGGCCGCGTCCGTCACGTTCCACGAGGCTGAACATCTCGCGCACGGCCATCTCGTGGCAGAAGCGCACGATGTCGTGCAGCGAGCGGCAGTTGGCGGGCGCGAAGTCACTGGACGACGGGTCGACGAGAGTGAGACGCGCCACATGGGGCATGGCCCGCGACAGGCGGTGCATGGGGCCGCGCAGTGCCATCGCCCCGGGGGATGAGCGTCTGGGCGGCGGTGTGGCGGGGCGTCCGGCGAACACGACGCCTTCATGCGCGTCGACGGTGACGAGTGTACCCACGGGCAGGGTGGCGAACACGCTGTCGTCGCCCGTGACGAGGACGGGGACGGAGGATTCGCGGGCGACAGAGGCGAAGTGCGAGGCCCGGCTGCCTTCCACGGAGATGACGCCCTCCATGCGGTCGAGGACGCGCGCCAGCGAGGGGCCGAGGCAGGGCGTGACCAGCACCGTGCCGGGTGGAAGGTCGCCGATGTCGGCACATGAGAGCACATGCACCACGGTTCCGCATCCGGTGCCGGGGGCCACGGGGTCTGCCCCCTCCAGCAGGGGGGTAAGCCCTGATACGTCGACGCGCGGCGGTGGTGCGACGGCGGCGCCGGGTACGGGACGCGACTGCACGATGGAGATGCGTCCCGATTCGTCGATGGCCCACTCCACGTCCTGCGGTTCGCCGAAGAGCGTCTCCAGTTCCATGGAGAGTCGGGCGAGGCGCTTGAGGTCTTCGGTGGTCAGCGGCAGCCCCTGCGCCCGTTCGAGGATGCGATGCCGCGCCCCGCGTGACAGCCATGCCGTGGTATCGCCGCTGCTGCCGTCCATGAGCGGGGCACCCATGCCACCGACGGTGTGGATGGCGATGACCCCGGCTGCGGAGTCGTCCGATGCCGCCGGGGCATCGGGGGCTTTCGTCGGGGTGGCCGTGGTGGACGGTGTGCCGTTGTCGTCTTCGGACGTTTTCGCGGCCCTGCCGGTGGCCGCAAGGGAGAGGATGCGGGCAGGGGGGGATGGTGCGCGGGTGTAGACGACGCCTGAGGCCTTCGCCTGCACCAGCGGCATCAGCAGCACCGCCATGGGGGTCTCGGTGTCGGCGAAGCCGTGGATGATGCGGTACGAGACCGCGCGGGGCGTGTACTTGCCCGCCAGCACCGTGCGGTAGGCGTCGGGGAGGTCGGCGGGAGCGACCCCCAGTACGCTGGTGTGCTGCCCCGCGAACGACGCCTCGCCGTCTTCGGCTACCGCGCTCGACCGTACGGCCAGCGGGGCGCGTTGCGGCGAGAGGGCGTGTCCCGCTTCCAGGAGTTCCGTCTCCAGCACGGGGGGCAGTTCAACGGTGAGCACAAGTTCACGCATGGTGCGGCAGAGGTCGACGAGGCTGTTGCCGTCGGCAAGGTCGACCTGCCGGAGAAGGTCGTCGAGAGGGGCGCGCAACCCGTTGTATTCGATGATGTAGTGGAAGGCGGAGGCCGTCACCACAAAGCCGTCGGGCACGGGCAGCATGGTGCGCTGGCGCACCTCGGCAAGGCGTGAAGCCTTGTGACCGGCGACCTCGGGTCTGCCCGCCACCTCGGAGAGGGGCAGCACATAGGGCGGGGCGAGGTCGGGTTCGGGGATGCTCACCGCCATGCGGGCGTAGAAGGCCACCTTCGAGGCATAGTCCGCAAGGTCCATCCAGCGCAGGGGGTTCATCTCGCGCAGCCGGGCGACCATGCCCATGACGTCGGTCTCGAGGGCGTCGCACTGGGCCACCACCCGCGTCCAGTCCACATGGGTGCTGCCGTAGTGGATGTCCTCGATTTCCGCGATGCGCTCAAGGCATCGCCCGTCCTGCTGGATGAGTTCGCGGAAGGCCTCGTATTTGCGGCGCAGCAGTGCGCCGGGGGCAAAGACCCGGTATGTCCAGTGGCGGAAGAGTTCGCCGAAGGCCATGCTCCCTCCGTGGGGCGTCAGGCGCCGAGTACCTCGCGCACCTTGCTTTCGAGTTCGTCCTTGTCGATGGGCTTCACGCAGTATTCATTGGCCCCCAGTCGCAGCGACTCGCGCGCCGTCTCAAGCGTGGGGTAGCCCGTGAGCATGATGACGCGCAGGTCGGGCCTGTGCTTCTTCATCTCCTCGAGCACCTCCACGCCTGTCATGCGGCGCAGCTTGATATCGAGGATGGCGAGGTCGGCCCCCTTGTCACGGATATGGGCGATGGCCTCCTCCTCGTCCGTGAACGCCGTGACGTGATGCCCCTGTCGTTCGAGGATGCGCTTCACCAGCACGCCTGCATCGATAACGTCGTCGAGTACGATGATGTCGGACATGTCCATCTCCTATCCTTCCTGCGGAGGGGGCGGGGGGTTGATGGGTTCGAGGGGCAACGTCACGCGCAGGAGCGTTCCGGGGCCGGGCACCTCGCCTTGCGGCGCGGCGGCGAGCACCCCGGCGGGCAGGGGTTCTGTGATGGTGCCTTCAGGCAAGGGGCTTACGGCCTCGAGCGAACCCTGATGGTCTTCGATGATGCCGAACGACACCGAAAGCCCCAGCCCGGTACCCTTGCCCACCGGCTTGGTGCTGAAGAAGGGGTCGAATATCTTGCGCAGGTTCTCGGCCGCCACACCCGTGCCGGTGTCGGCGAATTCGGCTGTGACGGTCATGTGGGCGATGTCGAGGCGTGTGCGTATCTTGACGATGCCCCCGTGAGGCAACGCGCCGAGGGCGTTGTTCAGAAGGTTCATCCACACCTGCTTCAGCTTGTCAGGGGCACCATAGATGATGGGCAACCTGTCGTCGAGCACGGTGATGATTTCGACGTTCTCCAGCGAGAAGGTGTGCCGCACCAGCGAGACGACCTCCATGATGGAGTTGTTGAAGCACATCTCCTTCTTCTGGCTTTCGGTCTGGCGCGAGAAGCCGAGCAGGTCGGAGACGATCTTGCGGCAGAACTTCGCCTGCTTCTCGATGATGCCGAGGTCGTCGCGCAGCTGACCTTGGGGTACGTCGTCCTGCAACAGCTGCGCGTAGCCGAGGATGATGCCCAGCGGTGTGTTGATCTCGTGCGCCACGCCCCCCGCCAACTTGCCTATGGATTCCATCTTCTGCGACTGGAGCAGCTGCCCCTGATAGTCGCGCAGTTCCGTGATGTCGCGCGCCGTGCTCAACACGCCGGAGACGCGCCGCGTCTCGTCGAAGACGGGAACCTTGACCACATGGAAGTGATGGGTCTTGCCGTGGCGTTGCAGCGACGTCTCAAGGTGCGAGGGCTGCCCTGTGGCGAAGACGCGAACCGTGTCGGCGGCAAAGGCCCCGGCTACGGCCTCGGGGAGGATGTCCTTCTCGTGGCGTCCCGTCAGTTCATCGGGTTCCCTGCCTGCGAAGTCGGCGTAGGCACGGTTGACCGTGAGGCAGCGTCCCTCGTCGTCGAACATGGCCACAAGGTCCGGTGTGGCCTCCAGCGTGGTGTGCAAAAGTTCCTGCTGCCGTGTGAGGTCGCGTTCCGTGGCCCGCAACTCCTCGATGCGGCTGTGCAAGGCCCCCGCCAGCACGTTGAACGCGTCGGCGAGTTCCTCGATCTCGTCTCCGGGCTGGCTCGCTTCGAGGCAACCGTGGCACTCACCGGGGAGCGTACCGGCTTCGAGGGCGGCACTGCATCGTGGGCAACGGGTGCCGAGCATCACCCAGCATCGTTTGCCGGGGCCGCCGAAGGCAGGACAGTCGCGGTCGTCACAGCGGTGGGTGTCCCAGCAGTGGCGGCGTGTGGCGAAGGTGCTGCGTTCCATGCCCAGTTCGCTGCACACGATGTTCTCGGCGTGTTCACGTAAAGCATTGAGGCGGCGAGTCACTTTATGGGCGAATTGTGTACCTATGACCGTGGCGATGGCGAGCGATATGCCGCACACGAGGGTGATGGTGAGGGCGAGGTCGTTGACCGATTCGACGATCTTTCCGCGCGAGAGGCCCACGCGTACCGTGCCCAGCGGCTTGCCCGCGATGCGCACGGCGGCGGCGAAGTCGTAGATGTGCCCCTGCCCGGTGTCGAGAAGCAGCGTGGCGGCGTCCTGCTGCGGTTCGAGCCGGTTGACCTTGAGAAGTTCCACCGGAAAGGTCTTGCCGAAGGTGTGGGCCATGACCGTGCCGGTATCGTCGAGGATGAACCCGTAGACCACGTCGCGGTCGACGCCGCGCAGGTCGTTGACGATGTTCGACAGGCGCAGCAGGTCTGAAGAGAGCAGCGAGTCGGCCGCGCGCAGGGCGATGTTGGTCGCAAGCGCCGTGCCCCGCCTCTTGCCCTCGTCGAGCAGGGCTTCGGTGGCGAGCCGTGTCACATAGATGGAGATGAGCACCGCCACCAGCAGGACGATGAGCGTTATGCCCATGTTGATCTTGTGGCGGAAGGGCATGCAGCGGAGCGAGAACCGTTGCAGGAAAGCGATGCGTGGCATCCTCATTCTCCGATCACCTTCGAGGGGTCGAGCCCCAGTTTGGCGAGCAGGTCGCGTACGGGGTCGTAGTCCCTGTCCTCGGCCGGGATGATGCCCTTCATTCCCGCTGCGTTGAGGATGGCCTCATGTTCGGGGTCGCGGTCGGAAAGGGTCAGCAGTGCCTCGCGCACCTTGGCGACGATGGACGGGTCGAGTCCCTTGCGGGCCGCGTACACCCAGCTCGGATAGCCGGGGGTCGTCGCCAGTACGCGCATGCTGCCCGGTTCAAGCGTGTGGTTCACGATGTCGAGCGTGCCTTCGCGGATGGAGGCGAAGTCGTAGCGTCCGGCGTGAACGCCGAGCACCGCCTTCTCCTGCTTGCCGCCGGGGCCGGGGGCGAAGGCGATCTCTGCGAAGTCCTTGGGGCCGATGCCATGGTCGAGGAACATGCCAAGGGCGAAGAGGAAACCCCCGGCAGAGAGTGGGTCGACGGCTATCCAGCGTTTGCCCTTGCAGTCGTCGAGGGTCTGGAGGGCCTTGTTGTCGCTGCGGCAGACGATCTGCCCGCGGAACACGGGTTCGCCGGAACGTTCGACGATGCGCGCAAAGGCACGTGCGCCGCTGCGTTCGAGCGCGATATAGGCAACGGGGTTGGAGAAGGAGATGTCTATCTCGCCGCGTTCGACCATGCGCAGGTGGGCATCGAACGTGTCGGGAAAGACCTGCCGTACCGGAAGCCCCGTAGCCTTGCGCAGGTATTCCACGATCTGCCCGTGGCGCATGAAGGAGGTGGCATGCGAATACTGCGGCAGGTAGGCGTAGGTGATGGAGGGGGGCGTCTGGGGGGGCGGCAGCTCTTCGCGGTATGACAGGTCGACCTTTGCGGCGGGGTCGCGGTCGCACCCGGCGATGGCCAGACCTATGGTCAGGGTCGCCAATACCAGCAGGGTGGCCGAAAGGCAGGTACGCATGGCGAGTTGCTTCATGGCAGTCACATCGAGGCTGCGTCGGGTGGTTCCGACGGTTTCTGGTGTCGCGTCCTTCCGGGAGAGGCGATGCACGCATCACGCGCCATCGTGACAGCCGATGGCCCCTACGGGGGCTCTGTCCGCAGGTCGCCGCCTCGGTGGCACCGGTCTCTCCGCGAGGGATGCCGCGCCGCTGGCGGCACATGTTGCCCCCCCTGTCTGTCGACGCCATGCAATGCATCCGATGGAAAGGGCCCGGATATGTGTGGCCTGAATGCAGGCCGCACGGACGGACTGTCGGGGTCGGGGCGGGACCGTGCCTCCGCCTGCTCAGGGTCAGCCGTCGTGCCGCATCTGGTCCGTTGGCCCCTTGGCGTCTCCTGCCGTGCCGGATGCGGCGGCAGCCGTTGTCGCAAGCTGCTTTCTGCGGGCGAGAAAGCCCCTACCTTTGGCATAGGCGATGCGTACGGGAATGTACAGGAGCAGAAACCAGAAGGTGATCGAGGGCTGTGCGCCGATGATGGGCACGTCCCATGGCAGGATGGGCGTCGCGCCGGAAAAGCGGTCGGACATCCACCCCATGGCGAAGGGCAGCGGCCAGATGCTGACGCAGAAGAGCGCCGCGCCGAACGAGAAATAGTGCCCGAAGGCGTCGTGCGCCTGACTGTTCACCGCCTTGTAGCTTTCCTTGTCGCCCATGCGCAGCGCCGTTTCGGAGAGCTTGTGGTGGTGTTCCATGTCGGTATGCAACTCTTCGAGGCGGCGGCGGTTCAGACGCATGACGATGCGAAGCGACACGTCCCCCACGGCAAGGCAGATGATGGTCAGGCACAGGGTGCCGAACAGGAAGCCCGAGAGGGCGTCTTCTGGCAGGCGGTACGGTACGATGAGTACCGGGTCGAGAAATCGGGAGATGTCGTTCATGGCTTCCTGTATAGGGAAAGGGGGGACGGGGTCAGTGCCCCGTCCCCCCCGGTGTACGGTGTCCGTCTGTGCTTGGCTAGCCGAAGATGCGGTAGTTGAAGAAGCCGCGCAGCACGTAGTCGATGCCCACGTAGAGGGCGAGCACGATGAAGATGCGCTTCAGCAGGGTGTCGGAGAAGTACTTCGAGGTGCGGGGGCCGATGATGGAGCCGATCACGATACCGACAAGTTCGGTGCCGATGAGGGTCCAGTCGAGCGGGGTGCCCTTGCTCACGAGGGTGATGATGGAGGTGATCATGCTCACGAGCACGGCGAGGGCGGAAGTGCCCGC
>Ga0302253_1001334_pt1 | contig 15171 bp, 16 predicted proteins | sample AAG_RA_Trp_MG_FD_193537 | JGI IMG/M metagenome (GOLD analysis project Ga0302253, IMG submission 193537) | Enriched activated sludge microbial communities from anaerobic digester in WTTP, New Holstein, Wisconsin, United States - AAG_RA_Trp | ecosystem: Engineered > Bioreactor > Anaerobic >...
TGCCGCCGGTGATCCATTCGCTCGTCCATGCACCGCCCGGCACGGAAGATCATCTCGCGACTGCCCGGACGATCATCTCGGGCGGCGGCCAGCTCCTGCCGGCGGTCTGGGAGGCGTTCGACCGGCGCTATCATATCCCGGTCGCGAACTCGTACGGCCTCTCGGAAACAATCGTGATCGGTTCGGGGACCACCACGCTTCCCGAGTACCCGCACCTGACCAGGGGCTACCAGAGCGTCGGTGTGGCGGTAGGATATACCGAGATCCGCATCGTTGACTCCGCTGATCCGGAACGGGAACTCCCGTACGGCGAATGCGGCGAGATCGCCCTCCGCGGGCCGGCTGTGGCGAAGGGGTACTGGAACCTGCCCGATGCAACCCGCGAGGTCTTCAGGCCGGACGGCTGGTTCCTGACCGGCGACATAGGATTCCTCGATGCCGACGGCATCCTCTGCATCACGGACCGGAAGAAGGACATGATCATCATGTCGGGCTGGAAGATCTACCCGACCGAGGTCGAGAACGTGATCGTCCGGCACCCGGCGGTTGCAGACGTTGCCGTCTTCGGTGTGCCGGATGAGCGCAGGGGCGAAGTCCCGGTTGCGGCCATTGTCTTCAAACCCGGCATGGCTCTTGATGAAAAAGAACTTGAGGCGTACTGCCGGGATCAGATGGCAGGCTACAAAATACCCCGGCAGCTCATGGTGATGGATGCACTGCCCCGCGTCCACGGCTGGAAACTCCTCCGCCGGGAACTTAGGGAACAATTCAGCAGCCGGCCATAACGGGCCGCCTGCTGATATTCTGCGAAAAATCCGTTCAATGCCCGAAACCATTTAATGGCTCAAAAGAAAGTATCATTCAGAGTGTATCGTGGTCGACACGAAAAGCCGTATCCAGGATGTCCCGTCGATCGGCAGGACAAAACGACGCACAACGGGCATCGTGGGTCTCAACCTGCTCCTTGACGGCGGTTTCCCTGAGGGAACTCTTATCATGCTCTACGGGACGCCGGTTGCCGGTGTCGATCTGGCAGCAAACCAGTTCTGGAAGGGAGAGGAGGGAGAGGAGGGCACGTACCTGATGAACGACGGGGACGTTGATGTCGGAATGATCGATGCCACAGAGATGCACCCGGATCTCTACCTCACCCAGATGGCAGGCAAGAGGATTATTGTCGATTCCCTCTCTACCCTTATCGTGAAATACGGCATTGACGTTGCCCTCAAGTTCCTCCGCAATTCCCGGGATGAGATGAGAAAACGCAACGCGAATATGGTCTTTGTCGTCTATACCGGTATTCACCCGCCCATCGACATGACCAGGATCATGCGTGCGGCCGATGTTGTCATCGAGTTCAAGACCGAGATCCACCAGGCTGAGATCGAACGGACCCTCGCGGTCCAGAAGATCAAGGACGCGGCGGCACCCCAGCGCCTCCTCCCGTTCATCATCACCGACCGGGGCATCGAGGCCTCGACAACCTCACGCGTGGTCTGATCGGATTCTATCGGCCGGGCAGTCATTCCGGATCTCTGTTTTTTCCCGCGTTTTATGTCCGCCCGGTACAGGGCAAAAAAGATCGCATGGTTTTTGAAAATCCCCTTTTAATTCAGTTTAAAAGAAATTCAAAAGGGATTGTCGCGATTTAGAAATAAAAAGTTTTAATTAGTACTAAGTAGTGTTAAAGAAATCCCGCAGCAGGTTTATATGAGGACCCGCACCACCCTTTTTTACAATGTCTGAGACCCTTCCGGCTACGGCCGGTGCACGGCAGCCCAAGGCACAGGTAAGGAATTCACCGGCCGATGTCTCATTCTCAGTTGCAAGGAAAAAAAAGCGATCCAGCGGGATCGTTGGCCTGAATCTTCTTCTCGACGGTGGGTATCCCGAGGGAACCCTCATCATGGCGTACGGATCGCCGGTGGCCGGCATCGACATCGCCGCACGCCAGTTCTGGCGTGCCGATGGGGATGATGGCGGCACCTACCTGATGAACGACGGGGACCCGGAAGTCGGGATGGTCAATGTCGGGGATGTTCACCCGAGCATGTACCAGGACTGGCTGGTCGGGGACCGGATGGTGATCGACTCGCTCTCGGCGCTGGTGATAAAGTACGGGGTCGACGAGACATTGTCGTTCCTGCGGCAGGCCCGCGAGGAGATCCGGAAGACCGGGGCAAACATCCTGTTCCTTGTCTATACCGGCGTTCACGCGCCTATGGACATGACCCGGCTCATGCGGATTGCGGATATCGTCATTGAATTTTCTACGGAAGTCCACCAGGCCGAGATCGAACGGACCCTCGCGGTCCAGAAGATCCGCAAGGCTGCCGCCCCCCAGCGCCTCCTCCCGTTCATCATCACAGACCACGGTATCGAAGCCTCAACAACCTCGCGGGTCGTATAACGCGATCAGCAATCCCGTTTCGGGACCAGTTCGTTTTCTTCGATGATCCCCGTACCTGCAGCTGGCGGGCCCGCATTGCTGCCCTGAGGGCCGGCAGCGTTCCCGGCATGGTCTTTTCATACGATCAGAGCCGGCCGGCGGGAACCGGGTCACGGGGTAATGGTTGCGGGGTTTTTCAGTGTCAGGTGCACGAGCGGAGGCAGGGGCGGGAAGGAGTACGTTGTGACGGAATCCAGCTCAGGGAGCCCGTCCTGCCAGCTCTCGATGACAACAGGATGGCTCCAGTCCCAGGTCCGCTCCGAACTGGTGCTCCGGTCGGGACAAAGGGGATAGAGGAAGACCCCGGTGGCATGGATGATGACCGAGACCACGACGAGAAGGATAACGCAGGACCAGGCAACCCGGGTCCTGAGTGCTACCCGGTCCAGCTTGACCAGTTCGTTAATCGCAAGGCCGATGAAGACAGCAAGGACCGGGACAAGACCGGTCAGGAACCGCTGGCCATAGGAATACGCCACCGATGATTCCCATAACCCGAAGAAGCTGTATACCAGGATTTGCAGGAGGATGACGGGGCCGAATACCCAAAGGACCTGCCGGATCCGTTCTCCGGCAACGGACTTCAGGTTCAGGTACCCCCAGACCGAGAGAACCAGGACGGGGGAGAAGACAAGCAGCCCGACATTGGGGGCAACGAGCAGCCCCGCAAAATTGCCGATGCTCGAAAGGCCGAAAGCGAAGAAATCAAGGTTCTGCTTATAGCCGCCAAACACATTCCCGAAGATCGTGAAGTTATAGATGAGGAACGGGAGGCCGGTGACAGCAGCGGATACCGCGTACACCGGGAGGTTTTCCCGCTCGTACCACACGATGTACCCGAGGATTGGGAGGAGGAGAACCGAGTCCGGCGGGCGGTTGAAGACGAACAGCCCGGAGAGGAGCCCGAGCAGGACGATATATCTCCGTGAGCGTTCCCGCTCGTTTCTGATGATGAGCCAGATCATCGCGATCAGCAGCAGTTCAACGGTCCCGTGCTGCCAGAGCGCCTGGCTGCTGACCGACCAGGTGCTGGTGGCGAATGCATAGATGAGTGCCGTGACGAGCGCGATCGTGCGGGGGAACAGTTCCTTTCCGGCGAGGTACACAAAGACCACGGAGAGAGCTGCGATGATCGCAGCGCAGGTCTTTGCCAGGATCATGATACTCATCGAGTCAAAGGGGATTTTCATGAGCGTAAAGAGCACGTACGAGACGAAGTACACGGGGGTAATCAGGATCGGCGTCACGATGGGGAAGAGCGAAACGAAATGACCGTTGACCTCCGGGAAGGCATAGGCAACGTTCGGCCCGAGCCCGGCTCCGACAAACTCGTCAAAAAAGATCGTCTGGTGGAGGATGAGCGAGAGGGGGAGGAACGCCGCGGGATTGGTATCGCCGCTCATGGTCATCTTTGAGACCGTGTTGTACACGATATACACAAGGATGAAAAGGAGGAGGTTATCGTAGCGTACTGCCAGATCCTTCAGGCGCCCCGCAAGCACCGGTGCGCTGTCAAGCACCGGCGCGTTCTTCTTCATCCGATCCTTCTTCTTCTCCTTCATCGGGTTGCCTCGTTGTGGCCAGGGCCGGAATCCCTGCAATAAAAAACAACTCCCGGATATAAAAAACGGGCACTGTTGAACCGGGCACAAACGGGTGTTCACATCAGAACGATGAAAATTCCATACACTCAGGATAGGTGCGATGGCTCCCGGCTTCAGGGGTCCTCATGGGGTGATCTTGTATCTGAAAAACGGTCAATGAAGGCCGCCGCGGGATCCGGATGGTTCATTTGAACCACGAGGAGGAGAAGGACTCATTAACGTCCTTCGAATGCGCTCCCGGAAGTGTCACCGTCAGAGAATCCACCGTTCTTCTCGCGCAAAAATGCCGGGCCGGATTTCCTGCAGGCTGGCATGACCCGCGACCGGATCTTTCTTTGCGGCATTCGCAGCAATGGATTTGCATACGTCCCCATCCGGCCATTCACCTGTCCCGGAGAATCCGGCACAGCACCTCAAGGTTCTGGTCCAGGTACGTCATATCCGGGCCGGAGAGATCCCTGACCGCCCCGGATACATCCGGCTGGACTCCGAGCAGGGTCACTCCCGCTTTGGTCTCCCGTCCGACATATTCCATGAGAACCGTCAGCGGGAGAACATGCGTCGATACAAGGCTCACCCGGACCCGGTCCGGTTCGACCGGTGAGATCGTGCCGGGCCGCGCCCCCATATCGGCCGCATCGAGGAACAGGGTATGGTCCGGCCGGAACCGTCGCAGGGAGCCGGTGATGCTCTCCGGGACGGTTCCCGCAAGGAAGACGCTCACCCCGGGGATCCGGCGCTTCCCGATCTCCCGTGCTGCGTACATGCCAAGACGGTCGGCGGGGATGAGCTCGTCCCCGATACCGACCAGGGAGATTCTCCGGGCACCCCTGATCCGGGGCGGCAGGACATCAAAGAGCGGGTCCATCCCTGGCCTCAGGTAACCACGACTTCCCGGTCCGTGCCGGTTCCCGCGTACTCGTGCATGAGGTGGATGGCCCCGGTCGGGCAGTGGCGCTCGCAGATGCCGCAGCGGATACACTGGTACAGTCTCACCTGCGGGCGTTTCTTCCGGGAAAAGGCCTTTCCCCGGAACTGGACATCCCGGGGCCCGTCAACCATGGTGATGACCTGCGCCGGGCAGACGAGGGTGCATTTCGAGCACCCGATGCACTTGTCATCGTCGATGGCGATCCGCCCCCGGAAGGTCTCCGGGATCGGAACCTTCTCGGTCGGGTAGCGGATCGTGACCGGCCGGCCGAGGAGGTTTGCCAGCATCTCGCGCAGCACGCTCATGGGACCACCCACAGCCAGTTGATGACCAGTACGATTCCTACCTGCACGACAGCTGCGCCCGCGATATATTTCCAGCCGATGTCCGTGAGCTGGTCAATGCGGATACGGCCGGTTGCAACCCGGATGGAGGAGAGGAGCATGAGGACGGCGAGCGTCTTTGCAAGAAAGAGACCCATGCCGGCGACCGGGTTCAGCCACGCGGGAGCAAGCGTCCACGGCAGGACCGGCCCGCCAAGGAACAGGGCGGCGATAAGCGCGCTGCCGGCAACGAGGGCGATGGAGAACGTGAGGTTCATCAGGGCGAGCCGGCGGCCGGTCAGCTCCGTCCAGGGCCCGGCAATGATCTCGGTCTCCGCCTCGGGGATATCGAAGGGGGCCCGCTCCAGTTTCGCCTGCAGCCCGACCAGCGCAACGATAAACCCGATGGGCTGGAAGAAGATGAACCAGAGGTTCTGCTGCTGCCATGAGACGATGGCCGAGATGGACCAGCTGCCGGCCATGATGGCCGGGGAGAGGAGGGCAAGGAAGAACGGCACCTCGTAGATGAAGAGCTGCGTGATTGCCCGTATCCCCCCGACCGTGGAGAAGATATTGCGGGAGAGCCAGCCCAGCAAAAAGAGGGACGGGGCCGGGATGGCGAGGAGGTAGAGGACCACGACAAGGTCGCCGGTGAACGCAAACGGGCTGTACCCGGTCACCGGGATGTAGAGGAATGCGGTCATGACCGCCGCGAACGCGATCAGGGGGATGATATCGTAGAGCCGGATATCGGCGCCGTCCGGATCGATCACTTCCTTGCCCAGCATCTTGACAACGTCGGCAAGCGGCTGGAAGAGCGGCGGGCCGATCCGCTGCTGCATCCGCGCTGCGATCTTCCGGTCAAGGAATGCCATGAACAGGGCGAAGGCAACGAGGAAGAGAAATCCCGGGAAGATGAAGATTTCGGCAAGCGTCTGGAGCGGATCGCTCATGTCTCCCTCCTGTCCCGCGCGGCGGGACGTTGCCGGACGATGCATCCGCACGGAGCTGCTGCTGCACCGCTGCCGCGTTCCTTGTTCACCACGACCATGCGGGACGTGCACGAGAGGCAGGGGTCGATGGCAGCGACGATCACCGGGATATCCGCGATCGAATGGCCGACAAGACACTTCGCCACCGAGGTCCAGTTCGCCAGTGTCGGTGTGCGGATATCGAGCCGCTCTGCCTTGTCGGTGCCGTTCGTCCGTATGAAGTGGACCAGCTCCCCCCGCGGGGCCTCGTATCGGGAGAGGATCTCACCTTTCGGAGCGTTCTTCGGGGCGTCGGCACGGATGGGACCCTCCGGAAGATGTTCAAGGCAGTACCGGACGATCTGCGAGCTCTCCCACAGTTCGCCGATCCGGACCCGCGTCCTGCCGTACACGTCCCCGCTGGTATCGGTCACGACGTTCCACGGGATCTCCCCGTACACGAGGTACGGGTCGTCCCGGCGGGCATCGTAATCCACCCCGCTTGCCCGTGCCGTCGGTCCCACCGCCCCGTACTGCAGCGCCTCCTCCCTTGTCATCCTGCCGACACCCCGGAACCGGATCAGCAGGGTCTCGTGACTGCTGACCATGTCGAGATATTTTTTTATCCGTTCCTCGAGGGGGGGAAGGCGGGAGAGGGCTGCTTCGATCTGCCCCGGCGTGAGATCGCAGCGGACACCCCCGATCTCGTTCATGTTGTAGTGGACCCGGTTCCCGCTCATCTCCTCGAGCGTATCCATCACCGCTTCGCGGTCGCGCCATACCCACATGAACAGGGTGTCGAACCCGATCTCGTGGGCAGCGACTCCCAGCCAGAGGAGATGACTGTGCATCCGCTCCAGTTCCGCGATGATCGTGCGGATGTACCGGGCCCGCGGGGGAATCTCAAGCCCCATGATCTCCTCCACGCCCTTTGCAAATGCCGTGGCGTGGGAATGCGAGCAGATACCGCAGACCCGCTCGAGGAGCGGGAGGACCCGGGTAAAGTTCCGCTGCTCTGCCGCCTTCTCGATCCCCCGGTGGTTGTAGGAGAGGTTCAGCTCGAGGCGGACGATCTTCTCGCCATCGGCAATGATCCGGAAGTTCACCGGTTCCTTGAGGGCGGGATGGTGCGGGCCGATCGGGATGACAACGTCGGGCATTACGACCCCCCCTCCTTTATCCCGCCATAGAACCGGCCGGGATCGGGTTTCCAGTCCTTCCGCAGGGGGTATTCGTTCTCCGGCCAGTCCTCGTTCAGCATGAGCCGGGACAGCCCGGGGTGGCCATCGAACCGGATCCCGAAAAGGTCGTGGATTTGCCGTTCGTAGATCGCTGCGGGGGGGAGGAGGTCCGATATCGTGGGGATCGATGGCTGGCCGCGGGGGAGAAGGAGAGAGAGGGAGAGGATGATACGGTGCGGGCCGATCAGGTGATACAACAGTTCGAAGTTTTCGCCGGTATCCGCGGTACTGATCGTGAGGAGGCGGTCGAACCGGAGCAGTGCCTGTGCTGTCCGGACCGCATCGTGGAGCCGGTCGGGTGCGATCTGCATACTGAAACGGTCGTTCCGGACCCGTGCGGCAGTCCCGAACTGCTTCATCTGCTCCACGACCATTTCAGGAGTTACCGCGCCGGTCATGCTGCCCCCGCGGGACGTGCTGTGCCTGAATTCATGCCAGCCTCCTGCTTCTTCTGCCGCCATTCCTTCCCGCCACGGGCTGTATCCTCCTGCATCAGGTTCAGGCAGGCAACAACCGCGTTGATGATCTCGTCCGGGCGCGGCGGGCACCCCGCAACATAGATATCGACCGGGATAACGCTGTCGACTCTCTCAACCATATGATACAGCCCGTGGAAGACCCCGCCCGAGGCGCCGCAGGCACCCACGGCAATCACGTATTTCGGTTCCGGGATCTGCTCAAAGACACGGCGCAGACGGGACGCCTGCTTGAGCGATACGTGCCCCGTGACGATCAGGATGTCGGCATGCCGGGGAGAGCCTTTTGCAAGAATCCCGAACCGCTCGACATCAAACAGGGGCATGAGACAGGCGATGATCTCGATATCGCACGCATTGCAGGCACCGCTGTTGAAGACCGAAATCCAGGGGGATTTCTGCCGAGCCCAGTTGACGAGCCGCCGGCTGATACCCATGTCCGGGACTGCCATGGTTAATCATCACCCCCGTTCATGAATATTAACCCATGGATCAGGACACTGTCCGTCCCCTGCTCCGGCCTGTATATGCATATCCTTCCCCGGCAGAGAAGGCCGATCTTCTTTCCCACGGTTCTGACCGTCATTGCTCCAGCCTCAGGATAATGATAGCGATGGCCATGATGGCCAGGTACCCCAGGGAGCCCCAGAGCGGGGCATTGGCCGGTGCCGTTGCAAGAACCAGCGCCGCCACGTGAACCACGGTGAAGAAGAGGGCGACGTAGAAGAACTGGTAACCGGGCTGCCATGTATGCGCCTCTGCCATTTCCCCCCCGACATAGGGCATGATCTTGTTGACCGAAGGCGTGAATGGCGGTGCAACGGTCCGGGACCATGCATAGATCAGGTACCCGATCCCAAGTGCGCATGCCATGACGAAGATTGGCGATGCCAGAAGATCCCATGACACCATTCACGGCACCCCCCCGGGGAAGATCTGCTGTGCTGCATGGGAGATCCATTCGAACGATTCGGGGAACAGGCCCAGGTAGACCGTGACGAGCGCAAGGAACGCAACAGCCGATATGATCGTCAGGGGCAGTTCTTTCGGGTTCACCGGGCAGGCGGCCCTGTCCGACCCGCAGAACAGGAGGGTCGATATGACCGGGATGTAATACCCGAGCGAGAGGGCGCTGTTCAGGGCAAGGATCAGGGCAAGGGCGACCCCGCCGGCCATCGAGGTCACCATCCCCGCCTGTTCGAGGAGGAGCTTGCCGAGGAACCCGGAGGTGAACGGGACACCGATAAGCCCGAAGATGAAGACCACCATGGACAACCCGAGCAGCGGGTGCCGTGCACCGAGGCCGCCCATCCCGGCCGTCCTGAAAGTCCCGGCATCGCGGGCAAATGCCTCTGTTGCGAAGAATGCCCCGGACTTCATCATGGCATACGCGATGGCGTAATAGAGGCCGGCGACAAACCCGAGGGGCAGGTTATAGATCAGGCCAATGCCGAATCCCAGCAGGATGTATCCCATCTGGGCCACGCTCGAATAGGACAGGATGTACCGGAGATCGGTCTGGTTCAGGGCAAGCAGGTTTCCGGCGGTCATCGTGACGACTGCGATGAAGGTTATGACAAGGCCGACCGTCCATGGCAGCATCCCGCCGGCCGGCAGGGCCGAGAGCGACAGCACCATTGCGATGAGGACACCGATCTTCGTGGGGCCGACCATGATGGCGGTGACCCCGACGGGGGCTCTGGCATATGCATCCGGCAGCCAGGTGTGCAGGGGCACGATCCCCAGTTTCACGCCGTAGCCAAGCACGATGAGGATAGCCGCGAAGAGGACATGGCGGGGATCGGCACCGGCAAGGGCGGTGGGGAGCAGGGATAGTTCAAGCGTGTGGCCTTCGACAAACAGGAGGGCCACACCGAACAGGGCGGTGAGCGTCCCCATCACGCCCTGGAGGAGGTATTTCATCGCCGCGGATAGGGCAGCAGGGTCCGTCTGGTACTGGTACGCAACCAGGGCATAGACCGGTATGGCGGAGAGCTCGACAAGGACGAAGATCGTGAAGAGATCGGTGGCAAACCCGACCGCCATGGCACCGGCCAGCGCGAACAGGAAGAGCGGGTAGTAGAACTGGACCGGCCCTTTCGGGTCAAGGCTTCCTGCCGATGCCCATGCCGCCACGGCCCCGATCCCGGTGACGAGGAGTCCGCCGGTCAGCCCGATATAGGAGATCATCGGGTACCGGGTGTGCTGGAAGAGGACGGAGAGCAGGAGGCAGAAGACCGCAAGCAGAACAAAGCCGGTCAGCGTCCCGCACCAGTGGCGGAGGTTTTGCGGAAACAGTCTTGTCAGGAAGTATACCCCGATACCGCAGAGGGCGATGAAGAAGGGCATGAACTCCGCTATCTCGACCGGGTTCACAGTCCCACCCCCAGGATGACGACCGTGACCAGTCCCACGAGGACTGCCACGAACATCGCGATGTTCCAGTTCGCGTCCCGATCCTCCATCCCCATCACGGCCCTGCCCAGGTCGAACAGCAGCAGGGCTCCGCCAGTCGCAAACCCGTAGAGTATCCGGAAAAATTCCTGGATCGCCCTGGCAGCAAGGCACACGGCACGGCACGCTTCTTCGTACAGCAGATCGAAATCCCGCAGCGGCACGTCGTGGGGTTCGAGAACCTTCTTCCCGATGGTGAAGAAGAAGAGGGCTGCAGCCCCGAGGACGAGGACCGCGCTCAGCACGTGAGCCATATCATACGCTGCATACGGGGTGGGGACAGGCAGGATTGCATACAGCAGCCCCGGGAAGATCCCGATGATGATGCAGAGTGCTGCGGTCCCCAGCATCGCGGCCTGCATGATCAGGGGCGGGTCGGAAGCTTCCGTTGTCCCTTCGCGGACGAACGCGAAATACCCGAGCTTCAGAAACGAGAGGAATGTCCCGAACGAGGCGATCTCGAGGAGGATCCACAGCCAGATGCTGGTATGCTCCGCCGCGGCAAGGACCATGCCCTTGGAGACGAACCCGTTGAAGAGCGGGACGCCGGCGATGGAGAAGGCCGCAACCCAGAATGCGATCGCCGTCACCGGCATCTTCTTCCCGAGGCCCCCGACACGGCTTAAGAGGTTCTCGCCGGTCTTCCAGACAATAACGCCGACTGCCATGAAGAGGAGGGCCTTGTACAGGATGTGGTTGAAGAGGTGCGCCATGCCGCCGTCGAGCCCGAGCTGTCCCATGGCATCGGCAGCGCCCAGCCAGCCGAGGATCCCGATGCCGGCAACCATGTACCCGACCTGCGAGACGATATGGTAGGAGAGGAGCCGGCGCATGTCGTTCTGGAAGACCGCAAAGGCAACGCCGTAGACCGCCATGATTGCTCCCATGAAGGCGATATATTCCGTTCCCGGCTGTGCCCGGGCAAGGAGGTAGACTGCTGCCTTCGTAGTGTACACGGACAGGAAGACGCTGGCAACGAAGTTTGCCCGGGGGTAGGCATCGGGAAGCCAGGTGTGGAGCGGGATGAACGCGATGTTCACGCCGATACCAAGCACGATCAGCACCGAAGCCCAGAGCTGGTACGGCCCGCCCGGGATCCCGGCAAGCGGCCCGACAACCGGTGAACCGCCACCCATGATGAGCAGGGCGATGCCGGCCATCAGCAAAGTCCCGCCCAGGCCGTGGTACAGCAGGTAGCGGTACCCGGCACCGATCGCTTCCCCGCCCTCCTGCCAGATCAGGAAGGTCGAGGTGACCGCCATCAGCTCCCAGAAAAAGAGGAGCGTGATCCAGTCGCCGGCAAAGACCGCCCCGAGGGAGGTGCCGGCATAGAGGAGGGCGTACAGGTGGAGCCTGGGTGCAGCACCTGCGGCAGCGTAGAGGATGGCGAGGAAGGTGATGAGCGCAAAGACGACGCCGGTCATGTACGAGAGGCTGTCGACCCGCAGGAGCGTCAGGGTGTAGCCCATGAAGGGGAGGTTCCACTGCGTTACCGCTGCCGGTGTATATCCGCTGACATACCCGCCCGGAAGCAGGAGCACGTCGAGCAGCGCGATGCCGCCAAGTACAGCCAGCCCGGCCTGCCGTGCCCTGCCATTCAGGGCAAGCACGAGCGGGGCACCGATGAGGAAGATGATGAACGGCGGTATTGCGGTACCTGCTGCAAGGGTTTCGAGGGCTGGTGCGGTCGTCCGGGTGACCGCGGCAGCAACCTGGACGCAGAGGGCGTATGGACTCAGCGGGGCAATTGTCCAGATGCCCGCGAGCACGGCGAGGGCTCCCGTCACCACGACCGGCCCTCGGAGGGTCATCCGGACGGGGATTGCATCAGCATCCCCGGTCCGGTAGAATGCCCGGATCACGACAGGGAGGAAGTACGCAAGATTCAGGACGCTCGCCCCGGCAAGGAGGACGAGGATCCACCACCAGCCGGCATCCCCGGCACCGGCCCCGAGAGCGAGATACCATTTCGCGATGAACCCTGCCATGGGGGGCAGCCCCGCCATGCTCAGAGCGGCAAGGGCAAAGGCGCAGAACTCCCACGGCATCTTCCTGCCGATACCGTCCAGCTGGGAGATCCTCGTCTTCCCGGTCTCGACGGCGACCGTGCCGGCAACGAAGAACATTGTCAGCTTCCCCAGCGCGTGGGCGGTGAAGGCATAGGTTGCCCCGATGACCGCTGCAATCCTCCCGGCATCGGAGACGCCGGAGATCCCGGCCGGCAGGAGCACCGCGGCGCCCAGCACCATGTAGCTGAGCTGGCTCACCGTGGAGTACGCGAGCCGCAGTTTGAAATCGTCCTGCAGGAGCGCAAGGAGCGACCCGACGACGATAGTGACGGTTGCCGTGCCGATGACAATCCACTGGAGGTCGAGCGCCGCCACCCGGTCGGGCCCGAACAGGTACCACATCAGCCGGAGGATGCCGAAGACCCCGGTATTCACGACCGCGACCGCGTGGAGAAGACCGCTCACCGGGGTCGGGGCGATCATGGCGCTGGGCAGCCAGCCATGGAGGGGCACGAGGGCCGCCTTCACGCCAAGCCCGAAGAAGAGCAGGATGAAGGCGAGGCGGGCGAACTCCGGGGCAATGGCGGCGATCCCCGGGTTGCCTCCCGGGATGAACTCGAGCGTGTTGCCCATGCCGATAACGGCCATGATGCCGGCAAGGATGGACACGCCGCCGCACTGGGTATAGATCAGGTATTTCCTGCCCGCGGCGAGCGCCCCGGCCGTCTCCTTGTGGACAACGAGGGGATAGGCGGCGATGGCGAGGATCTCGTAAAAGACAAAGAGCGAGAACATGTTGGACGAGAGCGCAACGCCCATGACCGCTCCCATGGTGAGGGCGAACATTGCGTAATACCTGGTCTGCGAGTGCTCCCTCAGTCCCCGCATGTACCCGATATTGTACACGGTGGTGATGATCCACAGGACCGACGCGAGGGTGGCGAACAGGAGGCCGAGCGCGTCCGCGGCGAACCGGATATCGAGCATGGGAAGGATCTGCAGCGGGGCAGTCGAGAGGGGCTGCGGGGCGAACGCGGACGGGAGGACGAGGAGGCAGAGGATGGTTGTCAGGACCGCTGCAGCACACTGCAGCCCCTCGCGGGTGTCCGGGCGGTTGTGGAAGACCAGCACGAAGAAGGATGCAGCGAACGGGATGAGGACGATGCCGGCAAGCATCCACGCGGAGGGGTCCATTACCGCTCACCCCCGCCCGTAAGTGTCGCAATCGCGGCGATATCGAAGGTCTTCCAGACATGCCGGGCCAGGATGACGAGGGCGAGCGCAAGGCCGGCGACGACAGCCTCGATCGCGATCAGGGTGAACACGACCGACTGGGACACGCCGGTATCCCCGGCCAGGTACCCGCCGAGGATGAAGACCAGGCTGACAGCCTTCCCGAGGAGTTCGAGGCCCATCACCATCTTGATAAGGTTGCACCGGGCAATGAGGGCAAAGAGCCCAATTGCAAAGAGCGCTGCGGCAACAAAAAGAACGACTGCCGCCCCGTCCGCCATCATGGCTGCCGCCTCCCCGACTGGTTCCTGCCCAGCAGCAGGAGTATCGACAGGACACCGGCAAGGACGATCATGCCCTGGAGGAGCGCCTCATATGTACGGGATTTCCAGAGCACTTCGCCGACAACGGGCGATACGACCGCTGCCCCGGGCCACGACGGGGCCGGGGGAATGACAAGGGCGACGAACAGGACGAGGAAGAGCGTCCCGAGGAGAACCGCGCACGCATTCTTGGCATTCATGCACGCACCTTCTCCTCTTCCCCTCCCGCAAGGACGAGAGCGACAAGGAACAGGACGGCGACAAGGCCGCTCCCCACGACCAGCTCGAGCACCGCAGCATACGGCGACGCAAGCAGGAAGAACAGGGATGCCAGTCCGACGCTCGAGAGCGCAAACGCGATGACTGCCCGGATGAGGTTGCGCTGCAGGATCGCAATGATTGCCATGACCACGGTTGCGATACCGGTAACAAGGATGAGAAGGAAGTCAGGGTCCGGCATCAGGGATCGCGGCCCCCTGCAGCAACAGCACAATCGTTTCCGGCAGGATTCCCCGACCGGCTTTTCAAGAAGAGAGGCGAATAGAGAGGCGAATTGGGAGAGAAAATCCGGAGGTTCAATGGTGCATGGATTTTCAGGCAGGAAGTAGCGATCATGGTAATCTTCCGCGGGTTACCTGCAGTCCCTGCCCCCCTGCGGCAGGACGCCGGTATTGAGATTACCCTGCTGGTAAGCCCGTTACGGTGGTCGTGATCTTCTCTCTTGTTTCAATGATTGACTCATATCATGAAGGAGGAGATTAATGTTTGGGTTCCGAACGGTCATCAGACCGTGAGGACGAGAAGAACCCGAAGGGTTCTTCGAGCCGATGCAGGATCTGATTGATACCAGTTTCATGAACGGGGAGATCGGATCTTAGACTTCCGAACGGTCATCAGACCGTGAGGACGAGAAGAACCCGAAGGGTTCTTCGAGCCGATGCAGGATCTGATTGATACCAGTTTCATGAACGGGGAGATCGGATCTTAGACTTCCGAACGGTCATCAGACCGTGAGGACGAGAAGAACCCAAAGGGTTCTTCGAGCCGATGCAGGATCTGATCGATACCAGTTTCATGAACGGGGAGATCGGATCTTAGACTTCCGAACGGTCATCAGACCGTGAGGACGAGAAGAACCCGAAGGGTTCTTCGAGCCG
>Ga0302253_1001335_pt1 | contig 15169 bp, 12 predicted proteins | sample AAG_RA_Trp_MG_FD_193537 | JGI IMG/M metagenome (GOLD analysis project Ga0302253, IMG submission 193537) | Enriched activated sludge microbial communities from anaerobic digester in WTTP, New Holstein, Wisconsin, United States - AAG_RA_Trp | ecosystem: Engineered > Bioreactor > Anaerobic >...
GATGCACCGGAATGTCGTGGCAAAATATCTTGACATCCTCCGGGTATCCGGTGAAGCCGAGATGCGCCGGGCCGGCATGACCAAGATCTACACGCTCGCCCGGAGGGTCCCGGTCTCTGCCATGCTGGGTTTGTCTGAAGATATCGTTGTCGTGATCGACGAGATGGGGAAGATCCTGCAGGCCAACGAACCGTACCTGTCGCTCTGCCAGGTGCCCCTCAGCGGGATCATCGGCGCATCCCCCGATCAGGAAGACCTTCCCCTTCTGTCTGATCCGGAAGTGCGTGCTGCCGTCAGGGCCGACGAAGATATCAACGGGATCGTCCGGTCCGTAACCGCGCCGGGCGACGGCAATGTCCGCCATTACCGCATCCGGATCGTCCCGACCGTTCTCGAAGGCGGGAAGGCAGGGACGACCGTCATCGGTGCTGATATCACCCGTGAAGAGGAGCTTATCCAGGACGCGGGGGTTGCCGAGATACGGAGCCGGCAGACCCTGGACATGATGCCGGTGCCGGTCTGCAACCTCTCCTGGGATCTTGTGATCACCTCCGCAAACCATGCATTCTGCGAAATTTTTTCCGGCCCGAAGGGTCCGGTGATCGGCAGACCTTTCCCGGATGTTTCCGGTTGCGACCCTACGGTATTACGAAGTCAGCTGGATACGTTACGAGAGCCGGGCGCCAAAAACCTGGTGATCGAACAGTGTGTCCGGCCGGATCACCCTGCACAGGTATTCCGCTGGTGCTTTGTCCCGGAGCGGGACGCTACCGGCACCATGACCGGCATCGGGGTGTTCGGAACCGACCTGTCAAAAGAGAAGGAAGCGCAACACAGGGAGCACGAGCACGAGTCCCGGTTCCGGTTCATCACGGAGAAAATGCAGGAGTTCCGGGATCTTCCTGCGGATGCGGATATCTATCAGGTGATTGCTGAAGGCATCAGGGAGATCGTTCCGGATGCGGCCGTAACTGTTTCCACATTTGATCCCGCATCAACGTCCCTGACCGTCAGGGCACTCGCTGGCGATGACGGAGTCATCCTGAAACACTTTCCCGGAACGGTAGGGGCGAATATTCCCATCCGCGACCCGGAGATGCTTCCCTTGATAAGCATGGATGGGATCAGCCCGGTTCTCGGTGGAGTTCATATCGCCAGCTTTGGTACGATTCCGGTGGTGACCAGCGCCCGGATAGAAGAAGAACTTCCCGTGGCTTCTATCTGCGGTATCAGCCTCAGGGCCGATAACACCTTCATGGGCGTTGCTGCAATTTTCAGGAGACTTCCCGGCCCGGTAAAGAACGAGGAGCTTCTCCTTGCATACGGGAGCCTGGCTTCTCTTGCCCTGCAGGCAAGGATACGGGAATCCGGCACGTGATAGTCATTGAAACTTCTTCCCGTATCAGAATGGGGATGAGCCGGATAAGACCGGCATACGGTTGATCATGGTGCAACCACCCGTCAGATTTCACGCCGGAGGAAAATTTAGCAACCTTTATTAAACGAAAAAATAACTTCCCATGATATACAGAGTCTGCCGGAGAATTACTCGTGATCTGTCGTTCCCCCTCCTTCTTTCTCCGATCCTGCATCATTCTGGCAACTGTCCTGCTGGTGACTGCTGCGATCGCCCCTCTCTGCACCGCTGCTGACCTGAACACCAATCCTTCGGGATTTCCCGCTGATCCCGTGTCCCCCGCAACCATCTGCGGAGGGGATAGCGGCGATGACCGTCCCGGCACCGATTCATCGGGATATTGCACGACACCCGGTGCGATTGGGATCAAGGTGACCATCAACCCGGCATCGACCGTACCCCTGCCAACAACCACCAGCCCCGCAAGGGGGATAAATATACCGACAACAACGCCGGCACCGGCAGTGACGATCCGGTTCAACCACACCCTCGTCACTGTACCCCCGGTAACGACAACGACCCTCCCGGTGACAACGCTCACCATAAAGCCGGTACCACCGTCCCTGGCGGTCAACCGGAGTACTGCCGTGGCTGCGGCAACAACCACGCCATGCCGTGCCTGCACGGTAACGCCGGTCTTTTCCAAAACCATCGCCCTGCACACTACGACCGCCCGGATCGCCACCGCGCAGGAGCTTGCCCCGAAGCAGGGGATTGTCGAATCGGTTGTGAGTTTTATCGGATCGCTGTTCGGACAGCAACCTTCCCGGGACCCCTCATCCCGGCAGGTGTTCGAATCATCGGTCCGCTCCATCAATCCGGATATCTTCAGTACCACACTCACCCCGAAGGACAACACGAGCCGGTTCATCGAGATGGAACCCTATCCGTCCGAGAACCTGTACAACAACAACGGGTACGGAACCTACACGTGGCAGACCTCGGCGCTGAACGAAGGCCGGGTTGTATCCGCAGTCTGGCAGCTCTCGCTCATGGACTTCCCGAATGACCGGAAGAACTGGTACAATCCCCCAGGACTGCTGGGGATGGATGTCATGAGTAGAGATCAACACGAGTTCACCGTTAATTTTACTGATTACCTTCCCCGCCCTGAAGAGGTAGACGCGCACTGGGATCTGAAAGAGTCGGTGCTCACCTTCTCCCGGTATGAGATCGAGCAGCTCGAGGTCCAGCTTGCCGCCCAGCAGCCGTATAATCCGTCGGATCCAGCCCAGAGCCAGGTGAACCAGATCCGGACCCGGCTCGCTGCCGCAAAGCAGCAGATCGATCTGCAGATGGCTAATCCTTCGGCCGGCCAGTACTCATGGACCAACGCACCCGCTGCTATGCAGAACCGGCAGTATACCGGAAATACAACACAGGGGGATACAGCCGCATCGGTCTTTGCCAACGCCGACATGAAGAAAACCGTGATGCGCGAAGCGCTCACCATCACCCTGCCAACCGACCAGCGGGTCGTGTACCTCCGGGTCGTGCTGCTCGATGCCGACGGGAATGCCACGTCGTTCTCCAACACCGTTCCGGTCACGGTCGGAAGAAAGAAGATCCAGCTGATAAGCCCGTGGAGCGGGTGGCAGAAGGTCCCGCAGGTCACCCCTCACGCCCAGATGGGCGGTTATATCAACGAACTGGATGGGGCGTTCTTCAATGGCAAAACCTATCTTGTCGGCAGTTCCGACGGCCGTATCTGGTGGGGCGTGCTCGATCCTTCCGGCACGTTCTCCGGCTGGACCGAGATCCCAGGCGGGCAGCGGACGCACCGCGATATCGCGGTCGCATCTTTCACCTCTGACGAGTGCCACCCGGAAACTTCGACGGGACTTATCATCGTGATAACCGGTGATGACAACCGGCTCTGGTACAACAGCATGAACATGCAGGGGAACTGGATGGGATGGACCGAAGTGCCTGGCAACATCATCACCGAATATGGCCCGACCCTGAACATCGCCACGAAAGGCCTGTACCGGCATATCATCCTGACCGCAAAAAAGGCAAATACCAACCAGTACGTCTTCAACGAACCCCCGATCAGGGAATCCCTGAAGGATGTTCCGGGAGGATACCTTGTCCCGAACTGGGGGAACTGGAACGCCCTTCCTTCGGTGCCGTGTTTCGGCACGGTCCCGGAGGGGCTTCCGTTTGTCCAGGAAGAGGTGGCACTCGCCGATTTCTACGGGAATCCCTACTATCCCGACAACTACAGGAAGCAGTACCGCTTCGTCACTGCCTGCCTCCAGTCGGAGGGCTCCTACCAGAAGGGCCATATGTACTACCTGAACGGGACAACGAACTGGACCAGCAACGGGGGCTACAGTACCTCCTGGTCGGCCTGGACCGAGGTACCCGGGGGTATCAGTAATGTGAGCGGGATCAGGACCAGCCTGTGGGGAGACAACCTGTGGCTGGGCGCATGGAATCCGTTTGGTGAGATTTCAGTCTCCCGTCTCGATGCACTGGGAGCCTGGCTCCCGTGGTCGACCATGACGGAGAAATATCCTCAGTCAACGCACATGCCGGCGCTGGTTGATGGCGACCGCTTCCGCATCATCGGGTCGGTATCAGACCAGCTGTATGTCAACACGTTCCAGAGCCTGCAGTTTTTCCTCACCAAACGGGATACCCCTTACACCGAGTGGAGTATCAGCAGCACATCTGGCGAGTTTACTTACTGTCACAAGTATTACCGGGCTGGTGGTATTCCTGTCCCCTGGCGGACCGGGAACGTGATGGCGGGCTGGGCCGGGAAACAGAATGACGGGCAGGTCGTGGCAGTCCAGATCGCTGAGGTGCCCTTCAACGAGACGGTCTTCCCCAACCAGAGCGTGACATTCGATTCGCTCATCCGCTCACAGGGTGCCGCCCGTACCTGGATCACTCCGGTAAGCCCGGAGTTCACCATTGCCGGCAAACCCTCGTACGTGGACCCGGTCCATCTCACGCCGTTTGCCGTATCCGATTATGCGAAGAACAACAGTGAGGCACTCAACCTGTATGCCCGGGCCATCATCCTGTCCTTTACCGACAAGCCCGGTGAGCTCAGGGGATACATAACGCCGACAAGTCACTTCCTGTACTCCCCCAAGGCAGAACTCGTGGCCTGCGCTCCGCCCACGGAGCACCCCATCGATGTGTACGTGCCTGATGTCACCATCACGGAATACAATGCCATCCGCTACCCCGACTTCAGCAACGGACCCACCGCCTGCAATGTCATCTCGACCAAGCGGGATGACGGACTGTTCGGCGGGGAACCGATCTGCCCGGCAATCGGAACAAAAGAGAACTTTTGCAAAGAAGAGGACAAGGGGGTCCTCGATTATATCACGGGATTCTTCGAGGACCTTATCGACTTCCTCGAATCGATGGTCAATTTCATCTCACGGGTCTGGGACAGCCTGAAGAACGCCTGCGTATCCCTGGTCGCGGACTTTATCCCGGGCTGCAGCAACAGCGGGTGGTGCAAGGGCATTATCAGCGGGTGCCTCGACACCGGGCTGACCGCACTCGGCATCCCGCCCAGCATCCCGAACTTTGACGAAATGCAGAACCTGGGGGTCGAATATCTCGCGGCCTCGATTGGAGAATCTGCCGGTATCTCCCCGGAGCTGGTGAAACCGGGTCTTGATAAGATGAAGGGAGCGATCGAAGAACAGTATACCCAGTCGGGAGATCTCTGCGGGTGGAAACCCGACCCCGTCTTCCAAGGCAGGCCGGCGTACATGAACATCACGCTGACCAACAACCAGGGCAGATGGATCCCGGGCGGAACCATCTATATCAGCGATGTTTTCACCGATTCCCGCGGCCTGAAACAGAGCGTGTTCCGTTCCAGCCAGCCCGGCATCCCGTATCCGGCAATGAAACCCGGCGTGTCGTTCACTGTCCCGGTCATTCTCGAGCGAACCGTAACCAATACGACCATCATGGGCTGCTGGCGGAAGCAGCCGGACGGGAGCCTGAAGGAATGGACCTGCGACGGGAACGACGGGGGCCTGAACCTGTACGACTGGGATCAGGGGTACGGCGAACCCCATCCGATGAACGTGGAGGTGGTTCCCGATACGTATGTCAATATCGCCAACCTCGAGGCCCAGCTGGGTATGAACTATGTCGGAAATTCAGCCGGCTACCAGCGGATCGGTATCAACTCGTGCCCCGACATGTTCTATATCAGGTATAATTATCACGGCAGGAACTACGACAGTTTCATGCTCGAAGCAGGGAAGGACTGGCACCGGTGAACCCGGAATCCCTCTCTTTTTTCCAGCTGTACCCTGAAAGAAAAAAAATCACTCCACCGGCACGAACTTCGTGCCATAGTGGATGATGCCGCTCTCGCCATCAGTGGCGATGCGGCGGAACGCACTTTTCACGCGCATCCCGATCTTCGCATCCTTCGGGTCGCAGATGACCTGGGACGTCATCTGGGGACCCTCGTCAAGCTTGATGATGGCAAGCACGTACGGCCCGGGCGAGGCGAACTGGTCGGGCTCGGTCTGGATGACCGAGTAGGTCACCACCGTCCCGAACCCGGCGAACTTGTGATCAACGATCTTCCCGTTCCGCCGGCAGTCGGGGCAGAAGGTCCGCGGGGGGAAGAAGTGCCGGCCGCAGGTCTCGCACTTCGTGCCCACGAGGTTGTAGCGCTGGGGGATCTTTCTCCAGAATCGTGCAACGGTCATGTCATACCCTCCCGAGAATGTGCACGGCAACTGTGGCACCGGTGCCGCCCACGTTGTGCGTCATCCCGATCTTCGCGCCGTCAACCTGCCGCTTGCCCGCCTCACTCCGGAGCTGCTGGACGATCTCGTATACCTGCTTGATACCGGTTGCGCCGACAGGGTGGCCGCAGGCTTTGAGCCCGCCGCTTGTGTTGACCGGTATCTTTCCGCCGAGCGCGGTCTCGCCGTCAGCGGTGAACTTCCCGGCCGTGCCCTTTTTGCAGAACCCGAGGTCCTCGATGGCGCAGATCTCGGCGATCGAAAAGCAGTCGTGGACTTCCACCATGTCGATGTCCTTATGGCTCAGCTTTGCCATCTTGAACGCCCGCTGGCCGGCAGCAACTGTTGCGTCGAGGGTTGAGATGTCCCGCCGGTCATGGAGCGCGATCGAGTCGCTCGCCTGCGCAGTTGCGAGCACCCTGATCGGCGTGTCAGTGAACTCCTTCGCCCGATCGAGCGGGGCAACGATGACAGCCGCCGCCCCGTCCGTGATGGGCGAGCAGTCGAAGAGCCGGAGGGGCTCGGCCACCATCGTGGACTTCAGCACCGTGTCGAGCGTGATCTCGTTCGGGAACTGGGCGATTGGGTTCCGTGCCCCGTTGTAATGGTTCTTGACCGCAACGTGCGCCAGCTGCTCGCGGGTCATCTTATACTTGTGCATGTAGTCGGTCGCGATCATCGCGTACAGGCCGGGGAACGTTGCCCCGACAAATCCTTCCCACTCGCGGTCGGCCGCGCCGGTCAGGGCATCGGTGCTCGCGCCGGGTTCGACGTCGGTCATCTTCTCGACGCCGGCAGCGACCACGATGTCCTCTATGCCGCTCGCCACCGCGATCACGGCCTGCCGGAAGGCAAGGCCGCCCGATGCGCAGGCAGCCTCGACCCGGGTCGAGGGGATGTGCCGCCCGGTCATACCCGCGTAGTCCGCGATGAGCGCCCCGATGTGCTCCTGCTCGATGAACCGGCCGGCGCTCATGTTGCCGACATACATGGCATCGATCTGGTCGCCCGACATCTTCGCATCCTCGAGCGCGAGCGCCCCTGCCTCGACGAACAGGTCGCGGAAGGACCGCTCCCAGTGCTCGCCGAACTTCGTGCACCCGACGCCGATTACCGCAACCTCTCTCATACCTGCATCACCAGTTTCCCCTTGTGTTTTGCATACCGTGCATAGTCCAGGTAGATCGGGTTCTGGAGCAGCTTCTCCACGCTGGGGGCTGCTGCCCGGTCGATCTTATCATTGATTGCATCGGTCACCGTGATATCGAACGCATCGCTGCCGGCACCGGACCCGAACGAGCAGACAAAGATCGTGTCGCCCGGCTTTGCGATGTCCAGCGTTGCCGCGAGGCCTACCGGGGATGCCCCCGAGTAGGTATTCCCGAGGCGCGGGACCACGAGGCCCGGTTTAATCTGTTCGGGTTTGAACCCGAGATCCTTTGCCACCTTCTGCGGGAACTTCGCGTTGGGCTGGTGGAAGACCGCGTACGTGTAGTCTTTTGCCGTCTTTTTCAGTTGCGAGAGCAGGAGGGTGCTCGCGCCCTTGACATGCTTGAAGTACCCGGGCTCGCCCGTGAACCGGCCGCCGTGGCGGGGATAGTTCTGCCCTTCGCGGCGCCAGAAGTCCGGCGTGTCGGTCGTGAACGAGGCGGTGCGGTTGATGGTCGCGATCGGGTCGTCGTTCCCGATCACGTACGCCGCCCCGCCCGCTGCCGCGGTATACTCGAGTGCATCGCCCGGCGCACCCTGCGAGACATCGGAGCCGATAGCAAGCCCGTACCTGATCATCCCGCTCTTGACAAGGCCCATGCAGGTCTGGATCGCTGCAGTCCCCGCCTTGCAGGCAAATTCGTAGTCCGCGGCAGTCATCTCGGGTGTGGCGCCGATCGCCTCACCCACGGTACATGCGGTCGGCTTTACCGCGTACGGGTGAGACTCGCTCCCCACGTACACGGCCCCGATCTCCTTCGGGTCAACCTTCCGGCGCAAAAGGGCGTTGCGTGCCGCCTCGACCGCGATGGTCGCGGCATCCTCGTCCATGTCCGGGACCGATTTCTCGAAGACCCCGAGGCCGCCGGAAATCTCCGCGGCATTGGCGCCCCAGACCCGTGCAATCTCTTCGACCTTGATGCGGTATCTCGGGATATAAACCCCGTAGGTAATGATGCCTACCATTCCTGTTCCCTCAGAGTACTGACAATCCTGTCAACATCCATGCCCGTGCAGAGCACGGTGATGCGGTCCTTATCTGCCATCTTTTCCACGAACGGGTGGACATCCGCGGCATCGATCCCCTGCAGGACCACGCAGCGCGGCTTGAAGGGCGTGACGCGGATGGCTACCATCGGCGACTTGCCGGTGGAAACGTTCGTGAACACGAGCGCCCGTTCCGTGCTCCAGCCGTAGATACGGTTGAACTCGTCGGACGAGAGCTGCATGATGGCGTTGAGGCTGTTCACCACCGTGTAGCCGAAGATGACCTGGTCCATGGATCCGCACAGGAGCGTGCAGCCGATCGCGTCCGCGAACTTCTGGAGCGGGACGGCTGCGTCGTACTCGTGGAGGTCGTAGATCACGTCGTCTTCGACATTGGAAAAGAGCATGGTTGAGAATTTCTGGATATGTTTTGCACCGTTCTCCTCGTCAATCGCGAGGAGGGTGTCGACAATCTTGCCAACGACCGCGGTGCCGGGGCTTTTCCTCCTGCCACTCTCGTAATCGCTGATGACAGAAGGCGAGACGCCGAGGCGCTCCGCGAGGAGGCCGGGGGCGGTCTCGAAGTTCATGCGCCACTTCTTCAGCGCGTGCCCCGGTGAGTCCGACAGCGTAATTTCGCCTGCCATCTTTTCGGCAAGCTGGTTCCGCAATCCGGATTTCATGCTCATGATCAATGATGCGGACCGTTAAATACCTAACGAACCCGGGTTCGACAGAAAACGAAATACGACGGGGGCATGAGCGAAAGGCAACTCATAAATAATTAGCAACTCAATTTTGATAAGCATGATACCCGCAGAAGATCTCCAGTGCTTAAAGGCCATCGCACTCCGGGGCGGGTGCAGGGGCCCTGTCTTTGTCTCGACCCAGAGTATCGGAACAATGCTTGCCATCAGCCAGCAGACGGCATCGCGCCGGCTCAAGGCGCTCGAGACGCAGGGGCTGATCACCCGTGCGATGACAGCGGACGGCCAGCACGTCACCGTGACCAGGCAGGGCGAGGAGGAGCTGCGGCGCGAGTTCCAGGAGTACTCGCGGATCTTCTCGGAGGGCGGCAAGACCTACGCGCTCCACGGCGCCGTTGTCTCGGGGATCGGCGAGGGCAAGTACTACATGAGCCTGCCCGCGTACAAGGAGCAGTTCAAGGCCCACCTCGGCTTCGAGCCGTATCCCGGCACGCTGAACATCCGGCTCAGCCACGCGAGCATCCCGATCCGGAAGAAGATCGATGCGCTCGACTGGATCCGGGTCAAGGGATTCTCGACCGACGGCCGGACATTCGGCGACGCCAAGTGCATCCCGTGCCGGATCGGCACCATCGCCTGCGGCATTGTTGTCCCGGGCCGAACCCATTATCCCGAGGACATCATCGAGGTTATCGCCCCCATGGCCCTCCGCCGCAAGCTCGGGGTCGAGGACTCGGACTCCATCAGCGTTGAGGTGGGGCCGTGATCGACAGGGCGCTTGCAGCGCTGCGGGACGGAAAGTTCATCCTCCTCTATGATTTCGATGACCGCGAGGGCGAGACGGACTTTGCGATCCGCTCCGATGCGGTGACACCGAAGGACATCCTCCGGATGCGCAAGGATGGCGGCGGCCTGATCTGCACGGCCGTCCATCCGGTTGCCGCCCAGCGCCTCGGTCTCCCGTTCGCAAGCGACGCCCTGCGGGCGATCGCGGTTGCCGAACGAGAGGGGGACATCCCCTACGACCGGAAGAATCACTCCTCGTTCTCCCTCTGGGTGAACCACCGCAACACCTTCACCGGCGTCACCGACCGCGACCGGGCGCTCACCGTGAACGCGATCGCCGAGCAGGTGAAGCACGCGCTGAACGGCGGGAAGGTCAGCTTCCACGAGACCTTCCGCACGCCCGGCCACATGGCGCTCCTCCGGGCGGCCGACGGCCTGCTCGATGTACGGAAAGGCCAGACCGAGCTCTCGATTGCCATGGCCCAGATGGCAAAGATCACGCCGGCCGTGACTATCTGCGAGATGCTGGACGACGAGAGCGGGTACGCGCTCACCAAGGCCGACGCCAAGCTTTACGCAAAGAAGCACGGGCTCGTCTTTGTCGAAGGCGGCGAAGTGATGAAGCGGTGGGAAGCGGAGAAAGCAGCAGGGAAATAATTACCCCTTTTTTCGATCAGGTTTCAGGTATCAGAATATCACGAAACCGAACATCCCTGGCGGCATACCATCGCCCGCCCTCACTCTTTATACTGCTGAAGGCCGATTGTCAATCACGATGGATGAAGAGCACTCCTCACCGGAATACCGGAAATCCGGCAGAACGTCAGAACTGTACAGCGAGATCCGGATCCGGGCGTCGCCCGGGCGGATCTGGGAGATCCTCACGGATTTCCCGGCATACCCGGACTGGACTCCTTTCATCCGCGAAATTGCGGGCAGGATTGAGGAAGGTGTACGGATCACAGCGGATCTCCGGCCCCCGGGAGGGACCGGCATGAAGATCCATCCCGTGATCCTGAAGGTTGTCCCGGAACGGGAATTACGGTGGCGAGGATCGCTCTTCGTGCACGGGCTGTTTGACGGGGAGCATGTCTTTGAGATCCGGCCGACGGGAGGGGACTCGTGTCTCTTTGTCCAGCACGAATATTTCTCCGGCCTCCTTCTCCCGCTCCTTGAGAACCTGCTGAAAAACAGCACCGCGGAGGGATTCGATGCCATGAACCGGGCCCTGAAAGCCCGGGCCGAACAGCCCGGCATCGGATGACGGGGGCACCTGCATTCAGTTCCCGTTCCCGATACACGCCCGGCACCAATTCCATGGATGAGCATTTCCGGCACAGTTCATTATTCTTATTATAACCCCCGCCCAACGATTCTACTATGAAAGTCCCGCTCACCGAACTTGACGACCGCCTGAAACGCTTCCGTGCCCGGATGGACAGAACCCAGCCCGGCTGGGAGCTTGCTGCCATCACCGGCAGGATCCCGCTTTATTACTTCACCGGCACGATCCAGGATGGTCTCCTCCTGATACCGCAGGACGGGGATGCGGTCTTCTGGGTGCGGCACAGCCACGAGCGGGCTGCCGACGAGTCGCTCTTCCCCGCAATACGGAGGATGAAGAGTTACCGGGACATTGCCGCGGAGATGAAGAACTTCCCGGAGACGATTTATCTTGAAACCGAGATTGTCCCGTTCGCCCAGCTCCAGCGCATACAGAAGCACCTGCGCTTCAGGAATGTGAAATCGGTCGACGAAGCGGTCGGCGCGGTCCGGGCACGGAAGAGCCCGTACGAGCTTGCGCTTATGGAACATGCCGGGAAGATCCACCGGCGCGTGCTCGAGGATCTTGTCCCCGGTATGCTCACGGAGGGCATGGACGAGGTCACGCTCATGTGCGACCTGTTCACGGTCATGGTGAAGGAAGGCCACCAGGGGCTCATCCGCTTCGGCGGGTTCAACGAGATGCTGCTCGGCCAGATCGGATTTGGCACCAGTTCCCTCTGCCCGACCTGCACGGATACCCCCGGCGGCGTTGCCGGCATGCACCCGGCGGTCCCGCAGATGGGAGACCCTGAACGGAAACTCCGGAAAGGAGACCTTGTTGTCGTCGATATCGGCTGCGGGTACAAGGGATACCAGACGGACAAGACACAGTCGTACATGTTCGGCAAACCGATTCCGGATGCGGCGATACAGGAGCACTGGCGGTGCGTGGAGATCCAGGACAGGGCGGCAGCCATGCTGAAACCGGGCGCCGTCCCGTCCGGGATCTACCGCACCATCATGGCGGATCTCGAACCGGCATTTCTTGAGAACTTCATGGGGTATGGCGAGCGCCGGGTGAAGTTCCTCGGTCACGGGATCGGGCTCTGGATAGACGAGACTCCGGTGATTGCTGAAGGTTTTGACGAGCCGCTTGAGGAGGGGATGGTCTTCGCACTCGAACCGAAGAAAGGGATAACGGATGTCGGCCTTGTCGGGATCGAGAACACCTTTGTCGTGACGCCGCAGGGCGGCAGGTCGCTGACCGGGAAGAACAAGGGGCTTATTGAGGTATACTGACGGTTTCCGTAGTACTGAACAGCCTGAAGCGGCATCCCGGATCCTTCCTCGGATCCTTTTCCCTTACTTTTTCGCCAGTTTTTTCAGGGTTGCCTCGGGAAGCATCTTTGCAATGCCCGTCTTCGTAGGACATCTCCCGAGTGTCAGGCCCTGCTTCTTTGCCTCTTCCCTGAGCACCTTTGTGTCAAGGTCTTTTATGAGGGCGCTCAGTTCCTTTGGGTCCATAGGGATCGATGAATGATAGGAACCGGGAACGATAAGGTTTTGCAGGAAATTTCCGTTTTTTTTTAATACGGCTGCAGGGTGACCGGGTGGTGCCGGCTGGGCGGTAGCCGGCATATCGGGAATTCATAAGCGAATTTCATAACGCATATTAATAATCCAATATAACGCGGGTACACATGGCGAAAATATCCTGCCCCCACTGCGGTGCACCAGTCGAATCGAACCGGAGTATGTGCCCGAACTGTCATGCGGACATCCGGAAGAAGAGTTCCCTGACCCCGTACCTGATTGTTGCAGGGATTAGTGGTGTGATCATCCTGATTGTTGCCGTCATCCTTCTTCTTCCTGCACCGAAACCTGCGGCGCAGCCGCTGCCGCAGGTGACCGCACCGCCGGCAGCACCCGCACCCGTAAAGGCGGCCAGTCCGTCCTGTACCATTGCCATCAACGGCAGGAAGAACACCCCCACAACAATCCAGCTCCAGGTCATGACCAGCACCTGTTCTGCGAGCGAGATAACCGAACTGAGCGTTTCGGTGAACGGGGAAAAGAAAGGAACACTCGCTTCAGGGCCCGGTTCGAGTGGCACCTTTACCGGGGCGTCCGGTACGAGCAATGTTATCGTTACAGGAAAATTCTCGAACGGTGCCGAAAGCGTTGTCTACCAGAACGCGGCACTGTGATATCCTGTAATAACCGGAGTGCCTGAGAAATTCCGGAAGCACGTTCTTTTTTTTTTTAAAAAAAAGGGAATTTACATCTTGATCTGCGCCAGTGCATCGAACGCCATCTTCCGGAAGACAGCAGGATCGATTGCGGGGTACTGCTCTTTTGCCTTTGGTACATCCTTTCCGGTACCGGCTTTGAGAGCGTCGACCCGGTCGAGCGTCTGCTTCGCCGCATCCAGCACCCAGAGGTCCCGGGTGTCCTTGTCCACAACCGTGATCGATTCAACCCGGACGGAGTTCATGAACGACCCGTCGGGCTTCTGGTACAGGTTCGGCTTGCCGATCACGGCAACGAACTGGGGCGGTTCGATCTTCGCCAGCTGCTGCATCGCCTCAGGCTGGTAGCTGCCGGCCATGATGAAGAAGGTGCCGGTCGGGTCGACCACGCGACCGCGGTAGAACACGTTCTGCTCGCCCTGCCGGGTCTTCTCGGTCAGGGTGCCGACCAGGAAGATCCGGTTGGAGCGTTCGCCTGAGGGGAGCAAGACGAAGGTGGGGCTCTTCTCGTCCTCGCCGTCCTTGAACTGGTACCGGCACTCGCGGAGCTCGGACGCGAAGATCCGGCGTGCGGGTTCGCGCTCGAACGCCCCCTCGCGCCGCGGCATGTCACGGGGATTCGTGCTCATGATGCGCCCCCGGCCCGGTTGAGCAGCGCTGCATGTTCGCCGGAGTCGAACGTCACCTTCTCACACGTGTTGACAAGAAGACGGCCGTCGATATCGCGGCCGTGGCAGACGATGTAACGCCCGAGCACCGCGTCACGCATCCGGAGGAAGACCTCGTCCATCCCGAGCGGGTTGTTCTCCGCGATCTCCTTTGCCGCTTCGAGCGTGATGCCGGTCAGGGCCTCGGTGGCCTCGCGCTGGAGCAGGATGTTGTGCGTCTTCTCCCCGTCATCGAGCCATCCCTTGATCCGGAGATCGTACACGAACTTCGGCTGGATCTCGTGGACGGGGCAGTAGTTCTGGCGCGAGAGGGCGCGGTTGCATCCGTCGACCGGGCAGCGCTTGATGATGCCGGAGCCGGGTGCGATATGGACGATTGCACCCCGTACCGCCGATTCGCCGCCGCTGACCGCGATCTCGGCGTCCTCCTGCATGATGGTCGCTGCGTTCAGGTTCAGCGAGAGTCGGCCGTTGAACTCGTCGACCTGCGCATAGAAGATGCTGTACACGGCGCCGACCGTGAGCTTCTCTTTCCCCGGCTCCTTCCAGATCACGAACTTGATCGTGCCGGTCTCGTCGCCGAGGAGCCCGGACTGGAGCATCCGCTCGTGGCTGGCGTCCCACTCCTGCACGACCTTGGCGCGGACGCCGCCGATCCCGGGATGCAGGTCCCTGATCGGCGATGGTGTCGGGATGAGCGAACGGTCCTCGCTGATCTCTTTTATCGTGGTCCCGGAATGGACTTTCAGGTTGGGGACTCCCTTGAACTCGTCCACGACCGCGGACTCGATCCGGTACCACGATCCTTCGCTCATCTTCGGGGCATTGGATTTGGCCCAGACAACGAACCGGATTGCACCGGATTCGTCGGCAAGGATCCCGCTCTGGGCAATGGACGGCGATGCCGGAGCCGAGAGGGCGACGACTTTCGCCTCGAAGGTGACCCAGTCGCCGGGAGCTGCGTCTGCGATCCGTTTCTGCTCGTTTGCACTGCCGGCCCTGCCACCCCCGGCAGGAGAACCTGCAGCGGGAATGTTGAATTCCTTGTTGAGTTCATTGACCACGCTGCGCTCCGCCTCGGACGGCTGGACGCCGAATTCATCAACGAGCCGTTTGAGCTTGCCCTCGATCTTCT
>Ga0302253_1001336_pt1 | contig 15163 bp, 13 predicted proteins | sample AAG_RA_Trp_MG_FD_193537 | JGI IMG/M metagenome (GOLD analysis project Ga0302253, IMG submission 193537) | Enriched activated sludge microbial communities from anaerobic digester in WTTP, New Holstein, Wisconsin, United States - AAG_RA_Trp | ecosystem: Engineered > Bioreactor > Anaerobic >...
AACATCTATGGGATTGTGCTTGTTGGCAGCCGGAGGAAGGATGCTGTTAAGCTGTTTAGAGGTTTCTTCTGATAATTTGGCCAGGTTAAGTCCGTTATTGATAGCTTCATCCGTAGTAAGTACGCCGGGCCCCCCGGCGTTCGTAATAATGGCGACATTGTTGCCCTTACTCAGGCGGTTGTCCGAAAGCACCTGGGCAAACTGAAAAAGTTCCTCAATCCGGTTTGCCCTTATTATGCCGCATTGGTCAAAAAGGGCCTGATAAGTAGCATCATCGCCACTAAGCGCCCCCGTATGTGAGGCCGAAGCAGCCGCCCCTGCACCTGTTTTACCTGCCTTTATGGCTATAATTGGTTTTGCGTTTTGGCCTTTTGTGATTTTCTTTACGGCTTCAATCAGTTTTTTGCCGTCATTAAGCTGTTCAACATACATTGCTATAACTCTGGTTTTGGGATCTTTAGCCAGATAATCAAGAAGTTCAAGCTCGGTAATCAGGGCCTTATTGCCAACGCTCACGAACTTCGAAAAGCCTATTCCAAGGTACTGGGCGTAATCGAGAACAGCCGTACACAGGGCTCCACTTTGAGAAATAAAGGCTACGTCACCGTCTTCCGGCATGGTAACAGCAAAAGATGCATTCATTTTCACTTCCGGGACAATCACCCCAAGACAGTTAGGCCCAATCAATGCTATGTCATATTTCTGGCAAATCTCCTTTACTCTGTTTTCCAGGTCATTAAGGCCGATTTCTTTAAATCCGGCGCTTATGACAATAGCCGCTTTTACCTTTTTCTCTCCACACTGGATCAGGATATCAGGTACAGCTGCGGCCGGGATCGCGATAACAGCCAGATCAATCTCTTCATTGATTTCACTTATGTCCTTAAAACACTTCAATCCATAAAGAACATCGCCTTTAGGGTTAACCGGAAAAACCTTTCCTTTATACCCCTGTGAAACCAGGTTTTGCAGAACACTGTTACCAACACTTCCGACCTTGGTGGATGCCCCAATAATGGCGATCGAATTAGGATAAAATAATGCGTTTAGATTCATTTTGCTAAATTTATTTATTATTTCATAATATTATAATCCAAAAGCTCTTTTTAATCCAGTCAGGCTGGTAAACCTTACACGCTTTATAAATTGAATAAAAAGCGACTTTTTGGTATAATATTCAGATTAATTATAAAACAACAGGCGGTATGAATTATCAGGACGTAATGAAGTATTTGCAGGAGGTTGCCGTTGGCACATGGGATTATATCAGAATCAATCCTCTTTCGGCACTGTTTTTTCTGGTCGCTGTAATCATTTTAGTACCTTTCGCAATACATATTTTTCGCTACCTTTGGGCCGTCTTTGTTATCCCGCAGAAGCTGGTTTATTTAAAGGTAACGGTCCCGCGCGAAGAATCGCAAAAAGATAAGGAAAAATCTGAAGAGAAAGATTTTAAGGAAAAGATCGGAGTAATGGAGCAGTTTTACCGGAACATGAATGAAATAGGGGAATTGAGCCTGCAAAACATTATAAGCACAATGGTTTTTAAGGCGGATATTATTTCATTTGAACTGGTTGCGCAGAAAAAAGTTGTTGAATTTTACGTAGTCATGCAGAAAAAATATCAGACCCTGGTAGAAAAACAGATCACATCCTACTATTCAAATGCAGATATCGTTATTGATAAGCCTTACAACATTAAACCAGCCGGCAATAAGCTTAAATGCTATTATGCCTATCTGAAAAACGACTATTTTTTCCCGATCAAAACTTACAAGACACTTGAAAATGATCCTTTAAACGATCTGACCAATATTTTTTCCAAACTGGATGATGAAGATATTGGATCAATCCAGATCTGCATCAGGCCGCGCAAAGACAAAAGATGGCAGAAACACGTTGAAAATGCCGGTATAACCATGTTCGCCGGCAAAAAACCCGGAAGAATCAAGATCCCTGGACTTAGCGCCCTCGGTGATGTCTTTGGCGCAATCATCTTTGGGGCTTCGCATCTATCAACCCAAAAACCAGCTGAAAGTTCCGGGCCTTATGGCGGCGGCGGTTATATCCGTATGCTGCAGACCCGTGAAGAAATCGCCAAACATATTGGTGAAAAAGCCGGACAGGTTGCTTTTGATACCGTCATCAGGATAGTAGGCTCGGCTCCAACCAAAAGAAAAGCAGAGGAAATCACCAATAATATCGCCCTTGGCTTAAACCTGTTTAAGGATTCACAAATGAACTGGTTCCAAACGCGCCGCATTATCCCTCTTGATAAAATCAATGATGTGATGATGCGCTTCAATTACGACAGGCGTCTGGTAGATTCCAGGTTCCTGATGGTGGGTGAGAAGAAATCAATTTTGGGGGCTGATGAATTGGCCTCAATGTTCCATTTTCCACACAGCCGCTTTAATTACACCCCGGTTATCAAATGGCTTCAATACAAAGTTTTACCGGCGCCGGTCAATCTGCCCACCGAAGGCGTACTGCTTGGATATAACGTCTTCCGCGGGGAAAAAAGGGAAATACGCATGCTCAGAAATGATCGCACCAGGCATCATTATATCATCGGAAAATCTGGTTCAGGTAAATCAGTCTTCCTAAGCTGGCTGGCCCGTCAGGATATTAAGGCCGGTGATGGTCTTTGCGTTGTAGATCCTCACGGGGATCTCATTGAAGAAGTTATCCAGTTCGTTCCTAAGGAACGCGCCAAAGATGTCATTCTGTTTAATCCCGCTGATAGTGAGCGCCCGATGGGACTCAATATTCTTGAGGCCAAAACGCCTGAAGAAATGGATATGGCATCAAGCCAGGCCACGGAAATCTTTATCAAGATCTTTGGCGATGAAATCTTTGGACCACGTATCCAGCACTATTTCCGTAACGCCTGTCTGACCCTTATGGAGGACACAGAAGAAGGAGCAACCTTAATTGATGTACCCAGGATTTTTGTTGATGACGAATTCATGAAGTACAAGGTCAGCAAAGTTAAAAACCCGGTGGTCCGTTCATTCTGGGAACATGAATACGCCCACACCGGTGAACGCGAAAGACAGGAAATGATCCCGTATTTCAGCGCCAAGTTTGGCCCGTTCATCACGAACTCAATTATGAGAAACACCATTGGTCAGACCAAATCTGCTTTCAATTTCCGCCAGTGTATGGACGAGGGAAAAATCCTTCTTATCAACCTTTCCAAAGGTAAGATGGGGGACCTGAACACTCAGCTTCTTGGTTTGGTAACGGTTGCGCGTTTACAGATGGCCGCTATGAGCCGCGTTGATATGCCTGAAAAAGAAAGAAAAGATTTTTACCTCTACGTCGATGAATTTCAAAACTTTGCCACGGATAGTTTCTGCTCAATCCTTTCCGAAGCCAGAAAGTACCACCTGGCACTGATTATGGCCCACCAGTATATTAAGCAGCTTGAAAAGAAACAGGATACATCCATCCGCGATGCCGTCTTTGGTAACGTTGGAACCATGATGTCATTCAAAGTCGGCGCAGATGACGCCGAATACATGGCAAAAGAATACGCCCCTGTGCTTACGGAACAGGATGTATTGGGGATTGCCAACTATAAAGCTTACATCAAACTAAACATCAATAATACTACTTCCAGGCCCTTTTCACTTGAAACCATCTATGACATGAAGGAGGCCAATCCCAAAGTTGGCGAAATTCTTACTCAATATTGCCGCATGAAATACGGACGCAAACGTGAATTTGTCGATCAGGAAATTGCGGCGAGAATTGGAATAGATTTAAGTTAAAGAATGTACAAACATATCAAAGAGTTACGGCGGTTAGTTATCATAATTCTGGTTATCCTTTTCGGGGCCACGGTAAGTTTTAGCATGATTATCAGGGATAATCAGAAAAATCTTTTCAGTAAGGAATTGAAAATCAGTTCTCTTATCGATGAAGTAGGGGAATTAAAACAGCAGAACATGGAGCTTATTGAAACGATGGAGAAAAGAAACAGCAACCTTAGCTCAATCTCTAATCAACTTTCTGAATTCGGCAAAGATCTTAAAATTATGGCCACAGATAAAAAAAATATCAGTCAGGCGGGTCAGGAACTAAGTTCTATCCAGAAAGATCTTACCAAAGCTCTTACTGTGCAGGATCGGAAAATCAGCCGTTTGTCAGCCCAGAACAACAACCTTAAAGAAGAGTTGGCCCTGAATGACAAGATTGCCGCCCTTGATACCCGCAATTATTTGATCGTTGGTGAAAATAAAAAACTGACCGATACCATCATTATCGCTGCAGTCGATGAGGCCAATAATAAAGTTACGCTTATCAGCCTGCCCAGGGATTTCTACTACAATGGCAGGAAAATAAACGAATTATACTTCCGCTACGGCATTGAAAAACTGGCCGATGCCATCAAAGACGTTACCGGTTTGGAAATTGATAATTATGTGATTTTTGATTTTGAAGCCTTCACCAAACTTATCGATGAAGTCGGCGGACTTGACCTTGATGTCAGCAAAAAGCTTGTTGATAACGCCTATCCCGGCCCTAATAATACTTATATAAAAGTGTCATTCCAGGCCGGAAAACAGCACATGGACGGATCAACCGCCCTTAAATACGCCAGAAGCCGCGAGTCCACCTCCGACTTCGACCGGAGTCGCCGGCAACAGCAGATCATTCAGGGTCTCAGTGAAAAATTCAATGTCATGGGGCTTGCGGCAAGACTAGATATCGCCTCAAAGCTGTACAACCTGATGGCACAATATGTCTCTACAGATATCGGATTTTTTGACGCTATTGGTGCGTATGGCAAATACAAAGATTATCCGTTAAGAGGCGGAAACGTTATCAGTACAGCCAACGTCCTGCAATCATCCCAAAATGAAAAAGGGCAATACATCCTCACAACCAAAGATAAAAGCTACATCGCTATTAAAAACTTTGTAGCGGAAGCTTTAACAAAATAAGCGATTAGCTGGCGCAGGGGAATCACCACCATACTTTTTTCCATCCAAGCTTATAGGCAATCAGGTTGGCGAGAACCGGTATCGCCGGAGACATGATTAAGATAGCGAGAATGTATTCAAATGGAGGCAAATAAATAAGAAAAGAAAGGAATAGCGCTCCCAAAAAACTCATTTGGTCCAATGGAAAGCAGGCTGACGAACTTTTAAAACCAATCCTTCTTTTAATAAAACTTTTAATTAAATCACCAAGGCCTTCTCCAAGTCCCATCAAAGTCCCCAGTAGAATGGAATCTATAAATCCATAATTGAAAAGATAAAGGTAATGTGACTGTGGCAAATAGCTAAAAATCAGATATTGTGCCAAAGCCGTAAAAATGCCCGCCGCTATTCCTCCAACAATACCCCTATAAGTTTTTGTATTGCCGAAAATAAAGTTTTTACCAATCTTTTTACCCAAATCCACAGGCACAGCAAGTTCTCTAAAAACATTCAGTTTAGCCAAAAGTACCGGTGCCGCATTGGCCAGGTATGCCGGCAGGAAAAAAAACAGCGCCTTTATTATTATTAAAACGTACATTTAATGCGCTGGAACAAAAATACGTTTGTAATAGCCATGTAGACAGACAGCATCACCAGGAAATAATCAAAAAAATTCCATCCGGTCAGAAGAAAAACAAGAAGGAACAGGAAAAAATAATACCTGGAACGTATGACCGGAAAAACTTTTATTTTAAGGTTTCGGGCTATGGCTATAAGGAAAAGTAGAACAATGTAGTTGCTTATATATAGTGCTCCCCAGAATGGGCTGAAAACGCCATAATAAAAAACCGTCATGAAAAAGACCAAAAAACTCAAGTTATCAAAAACTGTATCCATCAATCCATTCTGATCGCTGCTTGCGCCCTTATACCGCGCCAGGGAACCATCAATACCATCAAAAATTACGTTTAAAACAATGAAAATAAAAGCAATCCAGGGATTGAATTTAAAAAAATAAATAAAGGGAAACACCATCAAAAAAGAGGCATAAGTAACCCAGTTCGCCTTGATACCAAGAGCCGACAGCTTTGCCAAAACAGGCTCCAATACTTTGTCACGCCAAAGGCGCCATTTCATATAGGTCTTTTCTTCACCATCTGAAAAAATATTTGCCCGCATTAGTAATAACATTTAGTAATACGCCAAATTGGTAGCTGGGGGCGGGATCGAACCGCCGACCTTGGGCTTATGAGTCCCACGCTCTAACCAGCTGAGCTACCCAGCCAAATCGGTCTAAATTGGTTGCGGGGGGTGGATTCGAACCACCGACCTCCGGGTTATGAGCCCGACGAGCTGCCTCTGCTCTACCCCGCGCCGCTTATTCTTGCGAAAAAACATTATCCGCAAGAAATTGAACAATCCGAATTTACAGATTTTATTGCTTTATGTCAAAGAAAAACTTCCACCAACGTTGTGGATTATTAAGCTGCACCGGTTCATTAACCGCATCAAGGTTCTCGTCCCCGACAATCCCAGTCGTTTTGATATCCTCTTTGGGAATAATAATTACTTCCTCGCCCGGGTTAACCAGCCCCAGGTTTTGTTTTGCCATTTTTTCTATATATGCATCGGAACTGTAATAGTCGTATTCCTCACTCTTAAGCCTATTTTCCTCGGCAATTCTTTCGTTATCGTTCTGGAAATTTTTGATGTGAATATCAATCTGATAGCTTTTGTAAACAGAGGCCATCAGGATATACAATAAATATGACACCAGTAAAAGCTCGCCGACTATTACCAGTTTTGTGAAATTTGATGTATGATTTAACCTCAGAGCCATAACTGTTGCCAAATAAAGCAGACAAAATATACTATACTTAAATGGCGGAATCAATTTTGAAGATTTAAATATTAATAGCATGTCCATCAATAAAAAACAGAAAGCTCCAATTAATAATTTCCCGGGAAAAATCTTCTTTGTGGGAATAGGCGGATCTGGGGTCAGTGGACTCGCCAGGATTCTCCATGCGGAAGGCCATCAGATCTCCGGATCAGACCTGAACACGGGAAGGTCGGTTGAAAAACTTAAACATGACGGTATCGAAATTAAAATCGGCCATACTGCAGAAAACCTTCCCAAGGATAGCGGGCTGTTAGTCTATTCACCGGCCATTACCATTGCCAATCCGGAAAGGAAAAAAGCTGCCCAAATGGAAATTACCCAAATGTCTTATCCTGAGGCCCTCGGCCTTTATACCAGAAAAAAGGATACCATCGCCATTTGCGGTACTCATGGCAAAACCACCACCACTTCAGTGGCGGCAATGGCCCTAATAAATGGGGAAATGGATCCGACTGTACTGGTTGGGGCAACGCTGAAAGAGTTAAACGGTTACAACTGTCGACTTGGTGAAGGCGATTATTTTGTGTTGGAGGCCTGTGAATATAAAAGGGCCTTTTTAAATTATCATCCGTCGGTAATAATTGTAACCAATGTGGAAGCTGACCACCTGGATTATTACAGGGATATTGATGATTACCGTCTGGCCTTTAGCCAGTTCCTTGGCAATTTAAAACAGGGCGGTCTTGTTATTGCCAATATCGATGACAGCAATGTACGGAAAGTATTGTCTTCCCTTGAACATAAACCCAATCTTTTAACTTACGGCAAAAGTCAGGATGCAGACTTCAGATTGCAAGAAAAAACGGTATTCTTCCATGATAAAAAAATAGCTGAATTATCCTTAAACATCCCTGGCGAACACAATCTGATGAATGCGACTGCGGTTATCTGCCTTTCACACCACCTTAAACTGGATATCCCCAAAGTAGTTAAGGCATTAAATGGATTTTCAGGAGCCGAACGCCGCTTTGAAATCAAAGGGCATCTTGGTAAAACCTTAATTATTGATGATTACGCCCATCACCCCACCGAAATAAAAGCTACCCTGGAAGCACTGCGGCACAAGTATGGAAAAGACAAGAAAGTACTGTGTGTTTTTCAGCCTCATCAGTACAATCGGACCCTTAATCTGTTAGACGATTTTGCTACAGCCTTCCAATCCGCAGACAAAATCATTATTCCCAACATTTTTAAGGTAAGGGACAGCGTCGCCGACCTGAAAAAAGTAAATGAACAAATCCTTGTCGATAAAATATCCCAGAACCATCCCGACGCCATCTACGGCGGAGGTCTGGAAAAAACCAGAGAATACATTTTAGAAAACAGCGCACGCTTTGATATCGTTATTACACTTGGAGCAGGGGATATCTACAAACTGGCCGACAGTCTGATTAAAAATTAGGCTTTCAGCAATTTTTTCACCTTGGGCCCATTGGGCGTATCCTCAACTTCATAACCAAGCTCTGTTATACGTTTCCTAAGCAGATCAGATTCTCCATAGTTTTTTTCGGCACGGGCAATTTCACGTTTGGAAACAAGCTCCATCACTTCATCAGGAACCTGAACCATAGCAGTACTTCCGGCCTTCTCACTTTGAGCAAGGTTTAATCCCAAAACTTTATCAAACTCCATTATTGTAGCAAGCTTGTCTTCTGGCTGATGGTTCGATTTTAACATCGTCCACGCAATTCCAAGAGCCTGAGGAAGGTTAAGGTCATCATCAATCGCATCGCAAAAATCTTTCCGGAAATCACCAAGAACTTTTCCCTGTTCGCCTATTGTCGCTACGGAAAATTCATGAACCTGTTCCCTAAGCCTCTCAAGCGCTTTCTGGGCCCCAATCAAAGCATCCCAGGTAAAATTCAGCTGAATCCGGTAATGGGTGTTAAGGCACAAATAACGGTAAGCCAGAGCGTCAAAACCTTTGGTTTCCAGGTCACTCACCAGATAGGCATTCCCTTCCGATTTACCCATTCTACGCCCCTCCACCATCATAAACTCACCATGCATCCAGAAATTAGCCAGCGGTTTACCGTGAGCTGCTTCACTTTGGGCAATCTCGTTTTCATGATGAACCGGAATATGATCAATCCCTCCGCAATGGATATCAAAAGGTTGGCCAAGATATTTGGTGCTCATAGCGCTGCATTCAATATGCCATCCGGGAAATCCCTTTAGCCCCCACGGACTATCCCATTCCATCTGCCTTTTAACACCGGGAGCCGTAAATTTCCACAGCGCAAAATCAGCAGGATTATGTTTATCCATATTTACTTCAACCCTGGCCCCGGCCTGCTTATCCTCAAGTTTCTGCTTTGAAAGTTTTCCATAATCATCAAACTTTTCCACATCAAAATAAATCCCATCATCGGTTTTATAGGTGAACCCCTTGCGCTCAAGCAGCTGAACCAGTTCAATCTGTTCTTTAATATGGTCAGTAGCTTTCGGCATGATATCGGGCTTTTCTACATTAAGTTTCCCCAGGTCTTTCAAAAAGGCATCAGTATAAAACTCGGCCAGTTCCCAGGCCGTTTTATTTTGGGTCTTTGCGCTTAATTCAACCTTGTCCTCGCCATAATCAGCATCATCACTCAAGTGGCCTACATCAGTAATATTCATTACATGCTTAACTTCATACAAACCTGAGCACTCTTTTAAGGATATCTTCAAAAATATAAGTCCTGTAATTACCAATATGTGCATAAAGATAGACAGTAGGTCCGCAGGTATAAAGGCCAACAAACTTGCCTTTCATTGGGCGGAATACCTCTTTCTTCGATGTTAGGGTGTTATAAAAGGAAATCATCAGGCAAACAGATAAGAAATAATCGTAAGAAGCAGGTATTTAATCAGATCAAGGCTTATTAAGGCTACTACCGGCGATATGTCGATCATGCCGATTCGTGGGATTATGTTTCTAAAAACAACCAGATAAGGTTCAGTCACATCCTTCAAAAAAGATTTTAACTGAAAAGATCCGCCGGGGAACCAGGACATCAGAATCGTGGCAATGATGACAAATGAATATATATCAATAAACACTGATATAAAAACCGACAGGTAATTGGCCATGCTTAATCTACAGAATAAATGCTCCTGAATATTAACAGCTGCATTACAAAAAATCCAATTATGTGCAGCTTACTTATTCTTTTTTTTACCTAATTTCTTGGAAATACCACCCAGTAATCCGCTACCAAGTAATATCCAGATAAGTTCAGGGCCGTTCTTTACTGTTTCAGGAGGCATATAACCCTCCAGAGCGGCACCCTTTAACAGAGATTCATCTTCAGTTGTCGCACCTCCAATCGGCCCGGTTGGACGTTCAGTGACGTTGGTGGAAACCTCAAGTGTAAAGGGGATTGCACTCACTGTCTCACTTCGCTGTTCACTTTCCTGTCCACTATCGTCAACCGCAGCAACTTCAAAATAATATTCTTTGCCGTTATCAAGTCCCGGCACATACCAGGTAGTGCTGGCATCCCAGGTGTCGACGTTTTTATCCAGATTTTCCGGATCTGTACCATAATAAATCCGGTAATTTTTAACCATCACATCATCGGTTGCAGCTTCCCAGACCAGTGTTACTTTCTTATCTGCGCCATAGGCAATTACCCCAAATACCTGACTTGGTGGCTGATTAGCCTGTTGAGTTTCCTGTGTCTCCTGGGTTTGAGGTTGCTGCGTTTCCTGTGTCCCATTTATAATCGCAGTTCCTCCATTTGCCGTAATTGAAATAGTCGCTTTCCCCTGGTAAGTGGCTTCATTCCCAAGTTGATCAACGAGAGTAACATCAACAGGATAGTCACCAGCTTCAGCAGGAGCCTTCACTGAACCCACATAAGTTCCTCCAATCCCAAGTCCCGGTGAAAGTTCAATAATATCGTTATTAAAGACCACCGCGGCCTGTGAAAGATTCTCTTCACTAAGAACTTTAATGGTAACCACATCATTTGCCTTAATTCCGCTTGAAGGTGTTAACGTGATCTCATCAACATTTGGCGGAGTTGTATCTATGGAGAATTCAACAGGATCCGAGGCACCTGTAACATTATTACTCTGGTCCAGAGCTTGCACATAAACGCTATGCTTACCATCAGCTAAAGCGGCTGTCTGAAAAGAAAAAGTTCCATCCTGTTTGGCCTGGGTAGTACCTATTTCCTGACCATTATCGTAAATTTTGAGATTAGCTCCGGTTTGGGCACTGCCACTTATTGTCTGTACATTTTGGCTATAGGTTCCGGGAGTTGGGGTGCTTATCGAAGGCTTTTGCCCCTGTTGTTGCTGGGTGTTTGTTCCTCCGCCTCCGGCCCCGGCAGTGATATTCTTATTGCCCTGTATTAGCTGGTTATCAATGTCGGTTACAACAATCTTGTAATCTCCAGCTACTGTAAATTTCAAACCCAGGCTGAAAGTATGTGAGCCTGATTCAGTTGCGGTGAAAGTATAATCTTCCGGCAGGCTTACATTTGAACTGTTAGCACCTTCTGCCGAAAAGTGGACGGTCCCGGTATAATTTTCAACAGTAAGATTATTGGCGTCTTTAGCGGTTACCCTGAAACTTACATTCTGGTTGGGATTTATGGTAGCCGGTAAATCCGAAATCTCGAAATGGTGGATCGGGCCGGCGGAAGCTGCGGCTGCCAATGGGAAAAATCCTCCTATATCATCTGCGTTATTCCCGATAAACGCTACCTGTGCCCTCGAAGTAAGGACAGTTCCACTAGTTAGATCAACCGCTGAAAATACCGAAACACCTGCTTCCGCTGAATTGACCGTGAAATTCAAACTGCCATTTACATCGGTAACAGCACCTACGGTTGATTTGCTGATATTGTCCGCGGATCTGCTGGAAATCAAATTCAGGTCATGTCCCTCCAGGGCATTGCCGTAACGGTCTTTAAGCGTAACGCCTATATAAGCGATGTCTTTGCCGTCAGCCCTGGATACATTCGATTGTGCTACAACTGCCGACTGGTCAACCGAAATTTCATCAGGATAAACAATAAATTTACTTTCTCCCGAAACCAGATTCTGGCTTGGCATAGATACAGATACTTCATAAAATCCGGCAGTCCTGGTATGGAAATCATAAAGATCAGCCTTGGCTACGCCATCCGTATTAGTTTTGGCATTAATTTGGACACTTCCGCCGGAAGGTTTTTTAACCGAGAAAACTACATTTTGGTTCGGATAGGTCTTGGACGTGCTTAATACAGTGCTGTATCCGGCAACCGTATCAACTCCATAGGCCGCCAAACTGTTATAAGAAGCGGCAAAAGCTGATTGAACATTTTGAACCAGCAAAAGCCCGATGGTCATAACAGCTACCCATAAAGTAAGTTTGTTTTTCTTCATGTTTGTTTTGATTATTTTTATCTTTTTATTATAGCAAAAAAAGGACTTTAAGTAAATGATACTAGCCCTTCAGTCCAACAGGTTTAGTTACAGTAAAACAATGTGCTAAATTATCAACATTGCGTCACCAAAACTGTAAAACCTGTATTTATAGCGAATTGCCTCCTCATAAGCCTTAAAAATCAGTTCCTGCCCGCCAAAAGCACTCACCAGCAAAATTAAACTGCTCCTGGGGATATGGAAATTAGTCACCATCGCCTTGGCGCATTTCCACTTATAGCCGGGATAAATATAAATGCTGGTTTCTCCCAGAACATCCCTCGGCTCACCATCACTCTCACTGGTGGAGAAATAGGATTCCAGAACCCTTACCGAAGTCGTACCAACAGGTATGATCCTTCGTCCCTCACGCCTGGCCTGCGTAAGCCTTGCCACAGTATCTTTATCAATCTGATAAATCTCACTATGCATTACATGATCTTCGATGTTCTCAGTTTTTATAGGTTTAAATGTTCCCAGTCCAACATGTAGGGTAACAAACTCCTGCTGGATTCCATTCCGACGCAGATTTTCCAGCAACTGATCCGTGAAATGGAGACCCGCAGTAGGGGAGGCGACACTGCCTTCATTTTTTGCATAAACAGTCTGGTAATCCTCCAGTGAGGCATTTGTCGCAGAAATATAGGGGGGAAATGGCGCAACCCCGGCCTCTTTAAGTAGTTCTGTCGCATTGCCTGATAAAGAGTTGAATTCAACTGTCATCAGGCCGTCATTCTCTTTATCTAAAATAATCGCCTCTAACTGTTTATTAATAGCTAACTTTTTCCCCGGCTTTAATAACTTTCCCGGTTTTCCAATAGCCTTCCAGATATTTCCTGTAACATTTCTAATCAATAAAATTTCAGCCGATACGCCATCTGCCACAAAGTTAATCCTCGCCGGGATCACTTTACTGTCATTAAAAACCAGCACATCCCCGTCCTTAAGATAATTTCCTATTTCAAAAAATTTCGCGTGGCTAATCGAATTAGACTGCCTGTCTACAATCATTAGTTTGCAGGCGTCCCTGGGCTCAACAGGATTTTGCGCAATCAAACTGTCCGGTAAATCAAAATCGAATAAACTGGTTTTCATTAAAGATCACTATTTTTAGCAGGTTCAGATTCCTCTTCCGGCACCCATGAGGAAATGGCAATATTAATGGCAGAATTATCAGTTTCTTTTCCTTGCCCAACATACTTAATCGCAATCAGGCTAACATCATCTTCCTGGACGTGGCTTTCAACAAACTTGGCATAATCCATCGCTATATGATGAACTATTCCTTCTGATCCATATTCGGCAGCATAGTGCTCAATAGCCTTAACCAGCCTGTCCAGGGAGTACATCTCGCCGGACATGTTTCTTCCCTCTGTAATACCGTCAGTATATAAAACAATCACATCATCACGCTCCATTGGTATATCAACCTCTTTAATCAGTTTACTGTTATCAGGAACCATTCCAAGCGCAATACCTCCGGAAGGTTTTACTTCACATCGCCCCAGTCCCGCCCTGTAAATTACCAGATGTTCATGTCCTGCGCCCACGTAGCTCATTTTTTGTTCACGGTGATTCCATTTCATCATGGTCATCGTCATAAACATGGTTGATTTCAGGCTCCCCCTAAGCAGCTTGTTTGTCTTTACCACCAGGTCATAAGTGGTTGTGCAAAACTCGACAAGGGTGTGTAGGATTGCGTGCACCATTGTCATAATAATGGCAGCGGGGACTCCATGTCCGGTTACATCGCCAATATAGATAAATGTATTTTCGCCATAGGTAATAAAGTCAAAATTATCTCCGCCCAATTCTGCGGCACTTCTTGTTTTGGCTACCACATCAAGCCCCGGGATCGTCGGATTCTGTGGAGGCAATATGTCTGACTGGATTTTCGAAGCTACCTCAAGCTCATTTAACATTCTTTTCCCTTCCCGGATTTCTGAAGAAGCCCTTTCAAAACTCTTAGTCACCTCATTGAAAAAATGCGCTATCACACCTATTTCATCCAGTCTTCTGGTATAAATCCTGAAATACTTCCTTCCCGTTAAGAGAGCTTTCATTTGGACCAGGATCAACTTCAGCGGGCGCACAATTTCAAAGAAATACACCAGCATAAAAAACAGCAACGTCGCGGCAAGAATTGCTACAACAACATTTAACGGAATATTGAACCAGTCTATTGAAAAAAGGTATAGGACGCCAAAGAAAAAAACGGCGCCTAAAGCTACAAAATAAACAACAGTTCTGATTAAAATACTTTTTCTGTAAAACTTCATGATGGCTTATGTTAAGCCTTAATGGCCTCTAATATCTGATCTTCAGTTTCATAACATCCCATTATTTTTGAAAGGCCGATAACTTCAAAAACATCCTTAACGTGATTGTTGGCTTTATAAATCAGCAGCTTTTTCCCACGCTTAACCAGCCTTGAATGAAGGACAAGCAGAAATCCGATTCCTTCACTGTTAATAAAGTTCATTTTTTCAAAATTAAACACCAGGGCTGCTCCCTCGAATTCATCAACCAGCATCTCCAGTTTTTCCTTTATACTCTGTAATCCCACCTTATCAATGTTGCCTTTAAATTCAACCCACTGCACGTTGTCCTTAATGGGGAATATATCCATTGTCAGGTTCAGATCAAAATAATCCATCATATGTTTGTTTTTTAAAAGATTAATCTTTTTATTATAGTTTAATTTCGTTTAGGTTTAAATTCAACCTCGTTTCAATAATTGATGATATAAAGGACGAACTTTCCCGCAGTCCCAATTTGCAATAAAGCTGTTTAAGTTTATTCAGAATTTCCATATCAAGGAAATGCAGAAATTGATGGTAATAAGGTGTTTGCAGCCGACTAAAACGTAATTTTACCGCTTTTTCAGTCAGCAGTCTGTTTAAAATCTGGATCGCATGTTCACTCATCCTAT
>Ga0302253_1001337_pt1 | contig 15141 bp, 7 predicted proteins | sample AAG_RA_Trp_MG_FD_193537 | JGI IMG/M metagenome (GOLD analysis project Ga0302253, IMG submission 193537) | Enriched activated sludge microbial communities from anaerobic digester in WTTP, New Holstein, Wisconsin, United States - AAG_RA_Trp | ecosystem: Engineered > Bioreactor > Anaerobic >...
ACCGTTCTATCGCCAAACGGAGGTGAACAATGGCAACAGGGATCCACCAAGACTCTTCGGTGGAAGTATTCCGGGGATCCCGGATGGTCGGTGAAGATAGAGGTGATCAAGGGACCCATCGTCCAGGTTATTGCCCCGGGTGTCCCACTTGGGTCAGATGGTTCCGGTTCATTCAACTTTACCTTCCCCTTCAGTGCACCCCTGGGATCGGATTACCGGATCCGGGTCACCAGCACCACCAATGCCATGTATAACGATACAAGCGATGCCCCCTTCGCGATCATTCCCCCTCTTACGGTCATCTTCCCCAATGGCGGTGAGGACTGGCAGCAGGGAACCACCCGGACTATCAGGTGGAACTATATCGGCACTCCTGGTCCAACCGTGAAAATTGAAGCGCTGAAAGGGGATGACGTTCTTGCGGTTATCAGTCCCGGTACCCCGGTCGGTACGGAAGGATCGGGCTCCCTACCTCTGATGTTGCCCATCAATGCCCCGGTTGGTACCAATTATCGTATCCGGGTCTCAAGCACCACGAACAGTGTCTATACTGATACGAGCGATGCCTCCTTCAGGATCGTTGCCAATACCAGTTCCTCTGTCACCGTGGTTTCTCCCAACGGCGGCGAAAACTTTGTGCAGGGATCCAACCAGACCATCAGGTGGACCTACACCGGCAATCCCGGATCCCTGGTGAAAATCGAGGCGTTGCGTAATGGTACGGTGCTGGCAGTCATCGCCCCCGGCACATCCATCGGGTCGGGTGGTTCAGGCTTCTACAACCTGACGTTCCCCTACAACACACCGCTCGGTTCCGGGTACCAGATCCGGGTGAGCAGCACCAGCAACCCGGGCTGGACCGATACGAGCAATGCCCCGTTCACCATCATCCCGGCAATCACCGTAGTCACTCCTAACGGCGGCGAGAAGTATCCCCTTGGATCCAACCTTTCCATGAGTTGGACATATGCCGGCAATCCCGGGTCGATGGTGAATATCGATGTATTGAAAGGTCCGACCGTCCTGAAAACGCTGACAGGAATCCCTATCGGCTCGGGTGGATCCGGATCGCTGAATGTGACGATCCCAGCCTCCACACCCCCGGGATCTGATTACAGCATCAGGGTAACCAGTGCAAGCTATCCTGCCTGCGTTGACGCGAGTAATGGGATGTTTACCATCGGTGCTCCCAGTTAAGATACCGAATACAGGATACTCCATTTTTCCCAGAATATCTGGCTATGATCGGCCACCTTTAGAAGCACCCTATCAGGCTATCACCACACCGGCCCATGAAGGAACGTCCGTCTTTATTCGAACCAACTCCTCCATCGAGCCTCACATTCCTCTGAAGAAGATCGCCCCCACGAAAGCTATATCACCCCTCATTCCCAGCACACTGCAAACACAAGTTGGGGGATAGACTGTGTTTTTTCAACGATTTTCTGGAGGCGGAACTGTTCTCTCTACTCACCCGGCCGTGTTTGAACCATTGAGGAGCATGGATAGAAGAAACAAAAATGCAGAGGAGAATCGTTGATGAAACAACTACACAATCAATCAGTACATTACTGGCATCTGGTGGTGGTGCTGCTCCTGTTCGCGGCAGGGATCCCGGCGGTGGCCATGGCCTACGATTACCAGCCGGACGAGTATGGCGCCGCGTGCTTCGTGGACGGGGGGGCCTGGGACCCGAGCGGGGGGTATATCCAGGACATCGCCAAGGCGACCCTGGGAACAAACGAGTCGTGTGCCTGCCGGGGCACCCCGGGCTGCACCTGGGACCCGAACCCGACCAATAATTCAATCGACTTCACCAATGCAGGAAAACCATTCTACCAGATGATCCTGGACTGCAACGAGCCCTTTGAGGCCTATTCCATGGCCTGGACGCTTGCCAATACCGACTGGGAACCCCCTGAGGGACGGGTGGAGTGGTGCACGGAGGCGGTCTCGTACTGGCACAAGCATGCCCATATCCCGTACGAAACCGGTTACGGAACGAATCCCGCTGACTGGGCCTGGCTGGTCATCAGCGCCTCCAACCTGGTGGACTGGTACAGGCTGCAGGAGACCCTTTCTGACGGAAGGGGACGGTTTATCGAACATGGTGAACTGAGCTACGAGGATATCGAGCTGGGGGTGAACGTACCGGTCCCCGGTGCCTATGTCCCCATCCGTGGGTATGATGCCGGGACGCGTTCCTGGAAGGCATGGCGTACTACCGGGCACAGCCTGATTGTCGACGAGATGTGGATCTACCAGGATGCGCTGGGCAGCGTCTGCAGGATCGAGGTGACACTCCTGGAAGGGAACAGTGACAACCGGGTGCGGAATGACCGGGACCCCTGGACCGACATCATCGACCTCACCCCTGAAGGGAGCTCGTTTATCGGGAGCAGCAACCGGAAGATCTTCGGCTTTGGCATCGACCTGGATGCGGACGGAAAGCCCATCTACGACCCTGCCCGCCTCCATTACGTGAAAAACACCAGCATCATCTGCACCCCGCTCTTTCCTGCCGTCGTGACCATAGATCCCTCCTGGAACGAAGGCCGCTTCAAGAGGCTGGTTGCCTATGCCAAAGTGATGGACGAATATGGGGGTCCCGGCATCACCGCTACCAGCATCAAGACCGGTGGCCGCCTCCCTGACGGCTGCACAACGCAATGGTACTTCCCAACAGGGCTGAAAGAGGAGGTGATCACGATCGACCTTCGCGATGCCTACCCGCTCCCGATCCAGGCCATCGAGTTCAGGTGGGACGACGGCAAAGACTTTTTCGTCCCGGAGAAGGTGAATTACTCCGTCCAGTTCGCCAGGGAGGACGGAAAATACTACGATGCCAAAATGCCGGAGGTGACTATTCCCACCGACAAGGTCAATCCCCCCATACCGACCACCTTGTATCCCGAGGGGGCGGTCAAGGAAGTCCGGTACATCAGACTGGTATTTCCCGAAGGGACATTCCCGAAGCCTGCCGCCCTGGACCTCCTCCGGTTCTGGGTTGCATCCGGGTATCCTGAAGATGCCGAGGACCCCCCCATCATCGTCACCACCCCCAACGGTGGTGAGACCTGGACACAGGGATCGTCCCAGACCATCCGGTGGAATTATAGCGGGTATCCCGGCCCGACCGTGAAGATCGAGGCGCTCCTGGGATCAACGGTCATCGGGACCATCCCTGCGGTATCCATCGGGTCGAATAATACAGGAGAATACCTGCTGAAAGTTCCCTACAACACGCCTCCCGGGAATAAGTACCGGATCCGGGTCACGAGTACCGATACTCCCGCTGTCACCGACACCAGTGATGACAACTTCACCATCAGTTCGGCTCTGACTCTGAAACATCCGAATGGTGGCGAGGTATGGCAGCAGGGAACCACCCATTCGATCAACTGGACCTATTTCGGCACTCCCGGGACAACGGTCATCATTGAGGCGCTGAAGGGCCCCACGGTGGTAGGGACCCTGCCTGGCATCCCGATCGGTTTTGGCGGGGTGGGATCCTATACGCTGAAAATCCCCTGCTGTACCCCACCCGGGACTGATTACCGGTTCCGCATCACGAGCTCCGGTTATCCCGGATGTACTGATACAAGCGATGGGAATTTCACGATCAGTTCCGGCATCAGGGTAGCGGAACCAAATGGTGGGGAGAAATGGCTGATCGGATCTCCCCAGACCGTCCGGTGGTATTATACCGATGAATGCGGACCGGCCGTAAAGATCGAGGCATTACGGGGCACAAAGGTCATCGCGACCATCCCCTCCGTCCCCATCGGTTCGGGGGGAAAGGGATCGTTCAACCTGACAGTGCCGTCCACCACTCCTGTCGGGACCGATTACTGGTTCCGCGTAACCAGTACCAGCTGTGCTTCTTCCTCCGACATGAGTGATGGTCCGTTCGCGATCGTCGCTCCCGTATGAGATAAGGAGATTGTCGGGCGGAGGGGTACCTCCCCCCCATTTTTCAGGAAACCTGCTCTTTGTTACCCGACAGGACGGAGGGCATTCGGTTATTCCGATGAAACTGCCTCTGGAAGTGAAATCCCGGTGTCCCTCCGGGGAATCACGTAATTTCATTCAGAGTGCTGTTCTTGCGGAACGATGAGGGAGATCGTGCCCTGCAGGGGAAGCACAATCACCCCACCTGGTTGAAGAATACCACCACATCCTGGAATCCTACGGCTCCATTTCCGTTGAAATCAAATGCGGAGACAGGCTCGTTTGCTCTTATCCATTCTACCTGCTGGAAAAACAGGACGACATCCCCAAAACCGGTGTTGCCATTCCCGTTCATATCCTCGTATATTCCGTCAAGGTCGGGATCGGTCGGAGGAATTGCCTGGCCGGGGAGTGGCACGATCGGCGGGGGCAGGGTGATCGTCATCCTGATGCCCGAACCTTCCTGTGAAATATTCCCGATAACAATTCCTGTCGGCAATCCATCGTACCGGCTCGAGTTCGGGATCGTATCCGGCCCGAACCGCTGGCCGGGATAATAGAGGTCAGCGGGATCCCAGTTGTTAAAGAGGGAACATGATTGTTCCAGTTCTTCAAGTCCGTCAGCCTCCATCAGGCGCACCAGCTTATAGGGGGTTTCAGAATTGTCGCAGGAAAAGATGGTCCCGAAGAGCGGATCATCCGTGAGGGAGGCATTGATATGCCAGATGGCAAGGCCAGGGGAGTCCCATGCGGGTTTGTTCAGCCAGTTGGACCACCATATGGGGGAGTCATCATTGCCGACCGCAGGGTTCCGTGCCTGTACCATGAAAAATTCCGAGAATGAACCTTCCGATCCCTGTGGCAGGACCAGGACCGCATCAGGGGATCCTCCCGATGGATTGAGAAGGAGGTCGTGTTGTCCTCCCACGATCACAACAGGATCGATCCATCCCAGCAGGTATTTTGAAAAACAGTTGGTATCGACATAGTTGCCATCCATCAGGTCAAACCCGCCAAGACCCCCGCAGGGGCCGGCCGACGGCGTATAATCATAATAGTCAGGGAGCCCGAGAAGGTGCCCCGTCTCATGATTCGTGACGAGGGGGCTGTAATGCCCATCCTCCTCCCATGAATACGGCACCCAGACAAACGTATCGAGCGTCAGTCCATCCCAGTGATCGGAGTATAATCCGCTGTGACAGAGCGCCCACCAGAACTCGTTATACTCGGCACCTGCCCAGACCAGGTAGACCGTATCAATATCCCCATCCTGGTCGTTATCATACCGGGAATAGTCAATCACCCCGTCGCAGGCGTTCATGCATTCCCTCACCAGTTCCTTCCAGCCACGGTTGTCGGGCAGCTGTTCATAATACAGGCTGGTATTCTCTGCCCGCACCCAGCCATACACATCGGCGGTCAGGTACAACTGGCCATACGAGGACCGTTCGTAAAATCCCCGCACGCTGTCATGAGGACCGATCGAAGCAGGGGTCCCGGGTCCGTTAAACCCGGCGAGGACCTCCTCGCGGCTCTGGTCGGGACCATGTATTTTATCCGGAAAATCCACGAGAAGGACGAGGACCCTGTTCTCCCCTTTCGCCCTCATGCCAGGTCCCATATCAGGAGGAAACACGGAGCCGGTACCAGGAGTGGCGGGATCGTAGCCAAGATCCGTGCGGATTTTTTCATTCATCCGGGTGACCAGGGAGGGATGCGGGGTGGGATGTTCGATGCCATACCCCTGGATATGGGAGGGAGAAGGACCGGACGAGGTGAACATCAGATCATGGTCGTCTGCTCCCATCACCGGAACGGCGGAGAGTACCAGGAGAAGGATCATGGCCAGGACTAAAGAGCGCTCTCTTATAAAAATCCCCATAGTTCATGGGATTTTATCGGAACCCTATAAGATCATTCCGTCGACGAAATTGGTACCCTGATGGTAATCTTCATGGATCGCATGAAGCTGAACTGGGGGAATGCATCAGAGATCGACACTGATGATTGTTACTGGGGATCTGGGGGTGCTCTGGTGGAAAATGCTTCCTGATACGAGGGGGATATTGATACGGGACGTTTGCTTCCTCCGATCGGGTTGCAGAACAGTCCTGTTCTATGAAATTCAGACCAACGAGAGAGGACAGCCAGAACGACAAGTACCCGTAAGCGTCTCTTTTCTATCGCCGATTTCATCATGCCATCCAGTGACAGGGAGCGTATCTCAATAGGTGTATACCACTGCATGAGCAGGGAAAAACACCGGCGGGGGAGTTCTCCGGCCTTCACAGGAACATTTCAGGGTAGCTCCAGGGAGATCGCCAGGAACAGTCCCTGAACAACGAACCGATGCAAAGGAAGTACTTCACAAGAGAGACAAGAAGGGACACGCATTCAGTGACTACGGGGAACAATCCGAAAGTTCTACTATCTCAGAGTGCAGGATCTGAAGTTACTGATTATGGGGAACAAATCAGCCTCATCACGAGAGGGGGCTCGGTGCATGAAAAAAATAACACTGGTTCTTTGTTGTGGCCTGATCCTCTGCTGGATCGCCATGGGTGTGCCGGTTGCGGCAGGGGATGGCTCGAAGATTGCCTTCAGCTCAAACAGGGATGGCAATCATGAACTCTACACCATGGACCCGGACGGGACGAACCTGGTCCGCCTCACCGACAATGCCGGAGATGACGAAAGTCCCGACTGGTCTCCGGATGGCTCGAGGATTGCCTTCGTCTCATTCAGAGAGAGTAACGTGGATATCTACGCCATGGACCCGGATGGGACGAACCTGGTCCGCCTCACCACCCATGCCCAGGGAGATAACAATCCCGCCTGGTCCCCGGATGGATCGAAGATTGCCTTTGATTCATTCAGAGATGGCAATTATGAGATCTACACGATGAACGCAGATGGGACGGCCCAGGTCCGCCTCACCACTGACCCGGAGGTTGATCGGTTCCCTGCCTGGTCTCCGGATGGATCGAAGATCGCCTTCAGCTCAAAAAGAGATGGCGACTGGGAGATCTATATCATGGACGCAGACGGATCCAACCAGGCACGCCTCACCGATAATGCCGCTATGGTTGACTGGCGTCCGGACTGGTCCCCGGACGGATCGAAGATCGCCTTCTGCTCAGACCGGGACGGAAATTACGAGATCTACACCATGGACACAGACGGATCCAACCAGACCCGGATAACCACGAACGGGGCAGATGATGACAATCCTGACTGGTCCCCGGATGGGACCAGGCTGGTGTTCGAATCACTGCGGGATCTCGATAAGGAGATCTACACCATGGACGCAGACGGATCCAACCCGACCCGGATCACCAGTTCCACCGCACGGGACTGGCACCCGGCATGGTCCCCGCTCCCACCGCCATCCCTCTCCCTCACTGCCCCAGACGGCGGCGAGACCTGGCTGAAGGGATCGCTCCAGACGCTCCAGTGGGACTCCATCGGAGATACCGGATCAGCGGTCATGATCGAATTGCTCAAAGGTGTGACCGTCAACCAGGTGATCACCTCCACCACCCCGGTTGGATCGGGGGGATCGGGGTCATTCAACTGGACGGTCCCGTAACCTGCCGATAGGGACAGAGTACCGGATCCGTATTACCAGCACCAGCAATGGAACGTATACCGATACCAGCGATGCACCCTTCACGCTGACGGCTCAGAACGGAAAGATTGCCTTCGACTCGCTAAGAGATGGCAATTATGAGATCTACACTATAAACGCGGACGGGTCCGGCCAGACCCGGATCACCACCGATACGGCTGGTGATATGATCCCAGCATGGTCCCCGGATGGCACAAAGGTTGCCTTTCAATCTGACCGGACCGGCTGGGACATCTACACCATGGACGCAGACGGATCCAACCCGACCCGGATCACGACCAGTATCTATTACGATTTTGGCCCCGCCTGGTCTCCTGATGGCACAAAGATCGCCTTTGATTCATACCGGGACGGCAACTCGGAAACCTACGTCATGAACGCGGACGGGTCCGGCCAGACCCGGATCACCAGTAATGGTGACGAGGATGTCGGCCCGGCATGGTCCCCGGATGGATCGATGATTGCCTTCCACTCCTATAGGGATGGTAATTATGAGATCTACACGATGAACGCGGATGGAACCGGCCAGACCCGGATCACCAATAACGGGGCAGAGGATAGTAATGCCGCCTGGTCCCCGGATGGATCGAAGATTGCCTTCCACTCCTACAGGGATGGTAATTATGAGATCTATACCATGGACGCAGACGGGTCCAACCAGATCCGGATCACCAATAACGGAGCTGATGACCGGTTCCCCGCCTGGTCTCCGGATGGCGCAAAGATTGCCTTTTCCTCAGGGAGAGATGGCAATTATGAGATCTATACCATGGACGCAGACGGGTCCAACCAGACCCGGATCACCATGAACACAGGATATGACAGTAATCCTGCCTGGTCACCGCCGCCGGGGTCATCCCTCCTTCTCAAGACGCCCCATGGCGGAGAGACCTGGCTCAAAGGATCGCTCCAGACGCTCCAGTGGGATTATACCGGATATCCCGGCCCGACAATCTTGATCGAATTGCTCAAAGGTGCGACCGTCAACCAGGTGATCACCCCCACCACCCCGGTTGGATCGGGGGGATCGGGGTCATTCAACTGGACGGTCCCGTATAACCTGCCGATAGGGACAGAGTACCGGATCCGTATTACCAGCACCAGCAATGGAACGTATACCGATACCAGCGATGCACCCTTCACGCTGACGGCTCAGAACGGAAAGATTGCCTTTTCCTCAGAGAGAGATGGCAATACCGAGATCTATACGATGAACGCGGACGGGACCAGGCAGGTACGTCTCACCAACAATCCGGCATCTGATCATATCCCTGCATGGTCGCCGGATGGCTCGAAGATTGCATTTATCTCGACGAGGGACGCCAATTACGAGATCTACACGATGGATGCTGACGGGACCAATCAGACCCGCCTCACCACCAATGCAGAGAGCGACGCATGGCCGGCCTGGTCTCCGGATGGCGCAAAGATCGCCTTTGAGTCACGCAGGGACGGCAATTATGAAATCTATACGATGAATGCCGATGGCACCGGCCAGACCCGGATCACCAATAATCTCTCAATCGACACCCAACCGGTCTGGTCACCAGATGGCTCACAGATTGCCTTTGTTTCAGACAGACGGGATGATTCTAATTATGAGATCTACCTGATGAACGCAGACGGGACCAACCTGACCCTCATCAACAATACCGGCTGGTGTTTTACCCCCTCATTCTCCCCGGATGGCTCGAAGATTGCGGTTCGTGCATATGGAGATGGGAACAATGAGATCTTCACGATACAAACGGATGGAACGGACCTGACCCGCCTCACCGTGAATACCGGCGAAGACAGTGATCCTGCCTGGTCACCTGACGGTTCCCTGATCGCATTCACCTCTGATAGAGAGGGAAACAGGGAGATTTACACGATGAATGCCGATGGGTCCAACCAGACCCGGATCACCTATCATAGCGCCGCAGACAGCAATCCTTCCTGGACACTGAGATCAACGGATGAGGAGCCCTCCACTGTCCTCCTGGCTCCTGACGGTGCCGAGCACTGGGAGCAGGGGACCACCCGGACCATCCAATGGAACTATACCTACGATCCCGGGAGTATGATCATGATCGAGCTCCTCAAAGGAATCACGGTCGACAAGGTCATCTCCTCAGGGACGCCGATCGGGTCCGATGGTTCGGGGAGCTATAACTGGACCATCCCCTACAACCAGACGCTTGGATCTGACTACACCATCCGGATCACCAGCACCAGTGACCCCGGTTCCACTGATACCAGCGATGCGCCGTTTACCATCGGTCCCGGGGCACCGATCACCGTTGTGTCACCAGACGGCGGGGAACAATGGAAGCAGGGATCCACCCAGACCCTCCGGTGGAACTACACCGGCGATCCCGGGTCATCGGTGAAAGTTGAGGTGATCAAGGGAGCAATCGTCCGGGTTATTGCCCCGAATACATCCATTGGGTCAGACGGATCGGGTTCCCTCACCTTCATCTTCCCCTTCAGTGCCCCCATGGGGTCTGATTACCAGATCCGGGTCACCAGCACGAGCAACGCGAGCTATACGGACACGAGCGATGCCCCCTTCTCGATCATTCCCCCCCTCACCGTGCTCTCTCCCAACGGTGGCGAGGAATGGGAGCAGGGAACCACCCAGAGCATCCAATGGAACTATATCGGTGATCCAGGACCCACCGTGAAGATCGAGGCACTTCGCGGAGATACGGTCCTCGCAGTTATCTCTCCCGGTACCCCGGTCGGGACGGGAGGAACAGGCTCGCTGAACCTGAAGCTGCCCATCAATGCCCCGCTCGGCACCACCTACCGTCTCCGGATCTCGAGCACCAGCAATGCCCTGTATACCGATACGAGCGATGCCCCGTTCGCGGTCATTGCCAATGCCAGTTCGTCAATCACCCTGGAAACTCCGAACGGCGGCGAGACGTTCCTGCAGGGATCCGAACAGACTATCCAGTGGAAGTATACCGGCGACCCCGGATCGACGGTGAAGATCGAGGCATTGAGGAACGGTTCGGTCCTCGCGGTCATCACCCCCTCCACTCCCATCGGTCCTGGTGGATCAGGCTCCTACAACCTCACGTTCCCCTACTCAACCCCGGTAGGGTATGACTACCAGGTCCGGGTGACGAGCACCAGCAACCCGGCATGGACCGATACCAGTGATGGTCCCTTCGCCATCGTCCCGGCAATCACCGTGCTCTCCCCTGATGGAGGAGAGGAATGGGAGCAGGGATCCACCCATCCCCTCACCTGGACATACTCCGGCAATCCCGGAGCAGCGGTGAAGATCGAGGCGTTGCGAGGCGATGCGGTGCTGGCAGTCATCACCCCGAACACCCCCATCGGACCTGGTATGTTCAACCTGACCTTCCCGGCCAACACGCCGCTGGGAAGTAATTACCGGATACGGATCACCAGCACCACCTATCCGGCCTGCAGCGATACGAGCAACGGGATGTTTGCGATCATTCCGGCATGAGCCGGATCTCCCCCTTTTCCAATGGGGAAAAAAACTTCGTGATTTTCATAATGTATGCCCGTATGCCGAAATCGGGGCTCATAGGAGGTTTATTTGAAAATCCATCCGGCATTTTCATCTTTTCTGCTTATGGCCCTCAAAGGAATCATGGTATTTTTTTCCAAGGCTGCACACAAGTATCAGAATCCCTCGAATGAGGTCCTTCTGCCAGAGGGTATCCTTGTGACTGTCCTTTTCGATCAAATGCAACCAGAACATCTGGAGGGAGCGGAGGTTCCAGCAGCCACTGATATCGACCGGCTGCGTGGGCTCATGAATAGTGCTCAAATGCGTGAAAATCCAATCAGGTGATCTTACCGCAAGGTTAGCTGGTGCAACAACAGGATTCAAAAAAAATAAAAGAAATTAATTTGATTCTGTAGATCTGATTTTTTATGATGCATTCACGATTGGATACGTTCATCATTGTACTGGTAGCCCTTTGTGCGGTTATCGGCACAGCGTCTGCCGGAGCAGGGGACCTGCAGGTGCTGGAGCCAGCTCCTGTCGGCATCGACGAAGCCAGCGGGTCCGCATGCCCGGGCTGCACTCCGCCATCCGCAGCCTTCAGGGCAGATACGACCTTAGGAAGTGCCCCGTTCACCGCCCAGTTCCACGATATGTCGATCGGGACGATCGTGGACCGGTACTGGGACTTCACCAACGATGGGAACATTGATAGCACCACGTGGAACCCCACCTTCACCTACACACAGCCCGGCACCTACACCGTCAGGCTGATCGCGGTCGGCTGCGGTGGTGCAGACATCGAGGTGAAAACCGACTATATCACCGTACTTCCGGGAGCGACCCTCTCACTGGTGGCGCCAAACGGAGGAGAGACCTGGGAGCAGGGATCCACCCATACCATCACGTGGCGCTATACCTACAATCCCGGGGATATTACCATCGAGGTATTGAAAGGATCAACCTCCCTTGGCACCATCCCCAATGTCCCGGTAGGAGATGCGGGACAGGGATCATACGACCTGACCCTGCCCTATTCGGTGCCGGTGGGATCAGACTACCGGATCAGGATCGCCAGCAGCAACTACCCTGCCCTGAACGATGTGAGCGATGCTCCTTTTACGATCAGTGCTGACAGTACTACCTCGATTGCCCTGGCATCTCCCAACGGGGAAGAGAGCTATTCGCTCGGTTCCGTCCTCCCCTTCTCCTGGACCTACACCGGTAATCCCGGACCCACGGTGAACATCGAGGTGCTGAAGGGGACATTGGTCCTGAAAGTACTCCCGGCCATCCCCGTAGGATCAGAGGGATCAGGGTCCTACAGCCTGACAATCCCGTATTCCACCCCGCTTGGGAACGATTACCGGGTCAGGGTCACCAGCACCAGCTATCCGGCATATACCGATACCAGCGACAAGTCCTTCACGATAACCGCCCCCACGATCACCATCACAGCCCCGGATAACGGTGACACCTGGCAGCAGGGGTCGACCCAGTCCATCCAGTGGGACTATACCGGTAACCCCGGTCCCACGGTGAAGATCGAGGCGATCAAGGGGTCAGCCGTCCGGGTTATTGCCGCGAGTGCTCCCCTCGGGTCTGGCGGTTCAGGATCCTTCACGCTGACGATCCCCCCAACCATCCCGTCAGGATCAGATTACCAGATCAGGGTCACCAGCACCAGCTACCCCGCCTGTACTGATACCAGCGATGGGACGTTTGAAATCGGTGCTGCCTGAGAAGCGTAAGAACAGAGATCGGAATCACGGGAATAATTCCTTTTTTTCCTGCCTGAACAGGATCTGACGTCACCCTGATGGGGATACGTTCAGAGACCATTTGCAGGGAGGGTGACACGGGCGCCGCGAGGGAGGAGAACAGATCGGAGGAGAACCTGTCACCTGTGACGTGCAGGGGCTTTGCAATGAACCCTAAGAAAAAGAGTAATCTGAGAATACCACTATCGGCCTGATTTTAATCTCACCCATTACGATGATTCACCCTCACGAAGGTTCATCTTGTAATATTAACTCATGCCCAATCAATTCATCAACATCATTCAAAGTAACAATCGGAAATTAATGTGTTGTCACAAACTCTGTTTTTTTACGTATGATGAAGCTAGGTGGCGCTCTCATAGTAGTACTGGTTGCCCTCGTAACGGTCGTTGGTCCGTCGGGTGCAATCACGTGTGATTGTTCAAGGGAACTCTATACCTGTGCTGATGGATCAGCCGAGTGTGCAGCATATCCCTGTTACGAGTATTGCACCTCCCTGGGGATGGGGCGCATTCCCCTGGTGGCACCTGCGGAAGGGGGAGGGGTCGATACATCCTTGGGATCCGCATGCCCCCCTCCCACCTCACCGGTTGCCGATTTCTCCGTGGATACCAGGGTTGGCAGTGCCCCGTTCACGGTCCAGTTCTGGGATACCTCCACCGGGAAGATCAGCGACCGGTACTGGGATTTTACCAATGACGGTAGTATCGACAGTCAGGCCGTGAACCCGACGTTCACCTATCCCCAGAACGGCATCTACTCGGTCAGGCTGATCGTCGTGGGCTGCTCTGGCTGGGATATCGAGGTGAAGACTGATTATATCACCGTCATGCCGGGACCGACCATCACGGTGGTGACCCCCAACGGAGGAGAGACCTGGGAACAGGGTTCCACGCAGACCATCCGGTGGAACTATACCTACGAGCCCGGGAGCAGGGTCAATATCGAGGTGCTGAAAGGATCAACCTCCCTGGGGACGTTTCCAAACCTCCCTGTCGGATCGATGGGTCAGGGATCCTACTCCCTGACATTCCCCTATAATACCCCCCCGGGTTCAGATTACCGGATCCGGGTGACCAGCACCAGCTATTCCGGATGGACGGATACCAGCGATGCTCCGTTCACCATCAGCGTCAACAGTTCTTCCTCGCTCACGGTGACCGCTCCTGACGGGGGTGAAAACTATTCCCAGGGTTCTGTTCTCCCCATACACTGGACGTATGATGGAAATCCCGGGCCCACGGTGAACATCGAGGTGCTGAAGGGGACATCGGTCCTGAAAGTGCTCCCGGACATCCCCATCGGATCGGAGGGATCGGGTTCCTACAGCATGACGATCCCCCCCTCGACCCCGGTGGGGAGCGAGTACCAGGTCAGGGTGACCAGTGCCGGCAACCCGGTCTATTCGGATGCAAGTGATGATCCCTTCACGATCTCCAGCCCCATAATCACGGTGGCAGCGCCTACTGGCGGCGAGAACTTTGTCCAGGGCTCCACGCAGACCATCCAGTGGAATTACACGGGCGATCCCGGACCCACGGTGAAGATCGAGGCGTTGAGAGGGGACGCTGTTCTTGCAACGATAGCCTCCAGTTATCCCATAGGGACCGGCGGATCAGGCTCCTATGCCCTGACATTCCCCTACTCCACCCCGTTGGGTTCAGACTACCGGATACGGATCACCAGTACCAGCAACCCTGCCTGGACCGACACGAGCGATGCATTCTTCAGCATCATCCCGGCGATTGTAGTCACCTCGCCTGACGGAGGGGAGACCTGGCAGCCGGGATCGACCCATCCCATCACCTGGACGTATTCCGGCAACCCGGGGACAGCGGTGAAGATCGAGGCGTTGCGCGGCGACACGGTGCTTGCAGTAGTCACCTCCGGCACTCCCCTCAGTTCCGGCTCGTACAGCCTGACATTCCCTGCCAACACCCCGCCCGGGAACGACTACCGGATACGGATCACCAGCACCAGCTATCCCGCCTGCACCGATACGAGCAACGGGATGTTTGCGATCAGTGCCGGATAACGGAGCGGGAGATCCGAAGATCTTTTTTCCCTCTCCTTTTTGAATCGGTGGAAGTTGCTCTCCTTTTTGATTCGCTTAAAGTCGTATTCATCGCAAGTGCCACTCTTGAAAAGGGAGGGGAGATCAGAACGCTCTCATGTGTATGGTACCCGGCATTCCGCATTGGTGCAACGAGGCTTCATCGCTGCCAGAAAGATTGTTCATTCTCCTGTTGGATTCATCTATGATACCCTCCTTCGTGAATGGCGATCAGGTTCCCTCGAATGGTGGTTCT
>Ga0302253_1001338_pt1 | contig 15132 bp, 12 predicted proteins | sample AAG_RA_Trp_MG_FD_193537 | JGI IMG/M metagenome (GOLD analysis project Ga0302253, IMG submission 193537) | Enriched activated sludge microbial communities from anaerobic digester in WTTP, New Holstein, Wisconsin, United States - AAG_RA_Trp | ecosystem: Engineered > Bioreactor > Anaerobic >...
CGGTGCCCGAACTGCGACGCCCCTGCCCTGTGCAGCCAGCGGATCAGCCTGAACGTGAAGGCGGAGTACGCAAAGGCGATGGAGCGGATGGGCCTTAAGACCGACAGCATCGCGCTCGTCAAGGGGGTCAAGGGCGTCATATCCCGGGAGAAGACCGTGGAGGCAATGGAGAAGGGCATCCTGCGGGCGCAGCAGAACGTCTTTGTCTTCAAGGACGGCACGACCCGGTTCGACATGATCGACCTGCCCCTCACCCACATCCGCCCGGACGAGGTCCGCGTCCCCGTGGAGAAGATGCGTTCGCTCGGGTACACGAAGGACACGCACGGCTATGATCTCCAGAACGGTTCGCAGGTAGTCGAGCTCCACCCGCAGGATATCCTCGTCTCCGACTCCTGTGCCGAGTGGCTGGTCAGCGTGACAAAGTTCATGGATGAACTGCTCGTCAAATGCTATGGCCTCGAACCGTTCTACAAGGTCAGCAAACCCGACGACCTCATCGGGCATCTCGTCATCGGCCTTGCCCCGCACACGAGCGCCGGGGTCCTTGCGCGGATCGTCGGGTTCACCCGGGCAAACGTCGGGTACGCCCACCCGTTCTTCCATGCCGCCAAACGCCGGAACTGCTTCTGGGGCGATACGGAGATTGAGGTCAATGATGGCAGCAGGTGGGAGAAGTTCCCGATCCGGAAGTTCGTGCTGGAGAACTTCGACCTCACACGGCCGGGTCTTGACCGGCTCGGCACCTATTACTCGGACCCGGCCCGGCCGTTCTGGACCCGCGCCGTGGACACTACCGGCCAGATCCGGCTCCGGAAGGTCACCTCGGTCTCTGTCCACAGGGCCCCGCAGGCACTGATCCGGTTCACCACCTCCCGCGGAAAGGAGCTGGTCGTCACCCCCGACCACGCGATGCTGGTCTGGGACACCGGCTATCTCCGCAAGATCCGGGCCGTGGAACTCAAAAACGGTGATGCAATACCTGTCTTCGAGGGCTCTTGCGTCATCTCCGATACGATCAAGCTCGCGGAACCGGTCCCGGCCCCCGAGGAGCGGGTCTACTGCCTGACGGTTGCCGAAGACCACACGCTGGTTGCAAACGGCATCTTCACCGGCCAGTGCGATGGCGACGAAGACTGTATCATGCTCCTCCTCGACGGCCTGATCAACTTCTCCCGCTCGTTCCTGCCGCAGAACCGCGGGGGCTCCATGGACGCCCCTCTTGTTCTGACCAGCCGTATCGACCCGGCGGAGATCGACAAGGAAGCCCTCAACGTGGATGTCTGCGAGCGGTACCCCATCGAAGTGTATACAAGCGCCCTTGCCTATGCGGAGCCAAAAACACTCGTCAAGCTTATCGACCGGGTGGAAAACCGGCTCGGGACGCCTGCCCAACTCGAAGGCTTCCAGTTCACCCACGACACCTCGGATATCTCGGCCGGCCCCATCGAATCCATGTACACCCAGATGAAAACGATGACCGACAAGCTTGGCGCCGAACTCGATCTCGCAGAGAAGATCCGGGCCGTGGATGCTGACGACGTAGCGGAGCGTGTCCTGAACACGCACTTCATCCGCGACCTGATGGGAAATCTCTCGGCCTTCTCCAAGCAGAAGTTCCGGTGCACCAAGTGCAACACCAGTTACCGCCGCATGCCGCTTGCCGGCAAGTGCACGAAGTTCAAGGGCAAGGGGATCTGTAACGGCAACATCATCCCCACCGTCCACGAGGGCTCCGTCAAGAAGTACCTGGAGATGTCCCGCGAGATCTGCCGGAAATACCAGATTTCAGAATACACCAAGCAGCGGGTGGAAGTGATCGATTTAGCGATTGAGTCCACCTTTGGCGAGGAGAAGCAGCAGCAGCTGGGCTTAGCGGACTTCATGTAAACTGAGGGTCGTCAGACCCGAAGTTGGAGAATCGAACAAGTCATCAGACTTGTGAGACGAGAAGAATGCAGTTCTTCGAGGAACGCGTGAGCGTTCTTCGACCAAGCGGTGGGTCGAAGAAAGCGGCGGAAATCTTCTCTTTCTCGAACTCCCCTTCTCCCCTCCCCTAAATCGTCGTGATCCCCGCCATGATGAGGGAGAAGAGCACGAGATCGTAGACCCCGTGCGCAATAGCGCTTGTGGATGTGTTAGTATACTGCCGGAGCACACCGAAGCAGAGTCCGATGAGGAAAACTTCGATCACACCGTCCCATGCGTACTGGTACGCGTGCAGGGACGCAAAGACAAGGGCCGCAAGGAGGATACCGAACCGGGGCTGGATCACGCCGCGGACCGAGAGTTCTTCCCCGAACCCTGCGGCAACGGATGCTACGAGTGCCGCGAGCGGCGTGAAGGAGGCGATGAACAGGTTGTTCGCCAGAGCCTCATCAGTCACCGTGATGCCGCAGGCAATGAAGAGCTGCACCAGGAGATCGTCGATGACGGTAAAGGCTCCAACGAGCAGGACGCCTGCTGCTATCCCGAGGGCAACCTGCCGGGCAGAAGGCCGGACCAGGCCAAGACGTGAGAGCGTGGCCGGAAGGTCTTTTCTCACCCAGAGCCCGACAAAGAAGAACGAGGCAATGGTTGTCCAGATGAGGGTGAAGATATCGAGCTTCACGCTGGAACCCGGCTCCTCGCTCCCGATACCAAGGGCGTTCTGCAGCCCGGCATCCAGGAACGGGGCATTGCCGGTGACAGCCAGCGGGACCACCGGAAGAACGATGAGCGCGATGACACAGACAAGACCGATGGTGTGGGCAAACGAATCCGGGTTGAACGGCAGGACGCGGGACAGGTACCCCCGGAACCGGCGGGAGAAGCCGAGGAGACTGGCAAGAACCGCCCCGAGTGAGACAAGGAGTACCAGGCCCATCGATTCCGGAGGCTGCGTCTCAAGAAACGCGTCGAGAGCTGCTTCATCACCGGAGAGGCTGATCACCGGTGCAAGAGTGATCATAAGGGTCACGGCCCAGATGCAGAAGAGGATAAGAAGGAGCCAGAGGACTGCGGTATACCGGGCCCAGCGATACGTCTCCCCCGTGTAGGCAAGGAAGGCGAGGATGACAAACGGTGCTACCATTCCGCCGGCAAGCACGAACTCGCCAAGGTCCCCGCCCAGGACCTCAGAACCTGAAAGTACCAGCACGATGAGGAAGAATACGATTACCGGAACTGCGATGAGGAGATCGCGGTAACGGCCCTGCCACAAGCGCTCAATCATGTTCATCTAATGGGAACATTTTGGTAATTAAGGATGTGGGGACCGGGAATTTCCCGGCGGGGTTTTGTATCCTGTGAAAGCCTTTTACTCTCTTCTCCCCCATACTATTCTGCGCGAGAATATCTAAGTGGCCAACAGAGGCAGACTCAAGATCTGTTCCCGAAGGGGTTCGCAGGTTCAACTCCTGCTTCTCGCATTGTTCATCTGGGTGTTGTTGTTTGGGATACATTCAGGATGAATGTACTGTACGGCCCGATCTCCTCCGGGCGGGTCGCCGTTGTTCAGCCAGGAGCTCGGCTCCCTCGTCCTGTTGTGACTCTGCAGCGCCGATCAGTTTCCGGAGCATGCAGGTTGTTACGAACCATCCGGTCATAACATAGAGCGTCCTGGTGCCGGTCTCCTCATCGGTCTCCGTCGCAAGGATGAAGTCCTCCCCTCTGGCAAGTGCTTCGTTCAGGAGGGCCAGCGCGGCATCCGCAAGGGCCTTCCGGGCCGGCCCGGCCCTCTTGGTTCTGACGGTGCTATGCGTGAGGGTGGGTGACTGTGGATAATAAGGATTGCGCGGAGCCCCATGGATCCCCCGGAATCATCGGTCCGGGTATTCAGGCCCGGGCCTGTGCTCTCGGGCACAGGATCGACTTGCGTTCTTGATCCCTCATCCCCCTTCTTACCAGTGTAGGGCAAACCGGTTCCATGCCCTGCCGGATCGCAAGCGGGCCTGAGTGACCACCAGCCTGATATGGGATGACGGGAAGGTTACGTGTATGCGATCCCGAATCCTCCTTTCCGCAGGTCTCCTGCTCTGCATCCTCCTGCTCTCGGCAGGCTGTACCCAGCAGGTGCCGGGTGCGCAGGGTACGACAATACCGGCCACGGGGGTCCCTGCAGCACCCGTGACCACGACCGTTTTGGGAACACCCGCCCCGCAGCCAACCTCTCCCGGAATCTCAATTGTGGTGACCACCGCTCCGCTGGCCCGGGGCCGGCCGGATCCGGCGTTCGTGGTCGATATCGATATTCCTGAAAAGATCCAGCCGGGCACCACGCTGTTGATCGATAACCACGATCTATCCAGTCCCCGGATCGTTGAGGTGAACCGGCTCGGGGAAATTGTCTGGGAGTACCCCCTCCCGCAGGAACAAAAGCAGTACACGAATCCCGGCTGGGACGTGGAACTACTCCCAAATGGGAACATTCTCACGCTCCTGCCCCGTTACGGTGTGCTGGAGATCAACCGCAACAAGCAGGTAATCTGGAAGTACCTGGATGCAAAGGTCTCGCACGATGCCGACCGGCTGCCGGATGGCAACACGCTGATCGCTTACGGGGCCTATGATACGGCAGCAGACCCGCAAGTGAAAGAGGTCGATGCATCCGGAAAACGCGTCTGGTCCTGGTATGCAAAGGATCTCTTTTCCGGGGGAAATTATTCTTCCATCAGCGACGAGGGATGGACCCATACGAACGCGGTCTCGCGCCTGGAGAACGGCAACACGCTGGTCTCGCTGCGTAATTTCGACTTCATTGCCGAGGTTAACCATGACGGAAAACTGGTACGGAAGATAGGTGAGGGACTGCTTGAAGCGCAGCACGATCCCCTAGTGCTCCCCAATGGCAACATTCTGCTTGCCAACCATGCCCGGCCAAACCAGATACTTGAACTCGATACCACGGGAGCCGTAATCTGGAGATTCCCGGTACCGGACCGGGCATCGATGCCGGTCCGGGACGCGAACCGGCTGGTGAATGGCAATACCCTGATCACTGAGGCAGACCGGATCGTTGAAGTGACACCGGCAAAGGAGGTTGTCTGGGAGTTTCGGCTCACTACGGAACCGTTCACGGACAAATTATCGTCATCAAGCCGGGGATTCTACAAGGCGGAACGGATCGCGGGATGAACATTTTTTTGTTCTCGGCCCGGGACGTTGGAGGGAAATTTTCCGGTAATACAAGGTCCAGGCCAAAAACTCTCGTCTTCGCGCTTCAGGAAAAATCGTGAAAAGAATGCGAGATAACTATTACCCCGCATTGTTCATCTCCCATTTTTCAATCAGACCTTACATAAATCATTTCAAACGCGATCGTTTTTTTCTCATTTTACCCTGCCCGACCCCCCTTTTCAGGTATGCAAAAAACACCATAATTTCGTGTGGAACCTTCGAAGTAAAATCCGCCAAAAACTCCTCCACGCGAAGCCAAGGGGGGTCGGGCAGGGGAAGAATTTCATTCCGGATATTTTTCGCGCAAAAAATTTTCAAACGGGAAAATTATTTTGGAAAACCTGAGCCAAGTTTGGTCGTTCCTGCGCAACCAATTGGGCCAAAAAACCGGTAAAAAGAAGTGTCTTATTGTGCTGTCTCTTTCGCATTGAGCCGGGCGGCGATGATGAAATCGTTGAGGGTGAGCCCGCCGGCGGGATATGTATAGAGGGAGACATCGACATACCGGGACTCCCGCATGCAGACATCCGGGAAATGCCCTTCTTCTGTGGCAAGGGCCGCGATCTCGCCAAAAAATGCAATGCAGGCTGATGCATCAGCCAGCGTGAAGGTTCTGGAAATGTGGCCGTTTTTTAAGGTCCAGCCGGGCACCTGCGCAAGGTATTCGAGGGTATCCTTTCTCGTGAGGGGTGGGGATCCGGCTTTATACGTGGTGCACTTCTGGTGTGCGAGTTCCATGGTTATCTCTTCAGTGCGCCGGCAAAAAAAGGTTCTCCAAGGGAGCCCGCAGGCCGGACACTCCCATGGCACGAGATTTATCCTGGTTATGCGGCTGCAGCGGCGGTCTGTGCCTTTCCGGCCTGCAGCTGCATGACCACCATGACGATGAGGGAGATCGGGAGCGCAATCACGATTGGATCCACCGCGGTCCACGGTGCACCAAGGAGCGTGACCTTGCCGAAGAGTGCCTGGCAGAGGCCCAGAGGTTTTGCCTCTGCCGCGTGGATGAACGCAGTCCAGACAAACCAGACAACAGCGCCGGTGACCATGCTCCACAGCGCGGCTTTCGTCGAGGGTGCCTTTGCATACACGCCCACGGCAAAGGCCGGCAGGAAGGCACAGGCGCAGAGCCCCATGAACATGACGGTGGCCCGGGCAATGATGCTGATGGGCATGAGCAGGGCAAGGATCGTCGAGAGGACCATCATGATGACAATGCCTGCCTGGTGAGCCTTCAAGGAGAGGGCGCATTCCTTCCCTCGGCCCCAGAGGTCGCAGATCAGCGCCGTGCCCATGGCATGGTACAGGGCGGAGAGGGTGGACATGGCTGCCGAAAGGAGTGTCAGCATGAAGATGACGACAAAGATCTCGGGCATGGCCTGGTTGATGAAGAGCGGCATGATGGCATCAACATTGCCTCCGGCAGCGTCAATGGCGATCTTGCCCGAGGTCTGGTAGAAGTATACGTTGGAAAGCGCACCGACCGTGAAGGCGACACCGGTCATCATCAGGATGAACGGGCCTCCGACGAGGACTGCCCGGTTCAGGGACTTGTTGTCCTTTGCCGTCATGAACCGGACCACGAGTTGCGGCTGGGCGAGTACCCCGATACCCACGCCGAGGACGAGCGTGGTGATGACCGTGAACCAGATCGGCGAGCCGAGTTCCGGCATGGTTGTCCAGCCGGTCATGCCCTGGCCGGCAAGTGCCGTGGGAACAAGGTCTGCCATGTTCGTCAGGGCTGTCGCCCCGGTAGTCCATCCCCCGATCGCCACAAGGGTGAGGGCGAGCAGCACGGTCATGCCGATCAGCATGATAGTGCCCTGGAAAGCATCGGTGTACATGACCGCGATGAGTCCCCCGAAGACCACGTAAACAGCCGTGATGACAGCAAAGAGGATCAGGGACGTCGTGTAATCGATCCCGAGCGTGGGCTCGATGAACCGTGCCCCGCCGATGAGGATGGCGGCAGTATACAGCGGCATCGAGATTACAATGATGAACCCGGCAATGTACTGGAGGATTGGGGACTTGTAGATCTTGCACATCAGGTCCGGGAACGTGACAGCCGAGAGCCGGTGCCCGATCTCCCGGGTCTTTTTGCCGAACAGTACGAACGCGAGCAGGATGCCGACCCCGATGTTTAAGACCGTCAGCCAGATCAGGCTCATCCCGAGGTTTGCCGCCTGTCCCCCGAATCCGATGATGGCGGACGTGGAGATGAACGTTGCACCGTATGAAAGGGCGATGATCACCGGATGGCTGCACCGTCCGGCAACCAGGTAGTCCTCGGAACTTTTTGTCTTCTTGTACCCGAGGTAGCCGATGATGAGGGTGGCTGCAAGGTAGATGAGCACCAGCGCCGTCATCGTCAGCGTATTAACTGCCATTACCGCCGTCCCCCTCGTTCCAGTACAGCCAGCCGTACACAATACACGCCAGGGCTAATCCGATGGACAGCCCATAGCCGAGCACTATCTGTGGATCAGGAATTCCAAAGAGCATAGAAAAACCTCTGGTAAACTCTTCATCACGACATTACACGGGGACCAAACAGAACGACGGTCCCCTATCTAAAGAAGAATGCGTAGCACGGGCTCATGCGAGAAACAGTGGAACAAGCCCCTTGCGACCTCATTGTTTACCGGATCATAATCTGAAGACCGGTATATATAACCGTTTTCAATTATACGCTGGTGCACACTCCTGAACAATGCTACGTTATAGCAAGGAATCCCATGCCCGCGCAAAAGACCTTATCGGTAGCGGCATAACCCTCAGCAGGTACAACCGTGGCATCCGTCTTCTCCACCCTCCACGAGTCCCTCCGGCAGGTGCTCTCCCAGCGTCTTCGTTGGTCTGAACTTCGCGAGGTGCAGGAGCGGGCTTGTGTCGCCATATCCAGAGGGAGCGACACGCTGGTCATCGCCCCGACGGCCGGGGGAAAGTCTGAAGCCGCCCTGATCCCGGTGATGGACGCGGTCCTGAAACAGGGCCTCTCCGGTGTGGCCTGCCTCTATATCGCGCCCTTAAAGGCGCTGATCAATGACCAGGAAGAACGGTTCTCTCTCTTCTGCCTGCCGGTATCGCTTTCGGTGTTGAAATGGCATGGCGATGTCAAAAAAGGAGGGCGGTCATGGAAAGGGGAGCCGCCTCATTTCCTGATGATCACCCCCGAATCGCTCGAGGTCCTCTTCCAGGAGCGAATGCTCTCACAGGACCTCCGGCAGGTGCGTTTTGTCATCGTCGACGAGCTCCACGCATTTGTGGAGACCGACCGCGGCGTCCATCTCAGGGTGCTGCTCGACCGGCTTGACGAACTGGCCGGGCGGAAGATCCAGCGGATCGGCCTCTCTGCCACCGCCGGGAACCCTCAGGAGATCCTCTCCTGGCTTTCCGATGGGAGGCATGGTCAGGAACTGGTTGAGGTCGCCCCGGCACCCCGGGAGAAACACTTCTCGTTCATCATCGAACCAGACGAGGACCGGCGGACGAGTGCGCTGGTGCGGGTCGTTAGCGGGAGAAAGGCACTGGTCTTTGTCAACAGCCGGAGTGGTGCCGAGCACCTCATGAAGTCCCTTTCAGGACGGGTACGTAACCTTCACATCCACCACTCGTCACTCTCGCCGGAGATGAGGAGAACGGCCGAGGATGCGTTCCTGTCCGAGGACGGGGCCTGCATCATCTGCACGAGCACGCTCGAACTGGGGATTGATATCGGGGACCTCGATGTTGTGGTGCAGGTGGGCCCGCCGGATACGGTCTCGTCGTTCCTCCAGCGAATGGGCCGGAGCGGGAGGCGGGGGCGACCGGCGTTCGTTGCCTTTGTTCTGGAAACCCCCTGCCAGCTGCTCTGCAGCTGTGCGATCATCGAATGTGCCATCGACCGCAGGGTCGAAGACCTGCACCCGCCGGAGCAACCCTATAATGTCCTCCTCCAGCAGCTCTTCCTCTCACTCCAGAGCGGACGTATCGGTCGGGGAACCCTGACAAAAACCCTCCTTGCCCGACCGGCATTTTCCGGGATCCGGAAGGAGGAGCTGGAACGGCTTCTCCGGTATTTTATCGAAGAGGGGTACATCGCAACCGACGGGGAGATGTTGATGCCCGGGACCGAGGCGGAGCGGGTGCTGGGGCGGTCGAACTGGAAAGATCTGTATTCGGTCATCCCCGGTGGCGGGGAGTACCGGGCCATGACGCCCGAGGGTGAGGCCGTTGGAAAGCTCGATGCCCGGTTTGTCAACAGCCATAGTGATGGCGATGTAACGCTGGGCGGCCAGACCTGGTCGATGGTTAAGTGCGACGAGGGCCACAACATTGTGGTTGTGGTCCCGTCAGGTGCCAGCGGGGCCCGCACTTTCTGGAGAGGAAGTGGCGAAGCCGGTTTCTCCGGTCTCATCTGCGAGCGGGCCGGGGCTATCCGGAAGGAGGGAACAACCCGGCTGCCGCTTGGCGATCCCGAACGGGCCGTTCTTCACAACGCGTTGCAGACAATCCCGGACGGGGTGGAGGGGAACGATCTCTTTGTGAGAGAAAGGAAGCGGGCCGGAAGGAGGATCGTGGAGGTGTACTCCTTCCACGGCAGCAGGTTCAACCGTGTCCTTGCACCCCTCCTTGCCCACACCCTCGGGGGGAAGGCCCGGGTCAGTTCCAGCGATTTCCGTATCAGCGTGTCGGGTGCAGGGAAACAGGATGCCATCCCCCGGGTGATTGCAGCACTGGAGGCAGTCCGGGCATTGAGTTTGGAAGAGATTGCGGAGATCCTTCCGGCACCCCAACGGGAGGCATGGAAATTCGCCGGACTCCTTTCTGAACCTCTCTTCCGGAAGGCAGTACTTCCTGACTATTATCATATTACAGAGTTCAAACAAAGGCTTTCGGGGATGACCGTCACTGCGCTTCCCCCCGTGGCCCCGGAGCCCGGCACGGCGGAGTAACCATTCTTCTCCTAAAGGAGGACGGATCCCTTTTTGTGATACCCCGGAAATAGAATCATATGCAGAAATGGTTCGCATTTATCGCCCTTGTTGCAGTTCTGATGCTGGTTTCCGGGTGCGTCCAGGAAACTCCCCCTGAACCGTCTTCAACCCCGCTTCCGGCAACAACCGTCAAACAGGTACCCACCCAGAAAACCCCCCTGCCTGTCGTAACCACCATCCCCCCCTCGCCAACGCTCACTCCCTCAACATTCGATGTCTATATCTATGACACAGGCTTCTCCCCAAAAGAGATCACAGTCAAAGTGGGATCGCAGGTGCGATGGGTTAATGTAGACGAGGGTCCCCACCGTGTCAGTTTTGTCACGGGAGGTTTTTCCGAGCACCTGCTGGGGCCAAGTGGATCCATGAGCCAGATGTTTATCCGCCCAGGCATTTATGATTACAGATGTAAAATCTCGCCTACTATGCAGGGAAGAGTAACGGTACTGGAATAAACGATCACAGGGCAGTCCTGCGATTCTCAATCTCCCTTTTTGCACAAAACAATGGTTTAACGGAAATAGCGGAAAGGACCGTTTTTCGAGTATGACTTCAATACACCGTCATCAAAAGACGATGTAAAAAAATCCGTCCGGGCTAAAAGAGACTTAGAGCCCGACAAGCCGGAGGATGGCACCCACGAGGATACCGAACATGGAGGTTGACGCCGAGAGCATCCCGAGGAGGATATACCCGGCGATTGCCCCGATCTTCAGGGGCATGTAGGTACGGTTCAGGTTCAGCCTGCGGATGGCACGGAATGACTTGGCGTCAGCGGATATGGGGGGTTTGTTCTGTTTGATCCGGAGCATCCTTTGTTCACCTGTTCCCGGCCGCTGCCCGGTTTCCTGAGGGCAACAACCTGTACTGATCATATATTATGAACATTCGATATTTATGGCTTTGGAACGGACAATAAAAGAGAAAATCAATTATATGGATTTTTAACAAAAAATCCAACCAAAACGGGAATATTTTTCGGAATTTTCGGGAGAAAGGATTTGCATTGCTTTAGCACCCTGCTAATGGGAACGGAAAGGCAGGATGATAACACGTGACAAACGCCGAGGGGGAGAGTTGAACTCCCGAGGCGCGAAGCGCCAGTAGCTTTCGAGGCTACCGCCTTTCCGGGCTAGACTACCTCGGCACGTAGTTCTCTACTTTTTCTGTATCGATCTGTCTAATAGTTATCTGAATGAAAAAAGGGTATCCGGGTGGGGAGAATTACATGCCGGGGGGCATACCGCCCCTGCCACCCTGCTGGGTGATCATCATGTCATCGACACGGATGAGCATGATGGCGGTTTCGGATGCGCTCTGGATGGACTGGCGCTTGGAACGGAGCGGCTCGATGACGCCCTCGCCCAGCATGTCGACGACCTTGCCCTGGTATACGTTCAGGCCGGCGTTCTTCTTGCCCTTTGCATGGGCGTTCTTGAGTTCCACGATCTTGTCGATGGGGTTGAAGCCGGAGTTCTCGGCAAGTGCCCGCGGGATGGATTCGAACGCGGCTGCATAGCCCTCGATGGCGAGCTGGACACGGCCGCCAACGCTCTGGGCATAGTCGCGGATCTTCATGAGCAGCTCGGTCTCGACCGCTGCGCCGCCGACAACATAGGTCCCGTCTTCCATGGCATCCATGACAACGCGGGTCCCGTCAACAACTGCCCGCTCGAGTTCGTCCAGCAGGTAGTCGCTCGTTCCCCGGAGGAGGATGGTAATGGTCTTGGGGTTCTTGCAGCCGGAGATCCTCGTGACATTTCCTTCCGTGTCTTCCTCGACAAGGTTGGCAGTCCCGAGGTCCTTTGCAGTCAGGGCGTCCGGCTTTGCAACAATGTTTGCATTGAGTGCCCGGGCAGCATACTTCATGTCCTTCTCGGGAACGTCTTCGATCGCAAAGACTCCTGCCTTTGCCAGGTAGAACTGTGCAATATCGGAGATGCCTTTCTGGCAGAGGAGGACGTTTGCGCCGCTGTCAATGACGAGGTCGGCAAGTTTCTTCAATGCCCCGCGCTCCTGCTCGGAGAATGCGTTGACCTGCTCGGCGGTAGAGATCTTGATCTTTGCCTTGACCTGGGTCTTTGTAATCTCGAGGGGGGATGCGATAAGGGCTACCTTTGCCTTCGGGATCTTCTTTGGCATCCCGTCGTTGACACGGACCTTGTCGATCACAACGCCGCGGATCAGCTCGGCATCGTCCATTGCCTGGCCTTTCTGCTTCTTGATCATGACATCTTCTTCGTCAACAACGATCTTCCCATTCGCCTTCTCGGCAACGGCCATGACCGCATCGACGATGATGCCGTCCAGCTTGTCCTTGACCTGCTCAACCGACTTGCCGGTGATTGCGGTGTCGGTGATCTTCAGGAGGGTCTTCCGGTCGGTTGCATCAACCTTGTGGGAGAGCCCGGTCGTTATCTCGAGGGCCTTCTCCATGCCCATGCGGTATCCCTGGGCAATGACGGTCGGGTGGATGCCCTGTTCGAGCATGATCTCGGCCTGCTCCATCAGCGCGCCGACCAGTATGATCGCGGTGGTGGTTCCGTCACCGACTTCGTCGTCCTGCGTGCGGGCGACCTCGATGACCATCTTTGCGCCGGGGTGCTGAACAGCGATCTCGCTTAAGATCGTTGCCCCGTCATTCGTAATGACGATGTCACCTGTGGAGCCGACGAGCATCTTGTCCATGCCCCGGGGGCCAAGGGTCGACTTCACGGCGCCGGCAATTGCCTTTGCGGCCGCAATATTCGAGCGCTGGGCTTCTTTCCCGGTATTACGCTCCACATTTTCTTTTAAAATGATAATTGGCTGTCCAGATAGCATAATGGATCCTCCGATGTTGTAAAAGGTGGAATTGAACTTCTATATAAATTATATGGTGTAAGTCCGGAAGAGGAAGGGACTACACCGGAGATACCTTGTAAAGAGAATAGACCGGCACGCCATCGATATCCTTGATGCCGCGCTTGTCAAAGATGACCCAGATGGCAACAGGGGTCGCGTTGTGCTTCTTGAGGTACCGGACAACTTCCTTCATGGTGTTACCGGAGGTGATGACATCATCGACGATGATGCAGCGCTGGCCGGTGACCGGTGCGAAGTTCCCGCTGATTGATCCCGTGGGTTTGTCGCTCTGGCTCTGTTTTGCCGGGTGGTAGATGGCGAGCTGCGTGGCTTCCTGGACTGCAATCAGGGTAGCAAGCGGGATACCCGAGAGGGCGATACCCACGATCACGTCTGCCACTGGCGAGCCCTCGGCAGTCTCCTTCTGGGACTGGTAGTACCGGTTCAGGAGCATGATTGCGGTCTCTTCAAGCATGGGGGCATGGCTGGAGACTGCAGTCCAGTCGATATGGACATCTTTTGGGGCGGACGTTCCCTTGGCCTGCGTGAGGAGCCACGTCACCGTTTCCATGGAAAGGGAGAGTTCATCTGCAATCTGACCCGGGCTGTGCCCTTCTGAAAGGAGCACTTTCGCCTTGCCAATCAGATCGTCTAACGAAGACATGCACAAAAGCTCTTCTGGCAGCTATTTAAGTTTTCTTTTAATCGCTGCGCCGCAGACCAGGCAATCGCCGTCGTGACTGTAATACCGGCCGCAGCCTGTGCACCGGTACTTCCACCGGACCGGCCGTGCTTTTCTCTGAAGGATGGGGTGTGTCCCGATTCCGAGCACAGCAGCAACGTTCTGGATGGCAAAATCATCGGTATACAATACGGCGCCGAGCTCTTTTGCAAGCGCGAGGAGATCCCGGTCGGTGCCGGAGATCACCCCGCTGTCCCGGCTCTTCTCCGCTGCCCGGTCCACAGCCTGGAGGCTCTCCCGGGCCGGGGATACAACCGTAAGCCCCGCTGTGCACAGTTTCTCGTAGTTCCCTTTTGCACGGATATCCACGAGTTCATCGTAGACGGACGGCGTTGTGAAGAGTTCACCCTCTAAGGGGATATCAGAAAAGAAGACGCTTGCATCAAGGACGGCCTTCATAGTGCAGGGGTCCACCGGAAGAGGAAGGGGATCATACACGCTGGCATGGCTCAGGGCGTTCGTACCGCTGCTGCGATGGTCCCGGCAGCCGAGACCCTGCTGCAACCCCGCTCGATCGTGTCGCTGCTGATGACATCCCTCACGCCGGCTGCCATGAGCCGGGCATAGGCGCCCCCGGTCAGGACACCGTGGACACAGGCAGCATAGACATCGGTTGCTCCCTGCTGGTAGAGCATGCCCGTCGCCGTTGCGATGGTGCCACCAGTAGAGATGATGTCATCGACAATGACGACCGGGCGGGAGGCCGCACAGACATTCTTTGGTGCCATGCGGACCTCGACGCCGGAGAGTCGCGTCTTGTCCAGGTGGTCGTACTCCCACCCGCCGGTTGCCGCGACCTGCCCGGCAAACGCAAGGGCGCCGTCGTCCGGTGCCAGGATGAGGGGATTATTCAGGCCGAGCGTTCCGACGTAAGCCCCGATCTCCGCTGCAATGGAGATGTTTTTCGCCGGGACAGTGAAGTGTTCCAATACCCCCGGGTCGTGGATGTTGACCGTGATGACTTCCGCCACTCCGCGGCTGAGTGCTTTTGCCACAGCACGTGCCGAGAGGGGCTCTCCCTTTTTGAACTGCTTGTCCTGGCGCGCATAGGCCATATAGGGGAGGATGAGGCGGGTACGCGAGTGTTCGCAGGCGTCAGCAAGAAGCATCAGCTGGACAAGGGCGTCGTTGTCCACAATGCCTGCAATGATCAGCGTCTCGTCATCGAGATCGCCCGCCAGAAGGTATTGTTCGCCGTCGGGAAACCGGGAAAACGCGACACTGACAACCGGGACTTTCAGTGCCTGAGCAACGCGGGCACCGAGCACCTGCGACCTTTCTGTACACATCACTTTCATGGAATCGTTCCCCGCTCCGGTGCCTGCCCGGCGCTTATCAACCAAGTACATGGAAGATAAACCCTATTGTAGTTTTCCCACTCGGTGTCAGGATGGCAGGGGAATGGTGAAT
>Ga0302253_1001340_pt1 | contig 15113 bp, 13 predicted proteins | sample AAG_RA_Trp_MG_FD_193537 | JGI IMG/M metagenome (GOLD analysis project Ga0302253, IMG submission 193537) | Enriched activated sludge microbial communities from anaerobic digester in WTTP, New Holstein, Wisconsin, United States - AAG_RA_Trp | ecosystem: Engineered > Bioreactor > Anaerobic >...
CAGCGTCTCTTTCATGCCGCTGGACAAGGACGGCAAGGAACTGGGCGAGTATATCCTCGAGCCGGACACCGAGATATTCGCCTCGGCCCAGATAAAGCGACACAAGGCCGTGCGCCTCGCGCGCATGCTGAAGCACCGCGGCCAGATGGCGAAGAACAGGGAGCGCGTGCGCGCCCTGCGCAAGAGCTGGAAGCCTCTTTCCATGGAGCGGCGCGACGCCGTACGGCGCGCCGCGCTGCGCGGGGAGATCAAGCGGACGGAGCTGGAGGGGCCGCCTAAGAAAAAGAAGCGCCCGTCCAGGCTGCGGCGGAAGCCCGCGCGGAAGGGCCCCTGAGCCGATGAGGCTTTTCGCGGCCGCGGCGATGGCCCTGCCCCGCGGCCTGCCGGAAGCGCTGGCGCGGTCGGCGCGCGCGGAACTCGGGGCGGCGGCCCGCCCCGTGGACCCGGACGCGATGCACCTGACCCTGGCTTTCCTGGGCGAGGTGCCGCCCGAGCGGGCGGAGGCGGCCGGGCGATGCCTGGGAACGCTTTCCGGCTCCGGGCCTTTCGCGGCGGTCCCGGGCGAGGCGGGTTTTTTCCCCTCCACGGACAGGCCGAGGATATTCTGGATGGGATTCGGCGCCGGCGGCGGGCGCCTGGCGGAGCTCTCCGCGGGATTTTCGGCCGCGCTGCGCCGCGAAGGGTTCGTCCTCGAGGACCGGCCTTTCGTCCCGCATCTAACGCTGGCCCGCCTCAGGGGACCGGTCCCTCCCGAGGCCGCCCGGAGGGCCGCGGAGGCCGCCGAAGCCCTGTGGCGCGGGAAGAGTTTTCCGGTGACCGGGGCGGTCCTTTTTTCGAGCGAGCTTTCGTCCGCCGGTCCCAGGTACTCGGAACTTAAAAGAGCGGAGCTCTGAAGAACGACATGGCAAAGAGAATATTCACCGCCGCGGCCGCGTTCCTGCTGCTCCTGGCCCTTTACTTTTTCTGGCCGGGAGACCAGGTCGAGGTGGTCATCAAAGAGGGCTCCGGCGCCTCGCAGATAGCGGAACAGCTCAAGTCCTCGGGCGCCATCCGCAGTTCGACCTGGTTCAAGGTCCTGGTCCGCCTTACCGGCACCGACAAGCGCATAATGCCGGGCGAATACTCGTTCCGCCGCGGCGCCTCGTCGGAAGAGGTGCTCTGGCGGCTGATCAACACGCCCTATATCTCCGACGTGAAGATAGTGATCCCCGAAGGCTGGCGCCTGGAGCAGGTCGCCGAGCGCCTGGAGGCCAACGGCGTCACCTCCGGGGAAGAGTTCGTAAAACTGGCCAAAGCCCGGGAACTGGAGGGCTATCTTTTCCCTTCGACCTACAGTTTCAAGAAGGGGCAGCCTGCGCAGGACGTGCTAAATTTGCTAAAATCTGAATTCGACAGGCAGATAAGGCCTTTGTTCTCTGAAGGGTTCCCGCCGGGTCTGGACGAAAAGAAAGTCCTGATCATCGCCTCCATCGTGGAGCGCGAGGCGGTGGTGACCAGCGAACGTCCCCTGATAGCCGCGGTGTACCTGAACCGCATAAAGAGGAGGATGCCGCTGGAAGCCGACCCGACCACGCAGTACGCGCTGGGCTACTGGAAGAAGAGGCTCTCCTACAAGGACCTCCGTACCCCTTCGCCGTACAATACGTATTACGCCAGGGGCCTTCCGCCGGGACCGATATGCAGCCCGGGCAAGGCCTCGGTGGAAGCCGTGCTCAAGCCGGCCAATATAGACGCGCTCTATTTCGTGGCCGACAGGCAGGGCAAGCACGTGTTCAATGTCAGTTTCAAAGAGCATCTCAAGGCCAAGAAGCGCGTGGAGGCCGCGGCCAAAGAGGCCGGTATAGACTGGTAGTACCCGATTACGGGCGTGTAGCTCAGCTGGGAGAGCGCCTCGTTCGCAACGAGGAGGTCAGGGGTTCGATCCCCCTCACGTCCACCAGATTTCAAGAGCCTCGGACGAGGCGCCGGCGGCCAGCAGGCCGCCGGACGCGAGTGAGCAAGGAAGAGGTCGCAGGTTCGATCCCTGTCACGTCCAAAAAATTTAGCCCCGAAAGGGGCTATTTTTTTGGACGTGAAGCGGGCCGCGCCGCGGTTTTCAGGTAATTTCTCCCCTCATAATTTGTAAAATTATACGCGGATAAAAAAAGCCGCGCACAGGAGACCTTATGGCCGATTATTTCCCCCTCAAAGAGAACGTCCGCTACGAGTACCGCTATAAGAGCACCGAGTTCGAAGGCGTGGCCAAAGTCTTCATAGACATACTCAAGGTGGCCAAAAAAGCCGGCAAGACCGTCGCCCAGGCACGCATGACCTTCGAACTGCGCGACACCCACGTCACCGAGTACAATATCACCCGCGACGCCAAGTGGCTGACCACGGCCGACGGCGTCATAATCGGCGGCCGCCGCGAGTTCCCCCTGCCGCCCAGAGAGGGCGTCAAGTGGGACGAGCATCCGGACGCCAACGAGATAGTCTCGCTTTCCGACAAGGTCTCGATAAAGGCCGGCAAGTTCGAAAAGTGCATGAAGGTGGTCTCGCAGCTCTCGGGCGGCGATTCGGGCAAGGCCGTGCGTTACTACGCCCCCGGCACCGGGTATATCCTGGAGGAGTATTCCGCCGAGGACAAGACCTGCGAACTGGAGCTGGTCTCGGTGGGCAAGGTCCCGCCGCCGCCGCAAAAGAAGAAGAAGTGACCGGGATGAAGACCCCCACCGTAAAAGAACTGCTCTCCTCCGATTCCCCCCGCCCGGGCGCGGCCGCCCAGGGCTGGATAAAGACCCGCCGCGATTCCAAGGCGCTCTCCTTCGCCGAACTCAACGACGGCTCCTGCCGCGCCAGCCTGCAGCTGCTGATCGAGCCGTCGGCGCCGGGCCTGGCGGAGCTGCTGCCCCGCCTGACCGTGGGCGCCGCCGTGCGGGCCGAGGGAGACCTGGTCGCTTCCCCCGGCGCCGGCCAGAAGTACGAGCTCAAGGTCTCGAAGCTCGAGATCTACGGCGACTGCGACGCCGAGAAATACCCGATACAGAAGAAGAAGACCTCCGACGAGTTCCTGCGCACCGTCGCGCATCTGCGCCCGCGCACCAACAAGTACGCGGCCATGCTGCGCGTCCGCGCCGAACTCTCCTTCGCCATACACGACTATTTCCGCCGCAACGGCTTCTTCTACGTGCACACCCCGATCATAACCGCTTCCGACTGCGAGGGCGCGGGCCAGATGTTCTCGGTGACGAGCCTGGACCTGACGAAGGCCGCGGAGCTTCCCCGCACGCCGCAGGGCGAGATAGATTTTTCCAGGGACCTCTTCGGCCGCAAGACCGCGCTTACCGTTTCCGGCCAGATGGAGGGCGAGACGCTCGCGACCGCTCTGGGCAAGATCTACACCTTCGGCCCCACTTTCCGGGCGGAGAACTCGAACACCTACCGTCACGCCGCGGAATTCTGGATGGTCGAACCTGAGATGGCCTTCTACGACCTGCACGACGACATGGACCTGGCCGAGGACTTCGTGAAGAGCATCACGCGCCACGTGCTGGAGCATTGCGCCGCCGACCTGGAGCTGTTCGCCAGGTTCGTCGAGCCGGCGCTGATGGACAACCTGCGCAGCGTGACGGAGAACTCCTACGAGCGCCTGGCCTACACCGACGCGGTGAAGATACTCGAGCCCGAGAACGCCCGCTTCGAGAACAAGGTCGGCTGGGGCGTCGACCTGGCCTCCGAGCACGAGCGCTTCCTGGTCGAAAAACATTTCAAGAAGCCCGTCATCCTCTACAACAAACCGAAGACCGTCGCCGCCTTCTACATGAAGCTCAACGACGACGAAAAGACCGTGCGCGGCATGGACCTCCTGGTCCCGCGCATAGGCGAGCTCATCGGCGGCAGCGAGCGCGAGAACCGGCTGGACGTGCTGGAGCGCAAGATGTCCGACGCCGGTATAAGGAAAGAGGATTACTGGTGGTACCTGGACCTGCGCCGCTTCGGCAGCGTGCCGCACTCCGGCTTCGGTCTGGGTTTCGAGCGGATGATGATGCTGGTCACCGGCATAGCCAATATCCGCGACGTGACCGCCTACCCGCGCGTTCCCGGCTACGCCGAATTCTAGCGGCGCCTCCCCCCGTTCGTCTTCCCCTCGGGTCCGGGTTCAGGCCCGGGCCGGCGCCGCGCGCTTCCGGCGCAGGGAGGTGAAGATCCCGGCCGCGGCCATTGCGGAGAAAAGTACGACGGCCAGGCGCATGGAGGTCAGCAGTCCCGCCGCGTCGCCGGGTCCCAGGCGCGTCTTGCCCAGCACCATCGAGAAAATGAGCAGTACCAGCGCCATGCTGAACATCTGGCCGGCGAGGCGCATGGTGGACAGCGCGGCGTAGGCCACGGAGTAGCGCCGCGGCTCCACCGCGCTCATCGCCGCGTTGGTATTGGGCGAGGAAAAGAGCGCCAGGCCGAAACCCAGCACGGCCAGGGCCAGCGCCAGGTAGGGCACCGGCGTGGACGGCCCGGCGATCGCGAACATCAGTATGCCGGCGGCGGTGACTCCCATGCCGGCCGAGGCCAGTTCTCCCGGGTCGCGCCGGTCGGAGAGCCGGCCCGCCAGCGGCGAGAAGACGGCCATGAAGACCGGCTGCACGGCCAGCAGCAGTCCCGCCTGCACCGGGCCCAGGCCCCGGGCGTACTGGAGGTAGAGGCTCAGTATGAAGCCGACGGCGAAACTGGCGGAGTAATTGAGCAGGGCCGTGAACGAGGACCAGGCGTAGACGGGGTTGTCGAACAGGAGCTCCGAGTGGAAGACGGGGTGGGCGGCCCGTGCCTCGCGCTTCATGAAATACCACAATCCGGCGGCGCCGGCCGCCGCCAGCGGCGCCGACAGGGCCTTGAGGGCCCCCGAGAAGCCCAGCATCAGCAGTACTATCGAGACGGCGTAAAGGGCGGACGACGGCAGATCGAGCTTTTCCCCCTCGGGCCCTTTCCACTCCGCGCGGAGCCGCGCCGCCAGGAAGAGCACGACGAGGCCCAGCGGGACATTGGCCCAGAACACGGCGCGCCAGCCGAGCGCGGCCGAAAGCAGCCCGCCGAGGAAAGGCCCGGCCGTCAGGCCGGTGTAGACGGAGGCCGCCACCCAGCCCAGGGCCCGCCCGCGGCTCTCTTTGGGCGTCACCGCCGTCAGTATGGCGACGCTGGTGCCGAAGAAGAGCGCGCTGCCCAGGCCCTGCAGCACGCGCGCGGCCAGCAGCAGCGGCCCCGTCGCCGAGAGGGCGCACAGGACGGAGGCGACGGTGAAGACGTAATACCCGATGATGAAGACGCGGCGGCGGCCGTAGATGTCCGCGGCGCGGCCCGCCGGGATCAGCAGGGCGCAGGCGGCCAGCAGGAAGGACAGGGAGACCCAGCCCATCTGCGCCGGGGTCAGGCCGAGGTCGGCCGCCATGGCGGGCAGGGCTATGTTGATGGCGCCCAGCGTGAAGGGCGTGGCGAAGGACGCCATCATCGTCATCGCGAGGACTCCCCGCCGCGCGTCGGGGCTGTGACCGCTCATCGCATATATTTTATAATTTATCGTCGGTACAAGGAGAGACCATGAACAGGGACGAAGCCCTCGCGCTCCTCCGCGAGCACGTGAAGAACGAGAACATGATAAAGCATTGCCTGGCCTCGGAGGCCGTGCTGCGCGCCCTGGCCGCGCGGCTCGGCCGGGACCCCGAAAAATGGGCCCTGGCGGGCCTGCTGCACGATATAGACGCGGAGCTGACCGCCGGCGACATGCTGCGCCACACGCACGAGGCCGCGCGCCTGCTCCGGGAGAAGGGCCTGCCCGAGGACCTGGTGGAGGCCGTGCTGCTGCACAACGAGGCCGCCCATCCCGGCCGGTCGCGCACCGACGCTTTCCATACCGCGCTGGCCGCCGGCGAGACGGTGACCGGCCTGATAATGGCCACGGCGATGGTCTACCCCGATAAGAAGGTGGCTTCGGTGAAGCCGTCCTCCGTCATAAAGAGGATGAAGGACAAGCGCTTCGCCGCCTCCGTCAACCGCGACACCATACGGGAATGCGAAAAGCTGGGGCTCACGCTCGAGCAGTTCGTGGAGCTCGCCCTGGAGGCCATGAAAGGCGTCTCGGCCGAGCTGGGGCTGTGAGCGCCGCATGAAAGGACAGCGCCTCTTCCTGCCGCTCCTCTTCCTGCTGCCGTCGTACGCGGCCGCGGAGAAGGTGGTCGTTTACCATACCAGCGACGTGCACGGCTGGTATTCCGCCCGGCCGGCCGAATGGGACAACGACCAGCCCTCGCGCCTCATCGGCGGTTTCGCCGCCCTGTCGGCGCGGATCAGGAAAGAAAAGGACCCCGTGCTGCTCCTGGATTCGGGCGACATGTTCCAGGGCACGCCCGAGGGAATACTCACGCGCGGCCTGGCCAGCGTCGAGCTGATGAACGCGCTGGGCTACGCCGCGACCGTTCCCGGGAACCACGAGTACGATTACGGCGAAGGGACCCTCAAGGTCATCGCCTCCAGCGCGGCCTTCCCCGTGCTCGGCGCCAATGTCTTTATCAAGGGAACGGGAACGACCCCCCCTTACCTGAAACCGTATACGGTGGCGGAGCGCGGCGGCAAAAGGATAGCGGTGCTCGGGCTGGCCGGCCGTCATACCGCCACTTCGACGCTGCCGCAGAACGTCGCGGCCCTCGATTTCCGCGACGAGGCGGCCGAGGCCGCCCGCTGGCTGGCGGAGATACGCCGCAGCAGTCCCTCCGCCGTCGTCCTGCTGACGCATCTCGGGCTCGACGAACGGCTCAGCCTCGGGCGGCTGGACATCTCCACCTGGACCTTCGCCGAAGCGCCTCCCGGCACGCTGCGCGTGGCGCGCGATGCGCCCGGTTTCGACCTGGTCCTGGGCGGCCATAATCATACGGCCCTCCTGCGGGGATACCGGGACCCCGTCTCCGGCGCGGTGTTCGGCGAGAGCGGCTACGGCCTTTCCTATACGACCAGGGTCGAGCTTGATTTCGACGGGACCACCGGCGAATTGAAGGACGTGACGGCTGAACTGGTGCCGCTCTGGACGGACGAGACCGGCGAGGACCCGGCCGTCCTGAAGCTGCTAGCCGGTTTCAGGGCGGAGGTGGAACGCGGGATGAGCCGCGTGCTGGGCCGCGCGGCGGAGGACCTGCCGCAGGACCCCGGCTGGCTGGATTCCCCGCTCGGCAATGTCCTGTGCGACCTGACGCGCGAGGCCGCGGGCGCCGATATCGCGCTGCATAATACCAAGGGGATAAGGGCCCCCCTCCGCAAAGGGGAAGTCCGCCTGCGCGACCTCTACCAGTCGCTTCCGTTCGAGAACACGATAGTCACGATGCGCCTTTACGGCTCGGACCTCGAACGCATCATGGCCGACAATATCATACACGGCCGCAGTTTCATGCAGGTCTCCGGTTTCGAGGTCGAGTTCCTCCCGGGCGACGGGCCGCGCCCCGCGTCGCTGCGCCTGCTGCGCGGCGGCCGAGAGATCAACGACGGCGACGACTTCCTTGTCGCCACCAACAGCTACCTCGCCGGCGGCGGGGATCACGCCGCCGGGTTCTCCGCCGGACGCGACGTCCGGGACACGATGAGAACCGTGCGCGGCGTCATAGAGGACGCGCTGGCGGCCGGCCCGCTGAAAGCCCCGGCCGGCGGCAGGATACGGCGCCTGAAATAGCGCCTGAGCGCCCGGGCAAATGAAAAGGCCCGCCGGTCGCCCGGCGGGCCTTTTTCCCGGACGGACGCCCGTCCTACTGGTAGAAGTACATGTTGAGGAGGTAGTTGTAGGTCGTCTCCCCGACGGTGAAGGGCTCGGTCAGTTTGTGCGTCCTGGACCCCAGGAACTCCTTCTTGTTCTCGGCGAGGAACTTCTTGTAGTCCTCGAGCTTCTGCGCGGCGGAGGCTTCGTCGGTCGCGACCTTGGACTTGAAGCCCAGCTCCTTGCCGATGTAGAGCATCGTGAAGGAATTGTCCCTGCGGATTATGTTGACGCCGGCGCTCTCGAGCAGGTCGTAGTCTATATCCTCGCCCTTCTTGAGTATGCGCATCTGTTTCTCGTGGTCGTCGTTCTCGTCGCCCCTGGTCACGTAGTAGAGCGCGAAGGTCGGGCGCAGCGCGTCGGACTTCACGTAGAAGGAGGCCTTCACGGGCAGGCCGTTCTTCGCGAGGGCGGCTTCCATCTCCGTTTTGAGGTTGTGCATCTCGGTGGGGTTGAGCGCGTCGTAGTTGAGCCTGTCGGCTATGAGGCGGCGCAGCACCAGTCCATCGGCGGAGGAGTAGTTGACGATGCCCAGCTGTATGTCGGCCTCGTAGGTGACCTCGCCGATGACCATGCCCGCTTCCTGCAGTATCGGGTTCCACACGGCGGTGAACTCGGCGAACTGGGCCGGGGTCCCGAAGGAGAGCAGGCGGCTCCTGACGGCCTGGGGCATGAGGTGAAGGCTGGTGAGGACGCCGGCCTTGTCCAGGGCGGCCTCCGGCTCCTGCGCCTGCGGCAGCGAAACCTCGGCGGCGGTCACGTCATTCGCGGTGACGGCGTCGAGCTGGAAGTTGGCGGCCTGAAGCGGCGCGGAAAACAGTGCTATAGCGGCTGCTAGTTTGAACATTTATTCCCCTCCGTGACTTTGGCTTACGGGTATATTTTACATTAAAAGCGGCGGCCGGTTAAGGGCTTTAGGGCCCAGGCTCCGGGCGGGCCTAAAGGCCCATAAGGGACCTCAGTCCCTGGCGGTCCGCTCCTGGTTCTCCCAGGGGCCGAACGCCCGCCCGGTCGAAGAGAGGGAACTTATGAACTTCCTGACGCGCGGGGTGATGACCGGCGGTTCGGCGCCGGCCAGCGGCGTCCCGGGCAGCGGCATGAACGAATGGGCGTGGATCCTGGCTCCCAGCGGCAGGAGGTCGCCGATGAGAGCCATGGTCGCTTCTTCGTCGGCCGGGACCTCTCCCGGCAGGCCGAAAATGAAATCCACCACGGGCTTTATGCCGCTGGAGGCGCAGAGGCGGGCGGCCCGCAGTACGGCGGCGGCGTCATGGCCGCGCCCGAGTTCCTCCAGCAGGCGGTCGCTGCCCGTCTGGGCCCCTATGATAAGCGCGCGGTTGTCGGCGTAGGCCTTGAGCAGGCCGACGGTCTCCCGCGTGACATGGTCGGGGCGCACCTCGGACGGGAAAGAGCCCAGGAATACCCTGCCGCCCGGGCCCGCCGCTTCGCGCGCCGCCCTGAGCAGGTCCTCCAGGGCCGTCAGGTCGGGCTTCCTGCCGTCGGGAGACCCGTACGAGAAGGCGTCGGGGCTTATAAAACGGTGGTCGCGCATCCCGAGAGCGCTCATCTTTCCCAGCCAGTCGCGGACCTTGCCGACCGAGCGGTGGCGCTGCCTGGCCCCGAAGAGGAAGGAGGTCTGGCAATACGCGCAGGCGTAGGGGCAGCCGCGCGTTATCTCCACCGGGGCGAAACGGTTCCGGCGCAGCGAGCCGGGCGGAAAGGCGTCCAGGTCGGCCGGCGCGGCCGGCGAGATCACCCTGCCGTCGGGGATATCCCCCCGCGACAGCGAGAGGATGAAAGCGGGCAGAGTGTCCTCCGCTTCCCCCCTGAAGACGAAGTCGAAGCCCATCCCGAGAGTGCCGGAAGGGTCGCCCGAAGGGTGAGGGCCTCCGGCGATCAGCAGGGCCTTTCTGCCGAAGGTCCCGCTCATCGCCGCGGCCGCCGCGGCCGCCGCGGGGGCGGACATGCTGGAAAAGGAAAGGGCGGCGACGGCGGTCTCGCCGGCCGCCAGCGCGGCGGCGGTCTCGAAGAGCAGCGAGGGCACGTCTTCGGCGAAGCGCAGGCCGAAGTTCCCGTCCGGCAGCCCCTCGAGGGCGCCCGCGAGCGCCGCCAGGCTGTAGATATTCTCCCTGGTCGAAAGGAAGACGAGCGTGACCGGGTTCATTCTTCCGCCGGCGGTTCCCGGTCCGCGGGCTCGTCCCCGGTCCCGTCGTGCGCCGTCCGGAGGCGGCGGTCCGCCCTGTCCTTGAGCCTGCAATAGGCGATGGCCGCGGAGCAGTTGAGCCAGGGGATGAAGACGAAATTCTTGAGCGCGTGCCCCGCCACGTCCCAGAAACCGGTCTTGAGCGTCACCGACGGGGCCTTGACGGAGCCGATGTCTATCATGGACGGGACGAACACCTCTATGAGCACCATCAGCCCGAGCACGGGGAAGAGGTCCGTCCGGTGTCCCTGCGTTATCTCGGCGCTGCGCAGGAAACAGTCCCTGACCGGCAGGTCCTCGTCCACCAGCGCGTATTCGCCGAAAGAGTAGGCGAGCATGATCAGTATGCCGGGCACTATCAGGAGCATGAAGCCGCCCAGCAGCATAATCGAGAATATGAGGGTCAGGGCGACGGCCCTGAAATAGATGGAGAAGCCGTAGAAGAGGTCGCGCAGCGACCCCCGGCCCCTGGCGGTCCTTATGTAGAAAAGGGTGACGCCGGCCTCCAGGGGGATGATGACCGCCGTCATCCACGCGTAACCCGGCCAGACGCTGCCGTACCTGTCGGCTAGGAAATAGACCGGTACGGAGAGCAGTGGCACGGCCAGTATGGCCGGCAGCAACCGCGGCAGCATTACCGTGTAGAAGTCCCAGCCGTCGGCCAGCCAGGCCAGCCCGCTGTTGCCGCGGCCGCGCTCCGCCGGGAGGTTTCCGTTCCTTTCCATGCGGGATAGATTCTAATAAATACGGAACGGCCGTGACAGCAGGCGCAGGAATAAATAGAATGGAGGCATGAGAACAATGACGATCGTCCTCGTTTCCGCGACGCTGCTTTCCGCCGCCGCGCCCGCGGCGGCCGAGATGACTTCCGGCGGGGTGAAGCTCCGCGACGAGCCCGGCGGCAAGGTCATCGTCAGGATCGGGAAGAAGACCTTCGTCGAGTGCGCCCCGGCTTCCGGCGGCTGGCACCTCGCCGGACTGATCTCGCTGATAGACAAAGGCGATTACAATTCTTTCACCGGGATGATACGCGCGAAGAGCCCCCTCTATGACGAAGCCGGGGCGAAGATCGGCGAGGTGTTATCCGATATCAGGGCCTGGCTGATAGAAGAGAGGAGCGGCCGGGCCAGGATGAGTTTCACGGGCTTCCTGAAGGAGGGCGAGATCCGCCGGGATTCCCGGGTCGAGTACGCGCTGTCGAAACTGGCCGAAGGCGCGCGGCGCGGGCTCACGCAGGGGGATTTCCGGCGCCATTTCGAGGAGTTCCCTTACGAGGCCTGGGCGGGCCGGGGGCCGCTGCGCAGCTGGATGCTCAAGGACCACTGGATGGGGAGGCCGGCGCCGGGGCCCAGGATGATACTCGTCTTCGACGGCGAGCGGCTCAGCGCCGCCATACATTCACGCCCGCTGGACACCAGGAAGTTCCAGCCGGGTGAGGGTCCGCGCGGCTATTACATGACCTATTTCGAGGGCATGCCCGAGACCGCCAAGGCCCGCATCCGCGACTTCTACTTCCCCCTCATCGAGAAATAAGGAGCGATCATTCCGGTGCTGCCGGGGCATCACTCCGCAAAGACGCGCTCGTACACCGTACTCGCGCTCCGACCTCGGCCCTCGCGCTCGTATGCGCCTCCGCCTCCGCGAGAAGCAAAGCACCGTAAGCTGCGGCGCATACTCCGTAAGCTCGGGCCTTCGGACGGCTTTGCTTAAGTGATGCCCCGCCATCCCCGGTTGTTCCCTCATGGAGTTCTGGAAAGGTCGGCTTCCGGGAAGTCTATTTCGTGAGGGCCTGGGAGTAGAGGCGGCCGGCGCGGAAGGAACTGCGCACCAGCGGACCGGCCAGGGCGGCCTTGAAGCCGAGCTCCAGGGCCCGGTGTTCCCAGGCCTCGAACTCTTTGGGCGTGTAGTACCGCTTGACCTCGAAATGTCCCTTCGACGGGGCCAGGTACTGGCCCAGCGTCACCAGGTCGCAGCCGGCGGAGACCGCGTCCCTGAGAGCCGTCTCCAGCTCCGCCTCCGTCTCTCCCAGCCCCAGCATGAAGCCCGTCTTGATCAGCGAGGCCGGCCTGTATTTTTTCGCGTTCTCCAGGACTTTCAGCGAACGGCGGTGATCCGCGCCTTTTCGCACAGCGTAGAGCGAAGGCACGGTCTCCAGGTTGTGGCCCAGCACGTCGGGCTCCGCGTCCATGACGGCGCGCAGCGCCGCCCCGTCGCCGCCGAAGTCCGGGATCAGCGGCTCGGTCTTTATCCCGGGGCAGGACTGCCGCAGGGCGCGGAGGGTGGCCGCGAAATGAGAGGCCCCTCCGTCGGGCAGATCGTCGCGCGTAGGGGAAGTGAAGACCACGTATTTGAGGCCCCAGCGGCGGGAGAGTCCCCCCACCCGGGCCGGCTCGCCGGGGTCCGGCGGCAGCGGTTTTTTCTTGGAGACCGCGCAGAAAGAGCAGGCGCGCGTGCAGATATCGCCCAGTATCAGGAAGGTGGCCTCGCCCTCGGCGAAACACTTCCCTTTGTTGGGGCACAGCGCCTCGTCGCAGACGGTGTGGAGCCGCGCGCCGGCCAGGTCGCCGGCGGTGTCGCGGGCCGGCGCGCCGCGGAGCCCGGCCTTGTTCTTCCGGACTTCCGCGACGATCCAGTCGGGATAGACGCCCATCTTATTCCGTTATCTTGAGGTGCAGCTCTTTAAGCTGCCGCTCGTCTATCGTCGAGGGCGCGTCGCTCATCAGGCACGAGCCGCTGGTCGTCTTGGGGAAGGCGATCACGTCGCGTATCGAATCCGTGCCGCAGAGTATGCCGATGAGCCGGTCGAAGCCGATGCCGATGCCGCCGTGCGGCGGCGCGCCGAAGTCCAGGGCGTTGACTATCATGCCGAAGCGGCGCTGAACCTCGTCCTTGGAATAGCCCATCAGGCCGAAGATCTTCTCCTGCACGGCCCGGCTGTGGTTGCGCACGGAGCCGGAGCCCAGTTCCACGCCGTTGAGCACCAGGTCGTACTGGCAGGAGCGCATGCCGCCGGGGTCGGTGTCGAGCATCGGGAGCTCTTCCGGCAGCGGCGCGGTGAACGGATTATGGGTAAAGGTCCAGTGGCCGGTCTCGGCGTCCTTCTCCAGCAGCGGGAAATGGCGCACCCAGAGGAAGGCCCATTTCTTCGTCTGCGCGGGCTTGAGCTTCTTTATGAGCTCGCCGCGCACCATGCCCAGCTGCGGCGCGGCCTGGGCCGCGGGGCCGGTCACCATGAAGACGATGTCCCCCTCCTTCATCGCGAAGAAGTCCTTCACCGACGAAGTCTCGGCCTCGGAAAGGAACTTGAGGGCAGGCGACTCCATCTTGCCGTCCTTGAGCTTGAACCAGAGCAGGCCCTTCGCCCCGGCTTTTTTCACGGTCTCGGTGAGCTTGTCTATCTCGCCGCGGGAATAGGCGGCCGCGCCGCCTTCGCCCTTTATGCCGCGCACGACGCCGCCGGAGGCCAGCGCTTCGGCGAAGACCTTGAAGCCGGAGGCCTTAAAGAGATGCGAGCAGTCCCGTATTTCGAGCGCGTAGCGCAGGTCCGGCTTGTCCGAGCCGTAGCGCAGCATCGCGTCGGCGAACTCCATTTCCATGAAAGGGGTCTCTATTCTCTCACCCACGCCTTCGAAGACGGAGCGCAGCATGTCCTCCACTACGGCGGCCACGTCGCGCTCGGTCACGAAGGACATCTCCACGTCTATCTGGGTATGCTCCGGCTGGCGGTCGGCGCGCAGGTCCTCGTCGCGCAGCGCGCGGGCGAGCTGGAAGTACCGGTCCATGCCGGCGACCATCAGCAGCTGCTTGAACACCTGCGGCGACTGCGGCAGCGCGTAGAAATGGCCGGGGCTCATGCGGGACGGGACCACGTAATCGCGGGCGCCCTCGGGCGTGGACCGGGTCAGCATCGGGGTCTCTATCTCGTTGAACCCTTTCGCGAGGAGGTTGGCGCGGACCAGGCCGGCCACCTTGCTGCGCAGGACGAGGTTCCTGGCGACCTTCGGCCGGCGCAGGTCGAGGTAGCGGTACTTGAGGCGCGTGTCCTCCAGCACCCCGGCGTGCTCGCCGAGGTCGAAAGGCAGCGGCTGGGAAACGTTGAGCGTCTCTATCTTCTCGGCGACGAGCTCTATCTCGCCCGTCGGCATTTTCGGATTGACCATGCCCTGCGGGCGCGGCGTAACTTTGCCGGTCACGCGCAGGACATACTCCGCCTTGGACTCCTCGGCCGCCTGGAAGGCCGCGGTGCCGGGATTGGCTACGACCTGGGTCACGCCGTAGAGGTCGCGCAGGCTTATGAAAAGTACGCCGCCGTGGTTGCGCTTGGAGTCCATCCAGCCGCAAAGGGTAGCGGTCCTGCCGGCGTCGGCGCCGCGCAGGGCGCCGCAGTCGTGAGTGCGGAATTCGGTCTTGTTGTTGTCGGGTGCGCTGGTCATATTTTTCCTGGGGAGCGGCGCTGCGCCGGTCTCAGACGGGTCTGACGGTCAGCCGCGAGGGAAGGTCCGCTAAGGGGACGCTCTCCTGTCCCGCCCGGCCTTTGAGAGGTTTCAGGGAGCAGGTCCCGGACTTGAGTTCGTCCTCTCCTATGATGACGGCGTAATCGGCCCCGCTCCTGTCGGCGGAGCGCATCTGGGACTTGAGGCTGAGGTCGAAATTGGAGTAATCGGCGGCTATGCCGACCGCGCGCAGGTCCGACATCAGGCGGAAGGCTTCAAGGGCGGCTTCTTTGCCGGCCGCGATGAGGAAGGCCGCCGGACCTTTTTCCTCGGGCGCGGTCCCCGCCGCCTTTATGACCAGCGCGGCGCGGTCCAGGCCCATGGCCCAGCCCACCGACGGTGAGGCGGGGCCTCCCATCGATTTGATCAGGTCGTCGTAGCGGCCGCCGCCGGCCACCGCGTCCTGGGCGCCCAGCGCCCCGGCCTTAACCTCGAAAACGGTGCGGGTGTAGTAGTCCAGACCGCGGACCATCGTCCGGTCGACCTTGTAGTCCACGCCCGCGGCCTTGAGCAGGGCCTGTACCCGGTCGAAGTGCTCGACGCAGCCGGGACAGAGCTCTATGTGCGGCGCCTTGTCGGCCAGCCAGGGGCCGTCCACCTTGCAGTCCAGCGCGCGCAGCGGGTTGCGGTCGACGCGGCGCCGGCAGGCCTCGCA
>Ga0302253_1001341_pt1 | contig 15106 bp, 17 predicted proteins | sample AAG_RA_Trp_MG_FD_193537 | JGI IMG/M metagenome (GOLD analysis project Ga0302253, IMG submission 193537) | Enriched activated sludge microbial communities from anaerobic digester in WTTP, New Holstein, Wisconsin, United States - AAG_RA_Trp | ecosystem: Engineered > Bioreactor > Anaerobic >...
ACCGGCGGGCCCACGAAAACTTGCGCCGGCGTCTGTTCCGGTTCCTCTGAGGGCGGGGCCGCGCCGGCGCCCGATCACGGATTTATTAGGGATGGTACCCTCAGCCTTGTCTGCACCTTTCCCAGATCAACGGGGAGAAAAATGCGAAACGGAGTTTATTTTTGTTATGCCCCTCCCGGGGCAGGAGATGGGGACGGTAGTGAGGATCACCATCCCCCTTGATTGTCTTGCCTCCACCTTCTTCACATCCCTCGCTCACTGCGGCAGGGTGTTCAGGGAGGATCACTGGCCCGGCGGAGAGTGGATGCGCCTGCCAAGCAATACCTTCAAGCAATACCTTCCGCTACGATCTTACGGCTTTTGCTGGCCACAGTCTTATCTGACGCTGTAAAAAGCGTCCCGGCCTCGGTACACGGCGGCGTCTCCCAACTCTTCCTCGATGCGGAGCAACTGGTTGTACTTGGCGAGGCGTTCGCTGCGGGAAAGGGAGCCGCTCTTGATCTGGCCGCAGTTGGCCGCCACGGCCACGTCGGCCATGGCCGTGTCCTCCGTTTCACCAGAACGATGGGAGACGACGGTGGTATAGCCTGCCTCCTTGGCCATCTGAATCGTCTCCAGGGTCTCTGTGAGGGTGCCGATCTGGTTGAGCTTGATGAGGATGGAATTGGCAATGCCCTGCTTAATCCCCATTTCCAGGCGCTTGCGGTTCGTGACGAAGATGTCGTCGCCGACGATCTGAATCTTTTTTCCCAGGGCATCCGTCAGCAGCTTCCATCCCTCCCAGTCATCTTCCGCCAGGCCGTCCTCGATAGAGATGATGGGATAGCGGTCGACCAGATCCTGATAGAACGCTACCATCTCCGCCGCTGTCTTCTTCGGTTTTTTCTCCGCCACCAGGATGTATCCGCCGTCTTTATAAAATGAACTCGCTGCCGGATCGAGGGCGATGAAGACATCCTTACCAGGTTTGTATTTGGCCTTGCGGATCGCCTCCACGATGACTATGAGGGCTTCTTCGTTGGATTTCAAATTCGGTGCGAATCCGCCTTCATCACCCACAGCGGTGTTGAAGCCCTTACCCTTCAGGACCGTTTTCAGGGTGTGAAAGACCTCGGCGGCCATCCGGAGTCCTTCCCGGAAATTCCGCGCCCCGGCGGGCATGATCATGAACTCCTGGAGGTCCACATTGTTATCAGCATGCTGACCGCCGTTGATGATGTTCATCATGGGGACGGGGATGTCCTTGGCGCCAACACCGCCGATGTAGCGGTAAAGGGGTAGGTCAACCGCAGCCGCCGCGGCTTTGGCGCACGCCAGAGAGACGCCGAGAATGGCGTTCGCGCCCAAGGCCGATTTATTCTCCGTGCCGTCCAGGGCGATCAGGGCATAGTCGATTGCCCGCTGGTCGAGACAGTCCATACCAATGATTTCCGGTCCGATTTTATCGATAACGTTGCGCACCGCCTTTTCGACCCCTTTTCCCAGGTAACGCTTCTTGTTTCCGTCCCGGAGTTCCAGCATCTCATGTTCCCCTGTCGAGGCGCCGGAAGGTACAGAGGCCCGACCGGTGATTCCCGAATAGATGGTCACTTCCGCCTCCACAGTGGGATTGCCACGGGAATCCAGAATCTCGCGGGCATAAACATTGATGATTTCCGTCATAAAGAACCTCCTGATGATCTTCTTCACGGAGAAGAAGTTGCTTTAGTGGGTCGCTTATGACATAAATGACCGACAATTTGCAAGTAATTATGATGGTGAAAGATCGAAACATGTCTTGATCCCAAGGGCGATCTAATATAAGCTCATGACCCCCGCTCAGATGCCGGAAAGGAATGAAGCTATCGCCCGTCATGCGGTCGATGATGTGTATTGTTTCCGACGGGACCCCGGATATAGGTAGGGGCATGGCAAGTGGTTTTTGATATGTTCCGGTATTGGGAATATGCCTGAACTAGATTTCAACGGCCCATTATGGACATTAAACAACTTCACTGAAAATAGTGCGATGGGGCAAACCCGACATGGAGATCTTTGAAGAATGAAAGTGTGGCAGTGGTGAAGCGAGAACATACCAAGCTTCACCTACACCTGAAGAAGTGGCTGGAGAAGGCCGTTCTCGATTATGGGATGATCACGGCGGGAGACCGGGTTCTAGTCGGAGTCTCAGGCGGTGCCGACAGTCTGGTCCTTCTGGACCTTCTTGCCTCACCTATGGTCTTCATCCCGGAATTTACCCTTACTGCGGTCCATGTCAATCTTGGTTTCGCCGGGGGAGAGAAGGATGCAGTCCATATCGAAAAGGAAATCAAGGCCCGGGTTGAGGACTGCGTGCTGGAAAAGACGGACATCGGTCCGGTGGCCCATAGCGAGGTCAACCGTAAAAATCCCTGTTTCCTGTGCTCCCGTCTCCGCCGCCGCCGGATTTTCGAGATTGCCGCCGCCCGGGGGTGCAACCGTATTGCCTTCGCCCATCACCGGGACGATATAATTGAAACCCTGCTGATCAATATGTTTTACGGGCGGGAGATAAGCACGATGAAGCCCAAACAGTCCATCTTCAAGGGGAAGCTGCACATCATCCGCCCCCTGGCCTATCTTGAGGAGGGGCTCATCAAGAAATATGCCGGGGAACGGGGCTTGGCCGTGGTCCCCAATCGCTGCCCCACCAGCGGTACCTCACGGCGGCTTTATGTCAAGGAACTGCTCCGCATGTTGGAGAAGGATAACCGTCAGTTGCGCCACAACATCTGGACGGCCATGCACCATGTGAAGGCCGACTATCTATTATGAATAGGGCTTCCGGTTTGTCGGCGTGGGGGAGAATATAAACATTAGATTTGTTTCGATATCTAAGGTCAAGAGACTATGGCAGCCAAAGAAAGCGCGGCGGAAAAGATCATCGCCCAGAACAAGACGGCGCGCCTCCACTACTTCATCGATGAGACTTATGAAGCGGGCATCGTGCTCGTGGGTACGGAGGTCAAATCTTTGCGGGATGGACGGGCCAACCTCAAGGACAGCTACGCCCTGGTCCGGGAAGGGGAAATCTTTCTCCATGACCTCCACATCAGTCCGTATTCCTTTGGGAACCGCTATAATCACGATCCCCTGCGGACCCGCAAGCTCCTGCTGCATAGCCGGGAAATCAAACGCCTCTATGGCAAATCCCGGGAGCGGGGCTTGACCGTCGTTCCCCTGAAGCTTTACTTCAAACGGGGAAAGGTAAAGGTGGAAATCGGCGTCGGCCGGGGCAAAAAACTCTACGACAAGCGGGAGGCCATGAAGGAAAAGGACGCTCGGCGGGAGATGCGAAGGCGGGACTACTGATCAGGCTTCGCCGCCAAGTATACAGGAGGGAAGAAATGTCGCTGATAACGAAGATTGAAAAGCGGAAGCCCGGGTACTACATGGTCACTTTAAGCGGTCGCCTGGACGGCAATACCTATGCGGATTGCGAGGAAGAAATCCGGCCGCTTCTCGTCACAGACACGCAGGCCATCATGTTTGACATGTCTGAGCTGGATTACATAAGCAGCATGGGTTTGCGCGTCATCCTGAAAACAAGGAAAGACATCGGGAGCAAGGGAGGCAGCATCCATTTGATCAACATGCAGCCCCAGATCGAAAAAGTGTTCGAGATCGTCAATTTGCTGAAGGGGATGACGCTTTTTGCCAGTCTCGAGGAAGCGGACGCATATTTCGACGCCATGCAGAAAAAGGTCCTGGAGGCTCGATGATTGGCGACCGCCACGCCCGAACATTCCATCTTTGCCTTGACATTTACTGATCCGGTAATTAAGATAGAAGCAGGTTTGTAATCGCTCTTTGTCATCCAACAACTTTTGTAAACTCATAATATGAAATAATCGTTATGGGGGCGTCACGGTTTCGACGGGGATAGTTGAAGCTGTAGCAGCGTGCCGAGGTTCCTACAGGCCTCGTTAAATAGGTAGGAAAAAATAGTCGCAAACGACTACGAATACGCCTTAGCCGCGTAAGACGGCTAACGTTCTGCCGGTCATGCCTGCCGGGTCGGACAGGGCGTAATACAGGCAGGATAGCCGAACTCTCAGGCCTGAGGGGAGGGAGGCGAATTCATACAGGATAGTCACGGTACATCTTGCCTCTGGGAGGGGCCGGCGGCGAAAGTAAATCAGAGGCTCCGCACGAAGAACCTGCAGTGGAATATTTCCGGACGGGGGTTCGATTCCCCCCGCCTCCACCATGTGACCATCCAAGACAGTCCCAAGAAGATCAAAACCCGTTAGAAATAGCGGGTTTTTTCTTTTCCGTTAGTCCAAAGCCGTCCAAAGAAATCCATTGACATGCACCACTTTTGCGGATATATTTTTTGCAAATATACCCATTGAATTTTTCCATACCCGTAAACAGGTTAAATAGAATGAATAAACAAATACATAGGCTAACAAATAACTTGATAAATACTGCAAAGCATAAGGATAAACAATATAAACTTTATGATGGAGACGGCCTTTGTCTGCTTGTTACGCCGTCCGGCGGCAAGTTATGGCGTTATTATTATCGTTTCGGGCAAACACAAAAAACTTTAGCCTTGGGAACATACCCGGCAACAAATCTTGAAGATGCAAGAAGAGGCAGAGACGCAGCGAAAGAACTTCTGTCACAAGGGTTTGACCCTTCTGAAATTAGAAAGCAAGAAAAGGCACGAAACAAGGCCGAACAGATGGAGGGCCAAAGATTGCCATATGTACGGATAGGCTTTGACGACAGGATCGAGATATGGAAGGGCGGGAACACCATGCGTCTTACCTGGGATGAAGCGCGCTTTGTAGCAAGCTTGCTTAACAAGATAACAGCGAGGTGAAACCATGTCATTAAGTGACATAAAAATCAGAAATGCGAAGCCGAAAGAGAAGTTTTACAAACTGACCGACGGTGACGGGCTGTATCTGCATGTTGCCGAAACGGGCGGCAAACTATGGCGTTTTCGTTACCGCTACGACGGCAAGGAAAAACTTCTTGCCCTGGGAAGCTATCCGGCAATCACTCTTTATGATGCGCGCCGACGCCGGGATGATGCACGCAAGCAGCTTGCACACGGCATAGACCCCGGCGCGGTACGGAAAGCACAGAAACAGTCAGACACGGCGGAAACCGAAACCTTTGAAGTAATTGCCCGTGAATGGCATATGAAATTTTCACAGTCCTGGACGCCGGGCCATGCCCTTACGATCATGAGCCGCCTCGAAAGAGACATCTTCCCCTGGATAGGAACACGACCGATCTCAGATATAAAGGCACCTGAGCTTTTGACAGTCCTTCGCCGGGTAGAGAGCCGGGGGGCTTTGGAGACGGCGCACAGAGTCAGGACCATCGCCGGTCAGGTATTCAGGTATGCAGTCAGTACCGGAAGGGCGGAACGTGATCCGTCGGGAGACCTCCGGGGGGCCTTACCGCAACCGGGAGAAAAGCATCATGCAGCCATAACCGATCCGAAAGAGGTTGCACCCCTTTTGAGGGCCTTAGACGGCTATTCCGGGCATTATGTCACAAAATGCGCCCTGAGACTTGCCCCGCTCTTTTTCGTTCGCCCTGGGGAATTGAGACAAGCAGAATGGGCAGAGTTTGACCTTGATGAAGCTGTCTGGAATATTCCGGCAAGCAAGATGAAGGTGAAACAACCGCATATAGTACCGTTATGCCGTCAAGCCGTTGACATCTTGAAAGAGCTTAAAGAATTCACCGGAGCCAGCCGCTATGTCTTTCCGTCCGGGCGATCTTTTGCCCGGCCGATGTCAAACAATGCGATTAATGCCGCGCTTCGCCGTATGGGGTTCGATAAAAACACCATGACCGGACACGGTTTCCGGGCAATGGCAAGAACGATCCTTGATGAAGTCCTGCGGGTAAATCCCTATGTCATCGAGGCGCAGCTTGCCCACAAAGTACCGGACGCCCTGGGCACGGCTTACAACCGGACGCAACACCTCGAAGAACGCCGGAAGATGATGCAGACATGGGCTGACTACCTGGACGGATTGAAGGCCGGGGCCGTCGTGATACCGTTCAGAAAGGCAGAGGCATAGGAATTAGGAATAGAGTAATGGCGATTACGAAGAAACAGGCTTTGCAGATAGCATTTGAGCAAAAGGAAGCAGACCTAAAGCAACGCTTTAAGGTAGTAGGTAAATTGGACGGCGATCCATACATGCCAAGAGAAATTGATCTCGGAAAATACTGGATAGTGCACCTTGAACCTGAGGAAGCGATCATTGACGGAAGGCAGGAGTATATTTTGGTGGATAAAGAGACCGGCGGCATAATTAACCTATAAACTGCGGGAGGCAAGAATCAAGGCCAGGAATAGGCCGACGGGCCGATAAGCAGGGGGCACCCCTCCCCTGTTTTCCTGGATCAATCAAGGGGGGCATGAGAGGGAAGGGCAATGATAAAGTTTTACAGCTTCGACGATATTAAGGCAAAGGGGATATATGAGCCAAACATTCTGGAATGGATGAAGATCAACAAGCTTCACCCAATATGCAGGAGAACCGGAAAGAAAATAGTTCACGTTGAATGTTATCCCCTGAAGCAGCAGTACCGGGGCAAATCATCAGATGAAATCATAAAAGCAGAGGAAGATGAACACAAAGCCAAGATTTGCGCATTAGGAACTCGCTTTGTGTTAGACCCCCGACCACCTATTATTAACCACAACGGCTTAAACGTACCCCTTAACACCATAGACACACCACCCGATTGCAGAGCGATATATCGTTTTTCGTCTCACGATTTGGAGGACATTCTTTTTCCTGCCAACGAGATTGACGCCGCCAACGGAAGGACAAACATTCGTAAGGCTGTTGCTTTAGAGGTTGCAAAGTCTATTAAGGGAAATTATCCTAATTTAACGGTAAAAGAGGCCGTGAAGAAGATCAATGAGTATTTGAAAGACAACAAGTTTGCAGAATATTCTGAAAAGTCTTTGTCCAGTATTGTTATTAAATTTGGGTTTATGCCCGGCAAAGCAGGGCGAAAGCGGAAAAAATAATTGGGACATTTTTGCAGTTTCCAATGTTCCGATTAGCTTATAACTTCCCGATATATATCACGAAAAAATTGGGACATTTTTTATAATCGGAATATTTTGCATGTTCTGATTTTCTTTTCAAAATCTATTACTTATGCTGTCATCCAAGAACAATCGAAGGAGGACAGCATCATGCCGAAAATTTCAAACCGCACCATTAAAGCCGGACAATTACCCGAAACGGGTTATGTCCGGTTGCCGCAAGTCCTGTCAGTTTTCCCCGTCGGTAAATCAACATTCTGGACAATGATCCGTGAAGGCAGGGCACCCGCACCCGTTCGCTTGTCAAAACGCTGTGTGGCATGGCGGGTTTCCGATGTCCGGGAACTATTGGAAAGCGTGGTAGAGGGCCAGGCGGATGACTGAGCTTGAGGTTATCCGGCGAAAGGTCGTTTTAAAACGTCAAGCCCTCAAGATAATCCGGGATGAAATCAAGGGGCTGAAATTGCGGGAAGCGCTTTTGCGGGAGAAAATCAGACTTGAAAGAAAAATGAAAGAGCCTTTCGATTCTTACTTGTCTCTGAGAATTGACGCCGTTATTCAACATTTAGAGGCTTTGACATGAGGGTTTTTAGAACATCGAACCGCCACTTTCGGCGCGAATATGACCGGGCTTTCAAGAAAGACCCGGCGGCGGCAAATATGCTTCTGTTACTGTGTGAGCTTGCAGACGATAAGGGGCAGGTTATGACCAATGAAGAAGAGCTTACCCTTCTTTTCAATGCCCGGTTCGAGAATCCACGAGCCTACCAGTTGGAAGGGGGGCCGAAACGATGAACAGGGGATATGTAAGGTTGTGGCGGAAGTCGCTTGACGCCGGATGGATCAGAAATCATAAGTTGTGGGCCTTCTGGACATACTGTCTTATGAAGGCAAGTCACAAGGAATATGACGCCATTGTAGGTTTGCAAGTTGTTCACCTTATGCCAGGTCAATTCATCTTCGGATTGCGCGTAGCATCAAGGGAAACGGGCCTTTCTATCCGTCAAATCCGCACCATTCTTGATTTCTTGAGAAAGGCCGGAAATTTGACAATCAAAACGACAAACAAATTTTCGATAATTACCGTTATAAATTGGCCTACTTATCAAGGCAACGATGCAGAAAACGACACGCTAAACGACAAACCACTGACAAACAAAGGGCAACATACAAACATTAAAACATTAAAGAAAGAAAACCCCCCTGCGATTTCCTCTCAAATCTCTGAACTGGAAAACAGATACCAGGATCAGGAAGTCATCACCCAAGTCTTTCGAGCCATATCCTCCACCAGGAAATCAAACCACATTGCCGACAGCGTAAGGTTGTCCATCCTTCAGTCATGGGAACGATACCCAGTCAACCAAGTAATGGAAGGGATCAGGAAATATCTGGACAGGCAATATTACCAGCAGGGTAAAGGAGAAAAGTATCTCCTGGGGATCATTCGGAACGGAACCCCCCCACAGGAATATAAAGGCGCGGGACCGGTGTTTGAGTCAAGCGGTTCACCCCTGCTTGACAAGGTACGGCGGGGAGAGATCAGGCCGGTTGTGAGGGACCAGGCATGACAGCGATGGACTACATCCAGCAAAAGGGCTTTGAGCACAAAATATCATCCGGGCAGGCCGTCTTGAAGATATGCCCCTTTTGCGGGGATCCAAAATACCACTTCTACATTGATCCGCGGGAAGGAGCCTTCTTCTGCCATAAATGCCAGGAGCGGGGGAACCTCGTCACCTTACAAAAGCACCTGGGGGATTACAGACCAGACAATGACGGCACTGGATACCGCCGCCACCACCAGAAGCAGACCGGGGAAATCAAGCAGGCTTTCCAAGAGCCTAAGAAATTCACCCTCCCAAACGGCCAGGAAGCCCTTTCCTGCCACGAACGCCTTATGAACGATCAGGAGGCCAGGGACTACATCACCGGAGTCAGAGGGATCAGTATCGAGGCCGTCAAGCATTTCAAGATCGGCCTGAAGATCGGAAAAGACGGGAGCCGTTGGCTGTCAATTCCCCACTACGACGGCGGGAAGTTGGTCAACGTGAAATACCGGAGCTTGCCACCGGCAAAGAAAACATTCCGGCGGATAGAGGGATGCAAGTCAATCCTGTTCAACGTGGATGCCTTGGACGGGCAGGAGGAAATCTTTCTCTGTGAGGGAGAGCTTGACGCCATTACCCTCTGGGACCAGGGAATAAAAAACGTCGTTGCCACCACCACGGGGGCCGGGGGGCTTGATCCTGAATGGATTGACCAGTTGTCGAAAGCCGTCAAGATTTACCTCTGCTATGACAACGATGAAGCCGGGCAGAAGGGGGCCAGGGAAGCGGCGCGACGATTAGGCTATGACCGATGTTTCAACGTGCTTCTCCCCGACGGTAAGGATATCAACGAGCTTTTCTGCAATGGAACCGGCCATAGCGATTTCAATCAGGCCGTCAATGAGGCGCGGAAATTTGACGTTGCAGGTATCATGTCTTTTCAGCAGGGCCTTGAAGTCTTTTCCCGTGAACGCGGCAAGATCGAGGCTACAGGATTGAAAACGGGCTTTGACGACCTGGACAGGATTATCAAGGGCGGATTCAATCCGGGGGAGCTTATCGTTATGGGTGCCCCCCCGAAAGTCGGCAAAAGCACATTTGCCTTGCAGATCGTCACCCATAACGCCCTGCAAGGAAATCCTGCCCTTTACTTCTGTTTGGAAATGCGACCGATGAAAATCATTTACAAGGTCATGCAATGCCACAACCAATCGGAAGAGATAGGCAGGGCAGAGATTGAGAAAGCCCGCATAAACTTCAAGGACAAACCCCTTTACCTGGGATATTGTCACCAAAAGCCGACCCTGGATGGAATCATTGAGACGATCAAGGCGGCAATCCGGCGCTATGGGCTGAAACTCGTATGCTTTGACCACCTCCATTTCCTTTGCCGGTCCCTATCGAACCAGACACAGGAAGTGAGCCTTGCCGTTCAATCCTTCAAATTCATGGCAGAAGAATTGGAGGTGCCGGTTATCCTCATAGCGCAACCACGGAAGATTCAGGAAGGTAAAATTATGGGAGCCATGGACCTGAAAGATTCAATCTCCGTTTATTCGGATTGTGATCACCTGATTATTCTCCATCGGGATAAGGCCACAACCACAAAGGGCGGCGGTGTCAATGAGGACATGAACAGGCAGGATCAAGCTTTCTCTCCGATCACCCTTTGCCGGGTTGAGGCGAGCCGATATGGGCCGGGCGGGGAATGCCTCTTGTATTATCACGGGGAGTATTCCCGGTTTGATCCTATGCCAGTAAAGCCTTAGGAAAGAGGCATTTGCAAGCCATGTGCAACTTTTTTCAGCATGACTGTACACCAATGCGAAGGGGGTAATTATGGATAATCTGTCCACCCGCCAGCTTGAGGCAATCCCTCATATAGTCCATTCGTCGTCGGTAGCCGAAGCCTGCCGAAACGCCGGGATTACCAGAACCACATTTTACAAGTGGATGAAGGAAGGGGCTTTTAAGAAGGAAATTGCCCGGCACCGTGAACGCTTGGTCAATGATGGGCTTGAGATATTGAAGTCACAATTCGGGAAGGCCGTTGACGCCCTGGTTGCCCTGCTTAAGACGGACAATGAAGGATTGCGCCGTCAGACCGCCGTGAACTTGATAGATTATGTTTTGAAGCTCCGAGAGATCACAGATATTGAAGGCCGCCTTGACGCGATTGAAAAGGCATTGAGTGAAATCCGGGACCGGAAATCATTGAACAGTTAAGAGGAGGACTACTATGAACAGCACAAAGCAGCGATTAAACCGCATTGAGAAAAGCATGATGGTACTCGGGAATAATGGCTTGCGCTTCTTCCTGGAAGCGGGTCGCGGCGTCTCTATCTCCCGCCGCCGCCGCGGTTTTGAATCCAGATTGGAGCTGTTTCAGGCGTTCCTCGTATGCGGCAAGGACAACTTTCTCTTTCCCTATGAATTCACTGCCGATGATCTTTTCTACCTGGTCGCGGGAATACTGGCTGTCAAACAACTGCCTTTCCCGCTCCCGCGTCGCCCGCGACGGCGGGAGGACAGGCAGGGGCTTGGGAGGCCTCGTCCCCGCGATGGCGTCCGCACCGGAGATAATCCCCATATTTGCCGCGTTTTCCCGTCCGGCCGCCGTTGCCGCTGCATCGAGGGCCAGAGCGTTTTCAATGTCGTAATTGGTAAGATTGCCGGCCTCAAGTCCTACCGGGACCGCCGTATCCATGGACGGAGGAGGGAGGACTGCAGGCTTTGCCACGGTTGCGGGCTTCGCCGCAAACGGATCGTAATCAACGGGTATCTCCCTGTACCCTTTCGCTGCCATCGGGGGGGAGGTAACGGCAAACGGATCGTAATCAACAGGTGTTTCCTTCAGCGCCATCTTTACATCCCTTCAATAAGCAACCACTTTCCTTTTCGGCTCGGGTCCGGTCTGTACCACTTTCCATCCGGCGCTGGTTTTGCGTCCGGCGGCATATTTGTCTTTGCGGGGGGCGCTGTTTTACTTCCACCGCCGAACAGTCGTCTTATGGTGTCGCCCAATCCACCGCCGTCGGAAAGGCCTTCGTCTTCTTCTTTGACCTTATTGAATAGGAACATCAGCACCGGATCCAGCACCAGGTTGACGATGTTGCCTCCGATCATGGTTTTCATCGGCGTCTGCGTATCGCCCCTGCTCACCAGCATGGCTTCCCCCAACATGAAATAGGCCATGATGGGAAAGGACAGCACCAGCCAGAAAGAATAAATATAAGCCTGATCAACCAGGCCGCCCGCTGCCCCCATAAAAGCAAACAGGCCCCGGCCCACTGCGGGAACAGCCACAATCAGGAGCGGGAGCATCAGCAGGACCATCAGGTACTGGCCGGCCTGCAAAACATCCTCCGCCCGGTCGTGATTGCCGGCGCCGCGATGGCTGCCCGCAAGGCCGATCAATCCATACTGCACGGCTTTGCTGAGCGACAGCGCCACGTAGAAGAGCGGCAGGGAAAGGCCCTGAGCAGCCAGGGGCACCGGCCCCAGCCAGGAAATAAACATCGTGTCTACAAATTCATAAAGGTTCTGAAAAATATACATATCAAGCAATTACCACTCCTCCGCTCCTTGATAATCCGGCGGTCCGCGGGCAACTCAACCCATACGATTAACCCCCCATGCGCGGCGGTTTTAACGTCTTCGCTCCCCCCCTCGCCACAATCCCGTTCACTTCCCCCGCCGTCCTGCGCTTCCACAAGCGCCTGGATTGAGGTGCACAAAAAAGGTTCATCCGACGGAGGCGTACTTTTATCTTTCATGTACAAAGCGAGAGGGTGCACGATTCTGTCGAGGCAATGAATGCGGGGAGAAAGGTGCTTACTTTTGGTCGTGATTATTTTGTGTAGAGGTGGTATTGTTGCCTTCCTCCTACCATGAATTCATGTATAAGTTTAGACAAGAGAGGAGTTATCCATAGCCAAGACAGCCGCAGCCCCTGCAGAGCAAGGCGGATGTCTTGGCTGTGGGTAACTCCGGCGAATGAACTTTGACAGATTGAATTATGGAAAGGCGGGAGGACTTTGTACTTCCTGGGCGATAGAGCCCTCACTTCAGTATGTCCCAAGCCTCTATGAACCATGATATGTTGGTTGGATCATTGAATCCTTGTCACGCTGGAGGATTGGTCTGGAGGCTTAAATCTGCTTTTTCCTTCACCATGTATGGAGGTTATGCAATGTCAGGTTTCATGTGTGGTTTTGCAGGTTTTGTCGGCATTGATGTTTCCAAAGATAAGTTCGATGCCTGCGGGATAAGAAGTGATGAAGCCAAGCTCTTTCAGTTTTCGGCGACAATGGATAGAAAGGGTTTTGATAAACTTAAAGGGCATCTTGCTGCTGTTTCCATCTCGTCCGTTTTAATCGGAATGGAATCAACAGCATCCTATCATGTTAATCTCTTCTCTTACTTGGTTTCTGAGGGGTACAACGTCATTCTCATAAACCCTCTGCTGGTTTCCAGTTACGTGAAGATGCAGCTCAGGAAGACCAAGACGGACAAGAAGGATGCTTTTGTCATCGCCCAATTTCTCCGTGCCAATGGGGATACCCTAACTCAACGAGTGACTCCGTCTTTGATTTCTGATCTTCGGGATCTCTCCCGTCAGCGGGAAAGTCTGGTTGACGATATGACCGCTCTGAAGATGGAAATAAAGCGTCTCCTGAATATCACGTTTCCTGAGTTGGAACATATGACAGGGATATTTACGAAAGCTATCCTTAAACTTCTATTGCGTTATCCATCTGCACATTCTTTAAAAGGTGTCGATCTTGGTCATCTTACACAGATGTTAATAGCTGATTCTCAGGGACGTAAAAGGGATGCCTTTGCCGAAGATCTACTAAAAGCGGCCCAATCTTCTATAGCGACCGACAGCCCCGCAAAGGATATGATCCTGAGACAGAATATCATGCTGCTTCTTTATCTCGAAGACGCCCTTGAAGAGATAACCGATATGTTGATTGAGATGAGCCGCAATTTGATGGAAGAAGATATAAATATCCTAACCTCCATCAAAGGTATTGGCGACAAAGCCGCAGCCACGTTTCTCATCGAAATGGGTGGCAGCATTAATCAATTTGAACGTTCCGGTAAAATCATTGCCATGGCAGGCTTGGATCCGTCTGTTTACCAATCTGGTAAACATGAAGGCAAGGGCAAGATAACGAAACGTGGCAACCGTCATTTGCGGAAGATCATATGGCTGATGACAACCAAAGTGATCCAATACACAGACATTTTTAATGTCTATTATCTCAAACGAAGGAAGGAGGGATTGCCTTATAAGATGGCGGTACTGGCAACTGCACATAAATTGATCCGTGTCGTTTATGCTATGTTGACACAACGAACAACTTTTTCTCTACAGGTGAATTCTTGATAGTTGACTGAAGTCAATAGAATGAGCATTATTGAATGGATGCAAGACTTCGATGCATAATCAGCGATCCTCCCCGTGAAAATCTCCCTTGACAAATAGAACGTACGTTCTACATTATGGCGGCATGATGTTCTCTTTTTTGGAGAAAGATCGTGTCCCTTCCTGCCGCCGTTTATCGTCCAAGGAATCCGCAGTCTTCGGATTACTACCGCTGTGTGGAGGATTGCTTTGAAACATTCGTCGGCATTTATGACGATCATTTTTCCCGGCAATACGGTTTCTGGCGGCCCTATATCGAGCAGGTGATCCATAGGTATCTTGACTGCGGCGATCCGCACAACGGCTTTGCCCGTGTCAAATGTCACGACTGCGGCCATGAGTATTTACTGGCCTTCTCTTGCAAGCGCCGCCATTTTTGCCCATCCTGCCATCAGAAGCGCGTGGTGGAGTTCGGGGAATGGCTCTGTGTGGATGTCCTCAAGAAAGTTCCCCACCGGCATTTCGTCTTTGGCATCCCGAAGATCCTGCGCCGTTATTTTCTCTATGACAGAAAGCTCCTTGCCGATCTGAGCCGGTGCGCCTGGGAATCGCTGAAGATATTTCTCCGGGAAGCGGCGCCCGAGAAGGAACCCATTCCCGGCGCCGTCATTGCCATACAGACTTTCGGAGACTTCCTCGGCTTCAATCCGCACTGCCACATCCTCGTCACCGACGGATGTTTCTATGGCAGCAGAGGCATGTTCCGCGTCGCCCCGCTCCTGGAGCTGAAAAAGCTGGAGGCCATCTTCCGGCACAAGCTGTTCCGGATGCTGCTAACTAAGGGTAAGATAACGGAAGAGATGGTGAAAATGCTCTCCGCATGGCGGCATTCGGGGTTCAACGTGTTCTGCGGAAACCGTATCTCTCCGCATGACGAAACGGCCATGGAAAATCTCGCCCGCTACATCATCCGGGCGTCTTTCTCCCAGGAACGGATGCAGTACCTGGATCAGGAGGGGAAGGTTGTCTATACGTCCAAAGACGGGAAGACCACAAAGGTTTTTCCTGCGCTGGAATGGCTGGCCGCCATGTGTTCCCACATCCCGAATAAAGGAGAGCAGATGG
>Ga0302253_1001342_pt1 | contig 15100 bp, 14 predicted proteins | sample AAG_RA_Trp_MG_FD_193537 | JGI IMG/M metagenome (GOLD analysis project Ga0302253, IMG submission 193537) | Enriched activated sludge microbial communities from anaerobic digester in WTTP, New Holstein, Wisconsin, United States - AAG_RA_Trp | ecosystem: Engineered > Bioreactor > Anaerobic >...
AAGCGAACACAGTGTGGAATCCCCGGCCGGTTCCTATTCCATAGGCCATCAGCTACACATGAGATGATAGATCCATGAAAATCCAGGAACTTATCGGAACCCTCCTTGCAGGTTCAACCCGGCTTGGGACGTTCACACTGTCCGAGATGCTCAGGCTCACCCAGTCCAAGAGTATGAACGGCATTGCGGTCTCACGATTCAATGACCGCGAATTCGATCTTGCCATTCTGGAGGGTGAACCCGAGGGTGCAATCCTTATCGAGGAGAAAGGCACCCTGTACGGGGACAAGGCGGTCATGCTCCTCACCGGTACGGAAAAATTTGATTTGTATGAAGTGAAACAGGACCTTGTCGAAGCCGTGGTCATGGGATGCCGTATTCTCGAGAAAGGTCATATCCGCAAGAGCGGGATGGACATGATCCCGGAGATCGGCAGGAAGAGCGATGGTCTGGGGGTACTTTCAGTTGCAGTCCAGCGGAACGGCGAACCCCAAAACGGCGTACGGGTCTCCATCCGGAAGGAAGGGCAGATGATAACCAATGACATCACCACGGATAACGGCACCGTGGACTTCAAGCTCCTGTACGGAAAGTATGACTGCGTTGTACAGGACCGGGCCATGATGATATCCACATTCCACATCATCTTCGATATCGCCCATTCGCGGATTACGCTTGAAATTTGACCGGGTTTCTTCCCGTTCCCATTTTTTTTTGAGAAATTCCCTATCGAAAAACATTAATAAAAGACGAAACCCTTTAATTGGAGAATGACAGATCAAACATTCATGAAGATTGGTCGTGAGGATTTCGAGGCGCTCATGAAGGGCGAAAAAACGATCGCCCCCTATATCGAGCTTGACCCGCTCGCCGGCGCCTATGCTGTTTTCGGGGTCAAAACTGCAAGCAACCCGAATTATATGGTAAAGGCCATCTACGAGATGTACGAGGCAAACCTGAACAAGAAGCTCGCTGTCAAGGCAGTCCGCAAGCTGTATCGTTCTGTCGGCCGGGGGTCTGTCGGGCTGAACAACCTTTTAAGAAAACTCGGCATGGATCTGAAGCCGGAAGAATTCCTGATGCTGGTCTTTAAGCTCCAGCACCAGCAGGGCTGGGGTGCCCCCTTCGAGCTGGTTTCGGCAACCGACAAGCGGATTGTTATCAGGACCAAGCAGACCTTTGAGTCGCAGGTTCTCAAGGACTGGAACATGGCCGTCTGCGGTCTCCATGTGGGGTGGATCGAGGGTGTCCTGACGGCAGTGACCGGCAAAACGTGGTTCTGTATCGAGAAGAGCTGCCATGCCAAAGGAGACCCGTACTGCGAGTTCGTTGCCGACCGGGTTCCTGCGAGCTGGAAATACCGGGCCGAGGCGGTTGTCAAAGGCGAATCCGCTATCACCGAGTTCATGGAGCACAAGCCTCTTGAGGGCAAGATCTCCCTCATGGATGAACCGGTTGTCATGATGCCCCGCTTCATCTTCACGTCCATGACCAATTCCTTAAAGAAGACCATGGGAGAGGCGCCGGCGAGCGGGGTCAATTACCGTGCGTACAAGGACATGGGAAAGGAGAATGTCGAACACTACCGGAAGATGAGTATCTTTTTCGACCTCTCCCGGACCAAACTCGACAAGGATCTGAACGAGCTCCACAAACGGTTCACCGCACTCGGGGCTCCTTCGATAACCGGAGGCAAGATCGCATATGGCAGCCATGTCGTCAACGATAACTTCGACATTGTGGATTCTGTTGAAAAGGACCTTGGCTGCAAGGCCACCGTCTTCCAGAAGATCGGTGACAAGGCAATCCGCGTATCCACCAATGTGATCCTCGCTGACGGCAAGCGGGCGGTCGGGACCGAGATTTCCAAGGTTGTCTATGATGAAGTGATCACCAAAGGGCAGACCTATTACGGTACTGCAGATGTGGTTGGCCAGAAGATGGTCGTGGCATATGAGCCGGTCAAGAATTCCACCGGCGAGATCATCGGTATCCTCTTTGTCGGTACGCCTGAAGACAAGGTTCTGGGCATGTCAAAGGAAGAGATCAAGAAGATCAAACCCCAGACCCTCTCCGACATGGCATTTGCGTTCTATTCCCAGATGGGCTGGTTCAACTTCGTCAAGGAGGAATGGGACGAAGCTACCAAGACAAAAACGATTACTCTCTCCCACACGGTCGAGTCCGAGTCCTTCGGGAACATTGGCAAGAATGTCTGTTACTGCACGGCCGGCCTGCTCGCCGGGATCATCGAAGGATCTTTCGGCATAAAGGCGGATGCAAAAGAGGTAAAGTGCAAGTCCAAGGGCGACGATAACTGCGTCTTCACGATCACCGGCAAGAAAGAATAACTAACGTTATAAATACTTTTTTAGCATAGTCCTTTTTAGTACTGTGTAGCCGGATCTGGAGACGCATGACGCCCATACCCCGTATCCTTATTGTTGAAGATGACGAGATCATTGCCAATCTGATCTCGGTCATGCTCGAGAGACGGGGGTACAATATCGTCGGGAAGACCACGACGGGTGAGGAATCGGTCATCCTTGCTGCAGAACTGGAACCTGACCTGATCCTGATGGATATCAACCTTGCCGGAGTTATGGACGGGGTCACGGCAGCCTGTTATATCTTCCAGCTCTTCCAGTTCCCGATCGTATTTCTTACGGCACATTGTGACGATACCCTGCTCGCCCGTGCAAAAAATGCACAGCCTCTCGGGTACATCATCAAACCCTTCACCGATCGTGACCTCGCCTCAAATGTCGAGCTGGCGCTTTATAATCACTCCATGCGGAAAAAACACCTGGAAATGTATCCGGTGGGTGAGCCCAAGAAGATCATGGCAGCGCTTGATATCCTTGTAATAACCGATACAAAAGGGAAGATCATCTTCTGCAATCCTTACGGATTCCGGTTCCTTGGCCTCCAGAAAGAAGAAGTCCTGATGCATTACTGGCGTGAGGTGATGATGATCATCAATGAGCAGACGAACGAAGAGGTCCCGGACCCGGTAAAGGAAGTGGTCACACAGATGCTCGTGGTCACGCATGAGTTCAACACCGCGGTTGTACCCCGGTCCGGCCATGGAAGGAAAGCAAGCGTTATCATTCGACCGGTTAAGGATGATAATCATGATCTCCTCGGTGTATTCTTCCATATCCGGGAAAAGACCCTTGACCAGATCAAGATGGCAAAGAAATCATAAAATCCCGTTTCTCCCCGATTCCAACCAATTTTGCAAATACCAAAGTATAAATAAAGTTTAAATCAACCGGTGTCTTACCTAAGTATCGGAAGATTACCAATCGCTTTTGCAGCGTGCAGCCGGGTGCTTCAACATTCATGAGTGGATAACGTGACAGGAATCGTGTATCATAAGTCCAGGAGAACCGGGTGGCGTCGTATCCGTCATACGTATCTTGTCGATGTCGGGACGCAGATCGATGTCCCGCTGATGGATGTTTCGAAATTATACGAGAACTGCATCCTTGATCCCCCTTACCCGAAGATCCGGCATTTCGAAATCGAAATCGATGAACAGCGGGACGGGGGCAGGAAGACCGCCATCTTCCAGAATATCTTCCCCGTCCATGCCAAAAAGAAACCGGACTGGCATTTCCTGAGGTTCCGTATCCGGCGCGGCAGCTGGACCATTATGGAGAGGATCCATTTCCCGACCGATACCGGGGAAGCCCAGTGGCTGTACACCGACGATTTCAATATCCTCTTCCTTTCCAGCGGTGGCAGGCACGATATCGAAATGCTCACGAACCTGATCACAGCCAAGCTTGGCACGATAGCGGAGTCGATACGGAACGGTCACCGGATCCCCTCGGAATTTGAAAACCAGCTTGCCTGCCGGGAGGCGATCGGCACCATGTTTTCCGATGGTGTAGACGGGGCGTTCCGTGAAGCGGCAGTCTACCAGGACTATGGCGTGATCGTGACAAATCCTCGCGAAAAGGATCTCCCGCTCCCGTCAGCGGCAGGTATAACCGCTCACCACGGGCGGGCCAGGGTCAGCCCGGAGAAGGCAGCAGGCCTGCACGTTGATCTCAATGATATCGAAGACCTGAGGGACTTAAGCTGGCTTTCCAACTGAAGGCGGATTCCGTCCCTCTCCTGTATCCCATCCTGCTTTTTTCCATCGTTCTTCTGGAACGGATCGCTGAACGTGCCTGTGGCAGCAGCTGCCATGGTTACGGTCAGGCTGACGAACGGGGCTTCCCCGGCCCGGTTTACCTGCGCGATATGAAAAGAGGACAGGAAAATCCCGGAATCGGGATTGGCATCGTTATAATGAGAAAACCGGTCTGAAAATTTATAAATAACACAACTGCCAGAATCTGTACGGGATATGACCGATAATCTATAAAATGTCCCATAATTATCCCGTATTCTGCCTGCGAGATGAGACCATGACCCATGTTGTGGAACACAAAATCTTCCGGTATTCCTGGGAGCTTGTCCGCCACACGTATCTCATAGACTTAGGCAATGAGATCGATATCCAGCAGGTAGAAATATCCCCTTCTCACGAGGGCTGTTTTCTCCCCAGGCCCTACCCGCGTACCAGCTTTTTCGAAGCTGAGATCGACCAGATCCAGAAGGGCGGGAAAACAGTATTCTCGTTCAGAAACATCTGCCCGGTGGAAATCTGCCTGAAAGCGGACTGGAATCCCTTCAACCTCATGAGAAAGAGCGGGAACATGCGCATCACCCGGAGGTTCCAGTCACAGGAGGGAGATACGGAGATCCGGTGGCTGTATACCGATGATTTCTTCCTCATCTCGCTTTCATCCGGGGACCGGCATGACCTTGATATGCTCATCTCCCTGATCATCGGGAAACTGAATATGATAGCGCTGTCGGTCCAGTCCGGGAAGCGAATCCGTTCGGAGTTCGAGCACCAGCAGCAGTACCGTGCCGACATGAGCACGATGTTCTCAAAAGGTGTTGATGGCGCATTCCGTGATGTGCCGGTGTACCAGCAGCACGGTGAGATGACCGGCAGCGATATCGATGTGAGCGCTGCGTTGATGAGCGCGGAATTCCAGGATCTCAACGCATCAGTTGCCGCGGGATGGAACGCCGTCCCGGATTCTCAGGATTCCAGGAGTCTTCCTCCGGCAGCGGCAGACGGCATACCGGCTGAAGTATCTGTACGGGAAATCCCCGGTGCAGAACCTCACGAACCTGAGAGTCGTGCAAAAGAAAGCACACCTGCAGCGGATACTTCTGACGATGAAAGCATTCCTGCAGAACCTGCTGCAGGAGATCGTACGGGTGCCGCGAGTATCTCTGCCGAAGGCAGTATTGCGGAGATTATTCCTGAGGCGAATATTCCGTTATCCGATGTCCTGGAAAGAATACGTGAGAACGAGAGTTACCCTGCAACAACCGCAAGTCCCCCTGCAGAGGAGATTCCCCAGGGGATTCCCTCCTTAGAAAAACCTCCTGAGAAAAATGTACCGCCAGGAAAGACGTGCGGCAGTTGTGGTGCCGGGATATCAGATACAACAAAATTCTGCGGAAGGTGCGGTTCAGCGGTAAGCCGCGTCCCTCTCCCCGAAGAGCATGTTCCGGCAGGAAGGACGTGTGACAGTTGCGGTGCCGGGATATCCGATACAACGAAATTCTGCGGCAATTGCGGTTCAGTGGTAGGCCGCGTCCCTCTCCCCGAAGAGCATGTTCCGGCAGGAAGGACGTGCGGCAGTTGCGGTGCCGGGATATCCGATACAACGAAATTCTGCGGACGTTGCGGTTCGGCGGTTGGCAGCACCGTTCTTCCCGCAGACCAGACGCCGGTCGGAGCCGGTATACCGGCAGAGGACAGCAATGTACCATCACCTGCCCGGCAGGAACCTGCCACAGTCAACCTGAAATCGATCAAAGAACTTGAGGATCTCAGCTGGCTCAGCGATTGAGGACCGGCCGGACCATACGGATTGTCCTCCGGTTGTCAACGATACGGAAATCTCTCTTCTTCTCAACGGCAGACCGCAGGAGTCAGATTCAGAACGTCCGCAAAACGATGAAAAACAGGGGTGCAATTGCCGGAAGCGGCAGAAGATTATTTCTCTGATTTTTTCTTGAACAGGGCGTTCGCGAAGCGGTCGATGAATCCTGCCTTGACCTCAACGGTTTTTTCTTCCTTGTATGCAACGCCGACAAGATCGGATGCGATGCGCTTGATCGCTTTTGATGCGGGGGAGGTCGGGAACTTGATGACTATCGGGGTTTTCGCCGATGCGGCGCGGCGCACATTGGTATCTTCCGGAATGATACCGATGACCTTGACGCCGAGGACTTTCTCCATCTTCTTGGTGATGATATCGGTCTTGTCCTGGTCGACACGGTTGATGATGGACCCGAGGACGTGCCCGCCCACGACTTCGGTCAGGATCTTGGTCTTGAGCGCGTCAACGATAGAAGAGAGTTCGGGGTTAACCACAAGGATGACTTCATCGGCAACGGCAAGCGGGACAACACCATCCTTGCTGATACCGGCCGGGGCATCGATGAGCAGGAATTCACAGCGCTTGACGATCTCCCCCATGACGTCCCGGATCCTGTCCGGATCTGCCTGCTGGAATCCCTGGAGTGAGATCCCGCTCGGGATGACTTTCAGCCCTGCCGGGCCCTCGTAGATTGCATCGTTGATGTTTCCTTTCCCGGCAAGTATCTCGTGCAGGGTGATCGGTGCATCCTGCAGGCCGAGAATGAGACCCACGTTTGCCATCCCGATATCGGCATCCATAAGGTAGGTCTCCTTGCCCAGCTGGGCGAGCATTGTTCCGAGGTTGACAGAAAATGTGGTCTTCCCTGTTCCGCCTTTTCCGGAAGCGATTGTGTAAACCTTGACCATTGAGCACCCTGTGGTGATGAGTATTTCAATTGTATTTATATAAGATTACTTGAAATTTTCACATATTCGTGTTATATCCATCTGTTTAAAATATCTTTTGTATCACTCTCAATACGTTTCTGTATCTCCCCCGTAATAATACCCTTCGACCGGATAATGCCCGTCAGTTCCGAACCGGAATGGTTCGTGCTGAAGAGCGCAACACCCACTGACTCGCGGATCTCGGCATGCCGGCTGAACCTGGCTGCATCCTCCTGCGCCGTAGCCCCCCCGGACGATGCAAAGACCAGGCCGTCGGAGGTTGCAATCGTGAATGAATCAAGGGAGTATTTGTTCACGAGCGCACTGAGGCTCTCCTGGATGTTTTTGCAGTTCTCCACCAGGTCGACTTCCGGGATTGAAGCAGCAGCCTGCTGCTGTTTCTTTGCAGTCCAGGAGATCGGGACCGGAATAGGAACCCACCCCTGTTTTGCGGGCGGCTGGTAATCGAGGCGCTGCTTACGGGCGCGGCCCTCCTCTTCAGCCCGCGCTTTGAGCATCCTTTTCAGAAGGAGAACAGCAGGGATGAGGATGATGACCAGAATCACGATGCCGATCAGGATGGTGTTGTCAATACCGGGGATTAGTTGCGCGATGGTAATTCCTCCCTTGAGAAGTCGTCAGTTCAGCGCTCCATCAGGTGGTCGAGATGGAGCTGCTTGATCATTGTTTTACAGTCGGTTCGGATCTTATCGGTTACGTTATCGAAGTCCATGGTGTCAAAGGTATCGAGGTCTGCTTCGAAGCTGCTCGTGGTCTCGCCCGTTCCCTCGCGCAGTTCTTCGTCTCCGGGTTTTGCTGCGTCTGCGTGCCGGAGTGAGGATACCGGGGGCGCAGGGGGAACCGGTGCTGCCGCCTTGGGAAGCGGATGCGGCGGCGCGTGAACGGCTGCCGCCGGAGCAGCAGGCGGTGCGGGAATATGGTGGTGGACAGGAGCAGGTTTTACCGGGGGCTTCAGGGGCGCAACCGGAGTGCCTCCACCTTTCTGTGCCATCGCAGCCCGGGGGTGTTGCGATGCAACGGACGGAGCAGCAGGGCGCGTGGCTGTCTGGGCTGGGGCCTGTCTGACGGGTTTGAGGATCCTGCATGGCTTGTTGAACTCGAGTGCAAGTTCTATCTGGGCGTCACCGAGCACGGAGAGCGCTGCATCAACATCGATATTCCCGGCATTCTGGATGTCCTCCCATGCAGCATCCCCGCGAAGGTTCTGGATCTTGACAAGGATGCATTTTCCGCCTTTGAAAACAAGCGTGCCGTTCCGTGATGATGAGGAGATACTGGCTACGCCGGTGAACCGTTCCCCGTCGAGTTCCTGCAGCAGGCTCTCAACTGCTACGCTTCTCCGAATCTCGCGAAATGTACCCCTCGGGAGTTGCATTATGAGTAGGTTTGCGATGCATGACTATATAATTTCTTTTTGAAGCATGCAATGATCGGTATCGGCACCGCCCACTCCATATTTTTTCCGCATTTCACCGTTCCTATATTTATATTCGCTTTGCAGGCCGATGTCTGCCTGCCGCTGTTTTTATTGCAGCGGGGGACCAGATTTCTGGCCGGAATGGTGAATAAAGACCAACATTTTAATAGATTAAGAATAGAGAGATACATTTATTAAGTGGTGAAAAGATGCTGAAACCATTACTCGAGGAGTTTCTGAAAGTGGAAGGGGTATCAGCAGCGGTCGTTGTTGGAAGAGATGGATTTGTCATCGAGAGTGCGGTCTCCGGTAAAGTGGATATAGAGGCGCTTGGCGCCATGGCTTCAACAGGTCTTGGGACCTCAGAAGCGATGGGCAATACTCTCGGTAAGGGTGAACTTTCCCAGATGCTTGTCGAGCTGGAAAAAGGCCCCATTATCCTTTCACCGCTGTCTGCTGACGAACTCATAGCTCTCGTGGCGGATACAACGGCAAACGTCGGACGCATCAGGTACGAACTCAAGAAGAATAAAGAGCGCATTGTCGCCGCGCTCTGATCCCTTCTCTTTCCTTTATGAAATTACCAGCAGGCACTGACGGCGGGACTATTACCAATCCCCGGGACGAAACATTCTTCGATGAGCTGACAGCGTTCCGGGGTGCGGTTGAAATCCGAACCCCGGCGGGAACCGGATTTATTCTCGTTAACGAGGGAAAACTCATTGCAGCGATGTTCCGGACAGCATCCGGTTCGTTCAAAGGAGGGGGTGCTCTCTCCGGCATGACCGCGGACACCGGTGATGAAAACGGTACCCATACCTTCCATCTCCGGAAATATAATGAAGTTGAATTTGAACGGGCCCTTCAGATCTGCAGCGATTCCGGCCTGCTCATCGCTCCCGAAGAATCTGGTCTGCCAAAAACCGCTGTCCCGGAAGAAGCACCGTCAGCCGAAGCTCCCGGGGAATCGGCAGCACCCCGTGAATACCTGGACCAGAGCAAGCTGCAGAAGATCCTCAGCCAGCCGGGTGTAATTGCCGTTTCTGCATTCTTTGAAGGTTTTCCCGTCCAGTCCATGGGGGATGCCGATTTCGAGCATGTCGCTGCATCGGCTGAGGATTTCATGCGGGCAGGTGTCAAGATTGCAGAGGAGATGAAAGCAGGACCGCTCGAGCAGATGATCCTCGAGACCAATGATCATAAGTTCATTATTGCACCCTGTGGCGACCTGTTCCTGTGTGTATTCACTACGGCCGACACCCAGCTCGGCCTTATCCGGGTCGTGCTTAAAAGCATACAATCCGAATCATTCCGGTAAATGATGTATTGTTCTTAAAATTCAGGAATCTGGAAAGAATTGGGCCAGTTTTCATTTTACAATGATTTTTATATGATAACTATAGTTAATCGCTGGTTTGCGGAGAATACATATACTCTGATGTAAATTATCTTTTACCGTAAATAGTACACAACCAGCATACGGCTCAAAGCGGAGGTTTTCTGACTTGACAAAAGAAGACGACGATACGCTCGAAGATGTTAATTCCCTCATGAAGATGATCGGGGGAAAGAAAAAGGATGCGCCCCAGAGGCCGCAGGTGGCGGAAAAATCCGCACCCCCGGCAGGCGCTCCGTCATCCGACGCCGGGGACTTCTCGGCACTGATGAAGAAACTGGGGATGGCGAACAAACCCGAGCCTGCACCGCAACCGGCTGCGCGACCAGCCCCGGAACGTGCCCGGCCCGTGATTACCCCTCAGGAACCTGCGGACAGCTTATTCTCTGATACTGAAGAGTCAGCGCCGTCCCCCGCCGTCCCCCCTCAGCCCGCGCTGGATCTCAGCGGGAAGGATATGCGCGAATCACTCGGCAAGATTCTGGCACGGGGAGCTGCAGCCGCGCCAGCTGACACCGAACCTTTTCCGGTACCGAAAAAGACATCCCCGGCACCAGTCCGGGCAGCTCCGCAACCGGCACCTGAGGAAGAGATTGTCGAGATTGTCGATGAGGATCCCAAGGCAGCACTCCGGAGAGCAAAACCGGCGGCAAAAGCCCCGGTAAAAACCCCCGGGAAAGCTGCAGCCGTAACCGAATCGCCGGAAGAGCCTGCAGCAGTATCCGATGGTGACGAGAAGATTGTCAGTGTTGACCAGATCAGCGACCTGTCCGGGCTCATCCTCCCCAAGGGAGCTACATTCAAGGTAGACGAGATCAACCTTCACGGTCGCATCAATGCGTTCGAAGGTACCGGGGGCGGCGGGCTGCCTTCGGAATTTGCCGAGATCTGGAAGAAGGAGTTCTCCACCGCCGGTTTCAAGGACCTTGATATCGATGAGGAAATCATCACCGAGAAGGTCAGGGCAAAACCCGAAGCAAAGAAATTCGGACTTGCATCCATATTCAAGGCAATCCGCCCGGAGCTCGAGGAATATGACCCGAAGGCTCACGGACCGCTCGTCGACCTTTCTTTCACCCCCAAGCCCGGAATCGAGGAGATGGAGATGTATCCGGTCAACGAACCGTATGCCTATGTCCGGATTACGTACGACCACTCCACGCACGAATACATGTATCACGTCATAGAGCCAATCCTCTCCGATCCGGAGAAAGATCTCCTGAAAGAGCTGAAAGAACGCCTGTTCGAGACACTGGATATCAATACCAAGGATATTTCAAAGGAAGACGCACGGCAGAAACTGCGTACTGCTGCCAACGACATCATGGATGACTTCGGTCTCCGTCTCTCTCCTGTCGAGCGGGAGAAGATCCATTATAATATGTTCAAGGACTTTTTGGGCGATGGTCTCATCGATCCGATCATGCACGACAAGTATATCGAGGATATCTCCTGCGATGGTGTTCATACTCCGCTGTTTGCCTTCCACTCGAGTTATGAATCGATGAAGACCTCCATTGCGTACCATACCGCTGAAGAACTCGACTCGTTTGTCACCAAGCTCGCACAGCGCGCCGGTAAGTACATCTCCATCGCAGAGCCTATCCTCGATGCAACCATGCAGGACGGCTCCCGTATTCAGATGACGCTCGGCCAGGAAGTGACTGCACACGGATCTACGTTCACCATCCGTAAATTCAAGGATGAACCGATCACGCCGACCGATCTCATTGAGTGGCACACCTTCTCCCCGCTTGCGATCGCCTACATCTGGCTGTGTGTCGAATCCGGCAAGTCCGCGATCTTTGCCGGCGGGACGGCTTCCGGGAAGACTACTTCCCTGAACGCCATCTCCCTGTTTATCCCGCCCATGGCGAAGATTGTGTCCCTTGAAGATACCCGGGAAGTCAAGCTCCCGCACCCCAACTGGATCCCGAGCGTAACGCGCGATTCGTTTGATACGGCGGGCCGCGGCGAGATCAATATGTATGAACTCCTGCGTGCTGCAATGCGTCAGCGTCCCGAATACATCATCGTGGGTGAGGTTCGTGGCAAGGAATGCCAGACCCTCTTCCAGGCAATGAGCACCGGCCACGTCACCTATTCCACAACGCACGCGGACTCGGTTGCCAGTGTCGTGCACCGTATCGAGAACCCGCCCATGGACGTGCCGCGGAATATGCTCTCGGCGCTGGACTTCATCTGTGTCCAGGTCCAGGCGCGTGTCGGAGGCAAGCGTATCAGGAGGAACAAGCAGATCGTCGAAATTCTGGATATCGATCCGCGCACGAACGAACTGATCACCAACGAGGTCTTCAAGTGGCGGTCGGCAACGGACGAACACTCCTACTCCGGGAAGTCCTATCTCCTTGAAGAGATCATGGAGGCAAAGGGCTGGAGCGATAACCGGATGCGCGAGGAGCTCAAGCGCCGGCAGGAAGTGCTGGAATGGATGAGAATCAAGAAGATCCGCCACTACAAGGACGTGGCAAAGATTCTCATCTCCTACCACCGCGATCCGGAATCAGTTATCGAGAAAGTAAGGAAGGATCTTTATGAATAGTATTGAACGGTTCAGTTTCAACCTGCTTGGCAAACGGATGAAGGCAAAACGGGAAGAGTATTCCCAGCTGAGAAACGATATCATCTCGGCACGGATGAAGACCCCGTTCGAGGTATACCTTTCCACGGCAGTTGTCTGTTCCGTTGCTGTCGGGCTTTTTGCCGCCCTCCTCATCGGGGCGTTCTCCTGGTTCCTCAAGCTCCCCGCTCTCATCAAGTACAAGGGCGCCGTGCCGGGTTTCCTTGTCGCACTCACTCCATACAGTCTTGTGATTGGCACAGTCCTGATTACGATTTTCTCCCTGCTGATTTTCGGCGGGATCACGTATGCTATCTTCCTGTTCTATCCCAGCGTTGAAGCGGGCAACCGTCGAAGGAACATCGATGCAACCCTGCCCTATGCGATCAACTACGTCACGTCCATGTCGACTGCAGGTATCACACCTGCGGAAGTTTTCCGTCTCCTGGGCGACAGCCCGATTTACGGCGAGAGCCATGTTGAAGCGCGGTATATCGCGCGGGAGATCGATATCTTCGGGAGGGATCTCATCGACGCGCTGCGCCTGGTTTCGTCAAGCACCCCGAGCAAACGGATGAAAGAGTTCCTGCAGGGTGCCATGGCGAGCATCTCGAGCGGTGGTAACCTCACGGAGTATTTCCGTACGAAAGCTGACCAGTACGCCCTTGAGAACCGCCAGACCCAGAAACTGTTCCTGGACACGCTGGCCCTGATATCAGAGTCCTATGTGACGGCAATGGTTGCCGGAACCCTGTTCCTGATCATCCTCCAGTCGATCATGTCGGTCCTTTCCGGGGACAACAACCCGTTGTTTTTGTATGCCGTCATCTATATCATGATCCCTCTTGGCAGCGCAGCGTTTGTGATTATGATCAGTTCCCTGACACCGGAGTCCTGAAATGGCAGTGAAAGATATATCCGACGATCTCCTCAACAAGGGAGAACATGCGAAAGAACCGGTAAAGGCTGCTGATTTGTCTGCGATGGAGGCCGAGTTCAACGAGATCACGGCAAAGCTCGAAGCGGATCGTCAGACCCGGGCGGGGCTCGGCCGGTTCATGAAGCACCCCATCGAGGTGCTGACAGAACAGCCGGAGAACATCCTGATTGTCTGTATTCCGGTCGGGCTGCTCTTCTTCTTTGTTGGATCCGTTTACATGATCGCCACGTACGGCATGTCGGTCCTGTTCAAGACGACATCTATCGATGACCTTGCTGTATTTGCCCTACTCATCTGTATCGTTCCGCTCGCAATTCTGGATTTCAAGGAGCAGTGGCGTGTCACGAACCTGGAAAATGCCCTGCCCAACTTCTTCCGTGACCTTGCCGGCATGAACGATTCCGGTATGACCCTGCCCAACGCGGTCCATATCGTTGCAACCGCGGAGTACGGGACGCTCACTCCCCATATCCGCAAGCTTGACAACGAAATGTCCTGGGGTGTCGGGTTCGTCGATGCGCTCTACCGGTTCGGAAAAGGCCTCGGGACCAAGCTGGCCGACCGGAGCGTTGACCTGATTGCCAAGGCAAGCAGGGCCGGCGGCGATGTCAGCGAGGTGCTCCGTGCAGCTGCAAAGGACACCTTCGAGGTCGTGAACCTTAAGCAGGAACGCGCCAACAACATGATCATCTATGTTATCATCGTCCTTGTCGCGTTTGCCGTGTTCTGTTTCGTTATCGCCATCCTTGTTTCATCGTTCCTGACCACAATGGCGACAGCAGGTTCAACGGCCCAGGCAGCCGGTGCTTCCGGGTTCGGCGGGAAGATCGATCTGTTCCTGTACAAACGGCTCTTCTCCCATGCAGCAATGCTGCAGGGTTTCTTCTCGGGCCTTGTTGCAGGCCAGATGGGTGAGGGGCGGTTCGTGGCCGGCCTGAAATACTCTGCAATCATGCTCCTTATTGCATGGGTTGTGTTCAGGTTCTTCATCTGAACAATTCCCTTTTTTTTCGGATCCTCGTTCTTCATCCGTTGTATTCCCGATGATGGATCCCTGAAACTCCAAAAAAATTTTCCCGGTAACGATAACAGGGAGCATTGAGAAGAATCTGCCCATTAAAAAAAAGCGGAACCGAACGATTAAAATTTTCTGAATGAAAAAGGAAAGAAAAATTACGAGATATTTTCCGTGCTGTATCCCTTGAGAGACAAAAGCTCCTTGACCCGGTCGCGGTGATTTCCCTGAAGTTCAATGGAATTGCCCTTGACAGTGCCGCCGCAGGCCAGCTTGCCCTTCATATATTTGGAAAGATCCTCGAGATCGATATCGGTTGGATCAAGTCCCTCGATAACGGTCACTTCTTTTCCGTATCGCCGTTTGTTCACTTTGACATTGATCCTCTGCTGTTCCTTTGCTACCTCCTCACAAATACATAGTTCTTTAGGTAGACCACACGTCGGGCAAATCCCACCAATCATTACATCTATCTGTGAGTTTCTCTTTATTTATTACTTGGCATTGACGGCGGAAAAATTCCCGGATGCCCGGAAAAAAATCAGTACCGTTCCGGATTTCACGGTCCGGAAAAAAGAGTACCTGTTTTTATCATCCGGGTCAGAATCTATTGCAGGATATGTCGCTCTTTGTGATGGGAACGGCCTCCCACGTGGGAAAGAGTATAACAGTCGCCGCGATCTGCCGCTGCCTGGTACGGCGCGGCATACCGGTTGCACCGTTCAAGTCCCAGAACATGAGCCTGAATTCGTTCGTGACACCGGAGGGTGGCGAGATCGGCATGGCACAGGCCATGCAGGCATCTGCTGCCGGTGTTCCCCCACATACGGACATGAAC
>Ga0302253_1001343_pt1 | contig 15094 bp, 8 predicted proteins | sample AAG_RA_Trp_MG_FD_193537 | JGI IMG/M metagenome (GOLD analysis project Ga0302253, IMG submission 193537) | Enriched activated sludge microbial communities from anaerobic digester in WTTP, New Holstein, Wisconsin, United States - AAG_RA_Trp | ecosystem: Engineered > Bioreactor > Anaerobic >...
CTGAAACAAAATTTCCTGGTACTGAACTAAAATTAATTTACAAATCCGCGACATTTTAGGTTGCCCCAAATCAGGAGTTCTGACCAGTACCAAAAAAACTTTTTATCTGGATTTAATAAAGTCGGTATTATTAAGTGCTGTTATTGGCATTCCGTTGCTATGGCTGTTGTTTATTTTTTATCAACATACGGGAGTATATTTTTGGCTATACGCATGGGTATTGGTTACAGCCGTTTCCTTATTTTTTACATTCTTTTATTCTAAATTAATTGTGCCACTTTTCAATAAACAAATACCCTTACAAGATGGAGATTTAAAACAGGCAATTGTAGATTTCTGTCAAAAAGCCAATTTCCCATTAAAAGAAGTATATGTAATGGATGCTTCTAAGCGTTCAAAAAAAGCCAATGCCTATTTTACAGGATTGGGTAAATATAAACGTATTGTACTTTTTGATACCCTTATAGAGCAGTTGTCCACCGAAGAAATTGTTGCCGTCTTGGCACATGAAATAGGACATTACAAACACAAGCATATAATTTATTCCTTTATATACAGCACCTTACAAGTTGGTGTTACCTTATTTATTTTATCCCTTTTTTTAACCGTGCCCGAATTTTCATTGGCACTGGGTGCTTCAAAGCCTTCGTTTCATATCGGATTGGTAGCATTTTCTATTTTATTCAGTCCTATTTCATTCGTAGTATCTGTATGTTTTAATTATTTGTCCCGCTTGAACGAAAGACAAGCCGATATGTTTGCCAAATCGTTTGGACTGAGTGATGCATTGATTTCTGGATTGAAAAAACTTGCTGCTAAAAATTTCAATCATTTAACACCTCATCCCTTAACGGTAAAATTATCTTATTCGCATCCGCCATTACGCGACAGAATTGAACTTTTAATGAAAAAATAATATGAACGCATGCATTATTTCTATTGGTAATGAATTATTAAGTGGGCATACCATTAATACAAATGCTTCTTTTATTGCTCAGGAACTTCAACAGTTTGGTATCGAAGTAAAAAGAATCATCACCGTTGCCGACAAGCACGAAGAAATAATATCTTCCATAGCAGAAGCATCCCGTCTATCCGATTTTGCCATTGCTACCGGTGGACTTGGTCCAACCACCGACGATATTACCAAAAAAGCCATCTGCGAATATTTTAATACATCGCTGGTATTTAACAAAGAAGTATGGCAACAAATAGAGCAATCTTTCAAAAACAGGAATATTATTCTTTCATCCAACAATCGTAGTCAGGCAGAAATTCCTGAAGGAGCCATCTATTTGAAAAATAAACTGGGCACTGCTCCCGGTTTGATTTTGTATAAAAACGATTTTTTTCTTATCAGTTTACCAGGCGTTCCTTTTGAAATGGAGACCCTGATGAAGACGGAAGTCCTTCCTTATTTGCTGACCAAAATCAAATTTCAACCTCCTTTTATCAAAACGTATCTGTTTACTGAGATTTCTGAATCGCTATTGGCAGAATACATACAATCATGGGACAGCCAATTGAACAATGCCGGATGTGCTGTTGCCTATTTGCCCCAAGCCGGACTAATAAAATTAAAACTTACTACTCCCTGCCTAACTTCTACGCAACAAGAATTATTAAACGAATTTGATAACTTTATTCGAAAAAAACTTTATTCCAATTTGGCTGCCGATGAAGATATACCTTTGTCTCAGGTTATTGGAAATATATTGATGCAGCAACATAAAACCCTTGCCACAGCCGAAAGTTGTACGGGCGGTTATTTAGCACACCTTATTACTTCTATTCCGGGCAGTTCCAACTATTTCAAAGGTTCTGTTATTGCTTATGCCAACGAAATAAAAATAAATTTGCTGCATGTAGATTCGAATGTTATAGAAAAACACGGAGCAGTGAGCAAATGGGTAGTAGAGCAAATGGCTAAAAGTATTTTGCAACTGCTAAATGTTGATTATTCTATTGCTGTGTCTGGTATTGCAGGTCCCGATGGTGGAAGTAAAGAAAAACCCGTTGGTACAACATGGATTGCCATAGCATCTCATTATAAAATAGAAAGTCAAAAATTTATTTTTGGTGCCGACAGACTTAGAAATATTGAGCGTACTGCCATGACGGCATTAAGCATGTTGAGACGATTACTTTTAAACAATGGCTAATAATTTCTGAATTATTCCAAATCAAGGATTATGACAATTAGTTAATTATTTCCTGTTGTTCTATATATTTATACCGACTTGCTAACCAGTTCATTAGAATAATACGTTTTGCTTTTGTTTTTAATACGGTTAGTCTGTCGGCATTAACCAAAACACGCAAATCCCGACAATCTCGTCAATTATGACGAGACGGGATTAGCAGTTTGGTATTAGTTTGACCTTCCTGCTATTCTTTAGAGTTGTCTTGAAGAAAAGTAATTAATGGGTCATTATCTTTCAGTCCTGTGGCAAGGTGAACCTTGTATTCAGTCAGATTTTCAAATTCAGGAAAAATGTCTCTAAATTTCATATTGTCCCCTTTTTCCCATTTGTGTATAACATTGTATAAACCATGACGAAATCAATATTATTCCTTTCCAAAATAAAAACAAAGTGAAAGTTTGATATACGTGGGACTAATATTATACCTACAATCATAAGTAGTTTTGGAAGGAGTATAAACATCTGTGTCAGGATTATAAACTTCATCATCTATCTCTTTTTTATATTTCAAATGAAGCAGTCGTAACCCAAATTCTCCACCGATACTAAAATTATTATCAAAGAAATATTCTGTCCCAAAACTTAATTGTCCACCATATATGTGAATACTTTTTATTTCCTCTTGCAAATCATTATTTACTTCAGGGTCATTGCTGTCGTTAATTTTACCGGAAAGGAAAATCTTGGTAAAACTTGCATTTCCAAATAGTTTTAATTTATTTATTTCTAAAAAGAAATATTTTAGCCCAATAGTTGGCATGTAAACAGTTCCTGAGTATTTATATACATCTTCATAAGGGACAATAGCACCAATATTTGAATCATACCGTTGTCCTTTTTCATTCAAGTTAGCATTTGCGGCTAAAACCTGTAGTCCCAAATACGGTACAAATTTGTCAACTTTATATCCAAAGTTAGCACTATTAAATTGCAGACCCGGAGAAACATTAAATGTAAATTGTGCCTTATTTTCACTGCTTATTAAAGAAAAAAGGACGATAAAAACTGAATAACAAATTATTTTTTTCATATTCATTAAATTTTATAATTAGTGTTATGGATACTTTTCATCATTGATAAAATCAGGAATTGTATTGTATTAAAATCTCTCCAGATTAATTCCATAAAAATATTACTTTATTATATGCAAAAATGCATAAAAGTTTTTAATAATTCAATACCATAAGAAAGATTATTTTATACCAAACCGCTAACAAAAGAATGAAAAAAGTATATTCTCGTTGCAAACGAGGCGGAGGTAGCGAAGCGTATTATTTTAATGAACTTGTTAGCAAGTCAATATCACCACGGAGAACACAGAGATACACAGAGAAAAAATTAACTCCGTGCTCCTCCGTGCTCTCTGTGGTAAAAAAAATATCTCACATTTCCACATTCTCACATTTCCACATTCTCACATTTCTACATTCTCACATTTCTACATTCTCACATTTCCACATTACATTAACTCTATTCTAAACTACCCACTGCTTTTTCAACTTCCTGAAGAATTTCGCCACTCTTTATCAGTTCCTTCATTTTATTATGGTCGGGATACAATGGGCGGTCTATTTCCAAAAAGTCCACATATTTTCTTATAACCTTACGTGCGGCATTGGTTCCCTTACCGTATTTATATTTTTGTTCATCCAGTTTCTCACGTATATCAAGGGCTTGTGCAGCAGCCATAAATTCAATGCCAACAACACCATAAGCATTATCGAGTATTTGCCAGTTTTTAAGAGCAGTATTCATGCCCATCGAAACAAAATCTTCCTGGTCGGCAGCAGCAGGGATGGACTGTATAGATGCTGGCATAGACAGAATGCGTTGTTCTACAATCTGCATATCGGCGGTATATTGACTGAGCATTAATCCAGAAAACATGCCGGGATTGGGAGTTAAAAAGGGTGGTAAGCCAATACTCAGTGCCGGATTATTTAATCTATTCATGCGACGTTCGGAAAGAACAGAAACCATTGTTATGGCTGCACCAATCATATCCATAGGCAACGAAACGGGAGTTCCTTGGAAATTAGCACCCGACAGTTGTAAATCTTCATCAGGGAAAAAGATAGGATTATCTCCAACTCCATTCAGTTCAATTTCAACCTGAGAACGTGCCCATCTAACTGCGTCGTGTGCAGAACCAATAACTTGTGGCGTAGAACGCATACTGTATGCATCCTGCACTTTCACTTTAATACGTTTTTCAAATAAATCACCATCGGCAGCAACTTTGCGAATGGCGGCAGCACTTCTTACGGCACCTTTAAAACCACGTACTTCATGAATTTTTGCATTATATGGACCAAAGTTTGCTTTCAAGGCTTCTAGAGTCATGGTGCAAGCAATTTCTGCCTGTTTAAGCCAGTTATTTACATCATACAACAACAAAGCACTCATAGCAGTAAAAACATTTGAACCATTGATTGTAGCTAAACCATCACGTGCCTGCAATCCCGGCACCTTAATACCTGCTTTTTCCAAAGCCGTTTTTCCATCCAGCAATTCACCCTTATAATAAGCATGTCCTTCGCCTAACATTAAAAGTGCAATTTGCGACATGGGAGCCAAATCGCCACATGCACCTACCGAGCCTTTTTGACAAACCATTGGAGTTACTCCCTTATTAAGCATTTCGACCAATGTTTGTGTAATTTCGAGACGTACACCAGAATTTCCGTGTGCGTGTACATTAATACGCCCCAGCATGGCTGCTCTTACCCATTCCAATGGCATGGGGTCGCCTATACCGGCGGAATGATTGTAAACAAGGTAACGTTGAAAATCTTTGATTTGTTCATCACCCAATACAACTTCAGAAAATTCGCCAATACCGGTATTAACACCATACATAATTTCATGGGCAACAATTTTCTTTTCGAGCATGGCACGACAACGATTTATACGTTCAATGGCATCGGGATGCAATTCCACTTTTTCACCAAAGCGTGCTACTTTCACTACATCTTCAATAGTAAGTCCTGAACCTTTAATAATAATTGACATAACAAAATTTTTTATTTAATTTAGGAAGCGAAAGTACGTATTAATTCTATACGTTATTATTCTGTTAATAAAAAAATTTTTTGATAACTACGTCTGTGGTTTGTTTTGCCAATACTATTACCTGATAATGGGTGTATTAAAATTATTGGTTTGATACCGACTTGCTAACAAGTTCATTAAAACAATTCGCTTCGCTTTTGTTTTAAAACTGTTAGTCTGTCGGCATCCCGTCTCGTCATTATTGACGAGATTAGAGTTTGACGGGACAAAATTCATTTCATTCTTTTGTTAGCGGTTTGGTATGAAAAGACTATTGGGCTATAACTTCTGAATAAAGAAACTTGTCGTAAGGATATCGAAGTACGTGTATTTTTCTGACATTTTCGTATAACAACTCTTTGAGTTTTTCAATATTAAATTTTTGTGTAGCAGAAATCTGTATCGATATCGTATTGTTTTTAAAATACCATGAATTTTCGTTGTCTGTAATTATGTCTTCATCATTATGTCCGTCTAAAGGTTGGATAAGGTCCACTTTGTTAAAAATTTGAATAATCGGTTTATCTACCACGCCTATTTCGTACAATGTCTTTTGCACCGTTTGCATTTGCTCTTCAAAATGGGGATGACTGAAATCAATTACATGGAGAATAATATCTGCTTCCCGTATTTCATCGAGCGTTGACTTGAACGATTCAATGAGTAAATGCGGCAATTTGCGAATAAATCCTACTGTATCGGAAAGTAAAAAGGGAAGATTTCGTATAATTACCTTTCTAACTGTTGTATCAAGAGTAGCAAAAAGTTTATCCTCAGCAAACACATCCGATTTGCTGAGCAAATTCATAAGGGTAGATTTGCCGACATTGGTGTAACCTACCAGGGCAACTCTTACCCATTCCGAACGCTGCTTACGCTGCGTTGCCATTTGAACATCAATTTTAGACAATTGGTTGCGTAATAGTGATATGCGTTTTTTTATTACACGACGGTCTGTTTCAATGGCTTTTTCGCCTGGTCCACGCATTCCCAATATACCTCCTTGCTGACGTTCAAGGTGAGACCATAAGTGCGTTAACCGTGGCAACAAATATTCATATTGTGCCAGTTCTACTTGTACTTTGGCATAAGATGTTTTGGCACGCGTTGCAAAAATATCAAGAATCAGATTAGTCCTGTCAAGTACCTGACAGGCAAGAATTTTTTCAATATTTCTAATTTGTGAGCCGGACAATTCATCATCAAAAATTGTAAGTGAAATATTATTTTCCTGAATAAACTTTTTTATTTCCATCAATTTACCTTCGCCAATAAACGTATTTGACACAGGCTTATTCAGATGCTGTGTAAACTTTCTGACGGTAACAGCACCTGCGGTTAATGCTAAAAATTCCAGTTCATCCAAATAATCCATTAGCGTTTTTTCGTCCACGTTGGGCGTAATAATACCAATAAGAATACATTTTATAGGAATAGCATTATTGTTCGCAGGCATGATTACTTGATAAGCGTTTGATTGTCTCTTAATAAATCAAAAAAAACCTTTTTAAAAAGATTGGTAGCACCTGCTATCATTTCCATATCGTTTGGAAATGGTATGGGCGGTTTACCCAGTTTTTTTTGAATTTCTTCGTCCAATGCTCTTAAATCGCCGTTTGCCATATACGTAATATTTTCAAAAAAATAATCCGATGCTAATGGTTTAAGAGCAATAACATGCTGCGTTTGAACTTCAAAATAGGTTACTTCACCATCCAGATGAACCGATTTCTGTTGAACAGTTTCCATCAGTTTACACGACACATCCACCATTCGTGGAACTCTTACTGGATTCCCTAGCGAATCCTTAACCACATTATTGTTATTATCAAGCAATACTTCGGTACCATCCTGAATTTTTTTGGTTTTTATAGACTCGCGTTGAAAAAGTTTTTCTGGAGTCATCAAAATGGCTTTCAAATTAAGTTTTATGATATAATGATATGGGCCATTGGAATTGGTTTGAGGAAAATAACGAACCCATTTTCTATCCAGCGATTCTATATCAAAATTGAAAAGATTGTCTTTATAGTTGGGAGGAAGATTAAAAATGGTGTTATTTTCAAATGTAAATCCAACTTTTGTAACACCGTCTTGATTTGCTTGAGCAATTAATTTGTCTATATCCTGATAGGTAGAAAAGTAATTTTTTACATTTATAAAATACTCATACGCTTGCCGTGCTTGAAAGCGGTCACCCGATTTTAACAGTTGTTGTCCTTTGGCATACCAGTATTCTGCTGCATTTTGTTTGGAATAAATAATTTCCTGGTCATAATTTACATAAGGAAAAGTGATGGTTCGGTTATCTAATTTCAATGGTAAAACAGGCTGAATAAGAGTTTGTCTGTTTTTCAACTGTGTATATAATTCCAAAATCTCACCCCAATTTTCGGGATGACCTTCGGAACGTAAAAAAGTTATGCGTTCTTGGTCTTTTTGATTGGCTGCATGGACCGATTTTTCCAAATAAATAATTTCCTTTTTGTTATCCGAATTGGCTTTAATTTTTTTAACCGCGTGTGCTATGGCTTTATCATAATTTCCGTGTACATAATATTTTTTGGTGGATACGCATGCCGTTAATAATAAGAGTGCGAAATAAAAAAGTATAATTTTTCTCATGCTAAATAATTTCAATCTGACGGTTATTCAAATTGGCAGTAAAGTTAATTATTTTTTCTGAATTAAAATTTTGAATCCGTATTATTTATAGAAAAATAATGTTGGTCAATGAAAAATTACTGTTGGTCAAAATACTTAAATTATCCTGAAAGTTAACCATAAATATACGAAACTTTCATTATATATTTGCGTAAAAGGTCAACGTATATATTTAGGTATTAATGAAAAAATAATATTATGAAAAAGGTATGTATTACTGTAATGACAATGCTTTTAAGCATCAGTTTGCATGCGCAAGGTTATATGTGGGTGAAGCAAATAAAAGGAACTGGACAGGCAGTCCCAACGGAAATAATACAGGATAAATCGGGAAATTACTATGTTTATGGTAATTTTAACGGTCAATTAAAGTTGGAAACTATTACCATCAATGCAGTAGCATTTCAAGATATTTTTCTTGCCAAATATTCGTCCAATGGAACATTGCAATGGGTAAAAACCATTGCCGGTGCAGGAACCGAAAGCGCTTATGGTTTTAAACTTAACAGTAATGGGAATTATATTTATCTCTCTGGAGTTTACAATAATACTATAAGTATATGCGGAACACAACTATCAAATACAGGAGGGAATGATATTTTTCTGGCAAAACTTGATTTGAACGGAAACGTAAGTTGGGCAAAAGATGTGGTTTATGGGGCTACACAGCAAATGGGAGGATATTTTGAAATGGATGCTTCCGATAATATTGTTCTGGCAGGTACCTTTGTTTCGAGTGTTACTTTTGCAGGTGGAAGCATTTCGTTAAGCATTCAACCCGAAGACCCTGTTCAACGTCAAAATTTTGTGGCAAAATTTGATAACAGTGGAAATACGCTCTGGGCTAAGTTAATATACAGTAACTCCGATTTAACGTTGGCACGTATTTCATCCATTCATGGTAACGATTATTTTGTTTCAGGTCAAATAGCAGGTAATATTAAATACGATGGAAATAATGTAACGACAGTATCTTCATCTTATCGTTCAGGAATAATTATGAAAATAAATACCGATGGCAGTTTATCTTGGCATAGAAAAATAGTAACAACCAATCTTGATTTATATCTCATGAAACATATTTCCGACAACAGTGGAAATCAATATATTGCAGGAAAATTTGCTGCAGCACGCATTAAATTTGATTCAACAGCAAGCGATACTTCGCATGTTTTGTATTTGAATCAATCTACAACTGGAACCACCGATTTGTTTATTGCTAAATACAATCAGAGTGGCACATTACAATGGGTTAAACTGTTTGGAAACACTAAAGATGAAAATGTTACCGACCTTACATATACCAACAATCAAATCGTATTTACTGGTTCTTATGGCAGCAACTTGAACATAGGCGGTTTTGTTCTCAACTACAATGCCCAAAGCGATGGATTTTTAGCAGTACTTGATTTGACCGGAACAGCATTAAATGCTATCAATGCCACCGGCAAAATCAACGAATCGGGCAATGCTGCTTCGTTTAGCAAAACGGCAAGAAATTATGCATGGGTTGGAGAATTTTATTCCGACACATTATATATTAGCAGTTTCAAGTTACCTAATGATTATACAACTCGTCGTGATGGGTTTGTGTCTCGCTTTGGTTGCTTTGACAGTATTCATTTTACTGTAACGCCAGTTACATGTGTAGATGCGTTAGGACATCCTTTGGTAAATGATGGTGCTGTTACTGCTGCTCCTTCAGATGGAAATGAACCCTATACTTATACATGGTCAAACGGAGGTTCAACATCTACTATTTCTAACCTTGGCTTAGGTACCTTTTATGTAACTGTAACCGGTACCAATGGATGTACCTTAACAGGTTCGGCAGTAGTAGGACATATTCCTATTCTTCAGGCTTCCATAACCAGCATTACGGGTGTAAATTGTGCTGGAACTACTACGGGAAGTGCCACCGTAACCGCTACCAATGGCGTTCCTGCGTATGCATACAGTTGGTCCAATGGAGCACATACGGCTACCGTTTCCAATTTGCCTGCGGGAACTTATTATGTTTCGGTTAATGATTATTGCAAGACTACCATTATTGATACCGCAATTATTTCAACTAATCCTCCATTAACAGTAACCATAAACGGTACAAATGTGAGTTGTTACAACGGTAATAATGGAACAGCCATCGTTTCTCCTGCCAATAATAATCCACCTTACAGTTATCACTGGAATACAGGTGCTACAACACAAAGCATTTCAAATTTAACCGCAGGAAATTATATAGTAACGGTAACGGACGCATGCAATGCTACTGTGATTAAAAATATAACCATTACGCAACCTGCGTTATTAACCGCTTTCATCAGTTCAAAAACAGATTTAACCTGCAATGGAGTGAGCAACGGAAGTGCTACTGCCAATGCTTCGGGAGGGACTTCACCCTATACTTTTCTATGGAATGACCCGTTTTCTACACCTGCATCAACGGTGAATAATTTACCAGCAGGCATGTGGACAGTAACCGTAACCGATAATGCCGGATGTACTGCTACTACATCAGTAACGATTAATCAACCATCACCCTTAATAGCAACTGTTTCTTCTCAAACAAATGTGAATTGCAATGGAGAAAGTAACGGTGCTGCAACAGTAACTGTTTCTGGTGGAAATCTTACTGTTACCGATGCCGAAACATGGGAAAGTACTCATTCATGGACTATTGTTAATGGAACACAAACCAATAAATGGTATGTTGGAACTGCTACTGCCCATGGTGGAGCAAAATCCATTTATATTTCAAATAATACTGCTGATAATGCTTATACTATAACCGGTTCTTCAATAGTGCATTTTTATAAGGATTTCACTTTCCCTGCTAATGCTACTAATATTTCCATTAAATTTGACTGGAAAGGAAACGGCGAAAACGAATACGATTACTTGAGAGTATTTTTAGTTCCAACCACTACCACTCCAACTGCTGGAACTGCATTATCAACTGGACAAATAGGAAGTACATATAACCTTCAAAGTACCTATACTACGGCAACTATTACAGGACTAGATGCAAGTGCTGGTAGCACCAAACGACTTGTTTTTTCATGGAAAAACGATAACAGCGTTGGCACACAACCTCCTGCTGCTATTGATAATATTATTGTCAGTTATAATACATCGGGCAGTTTCTTATGGAGCAATGGACAAACAACAGCCACTATTTCTGGACTTTCAGCCAATACTTATACTGTTACCGTTACTGATGAAAGTTCATGCACGGCAACAACAAGCGTTACCATTACTGAACCATCGTTATTGTCTGTAAATACAACAGGTACTTCTGTTACATGTAATGGAAGCAGTAATGGAACAGCAACCGCTAACCCCACAGGCGGAACTTCACCTTATAGTTATTTGTGGCAAACGTTGCAAACCACGCAAACCATTAATGGACTTTCATCCGGCACTTATTATGTAACTGTTACCGATGCTCATGGATGTACAACCAGTGGTTTTTACACGGTTAATCAAGGAACAATTATTACACTTACACCTTCACATACCGATGCCAATTGTGGAAGTTCCAATGGCTCAGCATCTATTTCAGCTTCAGGTGGTATATCTCCCTATACTTATTTATGGTCAACGGGTGCAACCACAAGTTCCATAAACAATCTTGCAGCAGGTGCTTACACGGTAACGGTAACCGACAATAATAGCTGCACGGCAAGCAATACTGTTATTGTTAATAATATTGATGGTCCCACCGCTACCATATCATCAAGTACCAATATTTCCTGCCATGGTGGAAATAATGGTGCTGCTACAGTTACCGCCAGCGGTGGTACTTCTACACAAGAGGTTACTTTAACAGAAACATGGGAAAGTACTCATTCATGGACCATTGTTAATGGAACACAAACAAATAAATGGTATGTTGGAACTGCCACCGCCAGTAGTGGAACAAAATCCATATATGTTTCAAATAACAGTTCATCCAATGCTTATACTGTAAATAGAACGTCTGTGGTACACTTTTATAAAGATTTTACTTTCCCTGCCAATGCAACCAACATTACTGTTAAATTTGACTGGAAGGGATACGGTCAAAGCGGACAGGATTACATGAGGGTATATTTAGTCCCTACAACTACTACACCTGCCGCAGGTACTTTATTATCTACTGGTCAAATAGGAAGCACATACAATCTTCAAAGTACCTTTACTACGGCTACTATTACAGGACTGGATGTCCATGCAGGTACTACCAAAAGATTGGTATTCAGTTGGAGAAACAATAACAGTACTGGGACACAACCTCCAGCCGCAGTAGATAATATCATTGTAAGTTATACTTTAAATAATGTATATACGTATGTATGGAGTAATGGACAAACAACGGCTTCTATTTCAGGTCTTACGGCCGGCACTTATACGGTAACTGTTACTGATGTCGCAGGCTGTGAGGCTATTACATCCGTCAATTTAACACAACCCTCTGCGCTTATTGCTGCTATCAGTTCTTATACAAATATTTCATGCAACGGACAGAACAATGGCAGTGCAACAGTAACGGCATCGGGTGGAACAACACCTTATACTTATTTATGGAACACGTCGCCAGCACAAACAACTCAAACCAGTACCTCACTTTCAGCAGGGACGTGGTATGTTACTGTTACCGATAATAATGGATGTACTGCTTTTTCAACTATTACTATTTCAGAACCTTCTGTTTTATCTGCTACTATTTCTTCCATAACCCATGTAACGTGTTATGGTGGAAATAATGGTTCATTAACTGTAACCCCAACCGGAGGGATGTCTCCATATTCGTATAATTGGACAGGTGGACAGAGTACAAGTACGGCTACCAATTTAACCGCAGGCCTATATAGTGTAACTGTTACCGATAATCATGGTTGTACAACTACCGCCTCAGCCAGCATTACTCAAAACAATGCTATAGTAGCAAATATTGTTTCTCAAACCAATGTTACATGCAGTGGTAGCAACAATGGCACTGCAACCGTTTCTGCTACTGGTGGTGTTCCTGTTATCAACACGAATGAAGATTGGGAAGGCACTCATACGTGGACTCTGGTAAACGGTTCGCAAACCAATAAATGGTACGTTGGAACGGCCACTGCCCATGGTGGTACAAAATCCATTTATATTTCAAATAACAGTTCTGCCAATGCTTATACCATAACAAGTGCTTCCATTGTACATTTCTATAAAAATATTACCCTACCTGCTAATGCAACCAATATAACAGTAAAATTTGACTGGAAAGGAAATGGTGAAAGTAACTATGATTATTTGAACGTTTATTTAGTTCCAACAACTACAACGCCTGTAGCAGGAACCGCTCTCACAACCGGGCAAATCGGCGGTCCTTATAATTTACAAAATATTTTTATTACGCAAACTATTACAGGACTAGATGCCAGTGCTGGTAGCACCCAGCGACTTGTTTTTTCGTGGAAAAACGATGCCAGCGTTGGGACACAACCCCCTGCCGCTATTGATAATATTATAGTAAGTTATAATATACCAAGCCAATATACTTATGTGTGGAGTACGAATCCTGCTCAGACAACCACTACCGCCACAGGATTAACGGCAGGTGTTTATACGGTTACGGTTACCGATGCCAATTTATGTACAGCAACTGCACAGGCAACCATTCTTCAAAATTCATCGTTAACTGCCAATATTACTTCACAAACAAATGTTTCATGTCATGGTGGAAACAATGGAGCGGCTACAGTTACAACAACTGGCGGAGACAATACTTATACTTATAAGGAAGATTGGGAAGGCACTCATACGTGGACTCTGGTAAACGGTTCGCAAACCAATAAATGGTACGTTGGAACTGCTACAGCCAGTGGTGGAACAAAATCCATTTATATTTCTAATAACAGTTCTGCCAATGCTTATACCGTAAATAAAAAATCTATCGTACATTTTTATAAAGATATTACATTCCCTTCCGATGCAACAGGTATAACCATAAAATTTGACTGGAAAGGAAATGGTGAAAGTGACTATGATTATTTGAACGTTTATTTAGTTCCAACAACTATAACGCCTGTAGCAGGAACCGCTCTAACAACCGGGCAAATCGGCGGCCCTTATAATTTACAAAATAATTTTATTACGCAAACTATTACAGGACTAGATGCCAGTGCTGGTAGCACCAAACGACTTGTTTTTTCATGGAAAAACGATAACAGCGTTGGGACACAACCCCCTGCCGCTATCGATAATATAATAATAACTTATGAATCCTCTATTTATACGTATGTTTGGAACACTTCACCTGCTCAAACATCATCAACGGCGATTAATCTTACAGCAGGCAATTATACGGTTACGGTTACCGATAATGGAGGTTGTACAGCAACTGCCATAGCCAACATTACACAGCCTTTTATATTAAGTGTTACTACTGCTGTTATCAATACTTCGCCTTGTGTTAATAATGGCAGTATAATGGCAAATCCCGCCAATGGAACTTCACCCTATACCTATCATTGGAATACAGGTGCAACAACTCAAACCATTTCGAATCTTGCTGCCGGTATCTATAATATCACAGTTACTGATGCCTGTACTGCTACGGCTTCAACTTCTGCAACAGTTGCCGTAAATTCTATCACTGTAACTGCTTCTACGGTATGTGCGACACCCTCATGCAATGGCTCTGCCACTGCCAGTGTTAGCGGTGGCAATGCTCCATATACTTATTTATGGAGCGATGCTTCTCATCAAACAACGGCAACGGCTACTAACTTGTGTGTTGGCACTTATGCCGTTACTGTTACCGATGCACTTGGCTGTACAAGTGTAAAATCAACTATTGTGGTTTCATCCTGCTCAAAAGAATTCGTAACAGATAGTCAGACAATTGAAACAGATAATCCTGCCATTCTTGATGAAATAGCAGTTTATCCCAATCCAGCAAATAGTTGGTTGAATATTAATTTGCCCATTGAATCGATGGATGAAAATGTGTCCATTGAAATGTATGATATTACAGGCAAATTGATTTATCAATATTCCTCACTTCTCATGCAAAATGAAATACAAATTCAGAACTCCTGACCCATATATTGATAATCAATATTTTTGTAAATTTGTGCCGCAAACTAAAATGTCCAAAATATTTATGCAAACACAATTACTTTTTTTTCCAGAAACTACGAAAATGA
>Ga0302253_1001344_pt1 | contig 15093 bp, 14 predicted proteins | sample AAG_RA_Trp_MG_FD_193537 | JGI IMG/M metagenome (GOLD analysis project Ga0302253, IMG submission 193537) | Enriched activated sludge microbial communities from anaerobic digester in WTTP, New Holstein, Wisconsin, United States - AAG_RA_Trp | ecosystem: Engineered > Bioreactor > Anaerobic >...
GGAAATTCCGCACGAGGAGACCCTGCCATGAACCGATCCCTGAACTGTATCCTGACCGTGATCCTGATCGCCTGCGTTCTTTGCGGGGCACTGGCACCCGCCGCGAGTGCCGACTTTGTGGTGAAAACAACCACCCCGGGCGGTATGAAACCGTCTTCGTGTTACTCGGCCCCGAAGTATCCTGAACCTGTTTTCACCTTTTACCCACATGGATCTCCGGTAGAGCATATACTCTGGGGCCCCTTGTTTGACGGGCCGCCCTACAGCGTTGAGTTTCATGACCTGACACCCGCTCCGGCGTCAGGGCAGACCATTGCCTCACGGTACTGGATCTTCGGTGACGGGGCAACAAGCACGGAAAAAGATCCCGTGCATACCTATGCCGAACCCGGTAATTACTCCGCCATGCTCAGGGTTACAACAATATGCGGCAGCGAGTACTCGAAAAAGATGCCGTTTTACGTGAACACCTACTGCACGGAACCGATCCCCGGTTTTACCATCGATGTCGCGGAGGGGGCGGCACCCCTGACCGTTCATGTCACCGATACATCCCGGCAGACTCCCGCCAGCGTGACGACCTGGACGTACACATCTGCAACCAGCTCAAAGGCGAATTACATGTATGAACATGGTCGTGTCTCCCTTGAGAGGAACCCGGTATTCACCTTCGACACACCTGGCACCTATACCATATCCCAGGGTATCACGAAATCCTGTACTAAACCAGCAAGCGGGTTAACTCAAAACCCCAGTCCGTTCTTAGTGACAATCAAGGTACTACCACCACCCTCCTCTTATTCTGCAGTACCGGGCGGCCATATCTCCCAGACTGCTACAACCATGACAGCCGTGGCACCGGTATATACGACAACGACTGCACCAGCCCCGCCGGCACCTACATCCCCCGGCACCCCCGCTGCCCCGGCATCTGCTTCAGGTACTTCCCCGCAGGGCAGTGCAGGGGCAGCAGCGGCACCGGCATCTCCCGGCACCGGCACGCTCTCCGTGACAACGGATCCGGCCGGGGCTTCGATCTGGGTTGACGAGGTGAAGTGGGGCGTAAGCCCGGCAGCCATTCCGGGCATTGCAGCCGGTGCCCACACCCTCCGGCTCGAAAAAGCAGGCTACCAGAACCTGAGCGTGCCGGTCATGGTGACCGAAGGGAAAACTGCAGAATACTCCTTAGCTCTTGAGCCCCTGGCGGGCAGCGGCAGCGGTATCCTGCCGCTGATTGCCGGCGCTGTCATTGTCGTCGGTCTTGCCGGTGCCGGTGCATATTTCTTCATGAAAAAGAAGAAATCGTAATCTTTTTGGGTTTATCGCTGCAGGGCTGGCGTATCACAATGGAATTCCCGGTTTTTTTAACCTGACTACATAAAAATCACAAATTTTATTATGGGAAGGCATGAATCCCTTGCTCAAGGCAATTTCCCGTATTGCAGGGATAATTTGTTCCACACATATACTCAGGTATTGGATCCCGCACACAATTCCCCGTCCTGTAAGACTGGCAGTTGCCGGAAATTCCGCACGAGGAGACCCTGCCATGAACCGATCCCTGAACTGTATCCTGACCGTGATCCTGATCGCCTGCGTTCTTTGCGGGGCACTTGCACCCGCCGCGAGTGCGGGGTTTGTAGTGCAGACGACCACCCAGAGCCTGAAACCATCGTCGTGTTACTCCGCCCCGAAGTATCCCGGCGTTTCTTACGGTATTCAGTATACCGGAGCAGTGGAATCCGGCACGTCTGGCCTGTATGACAATCCTCCTTACACCGTATCATTCACCGATCGTTCTGTTGCCCCTTCGGGCCAGCCCATCACGTCCTGGTACTGGGATTTCGGTGATGGCGCAACAAGCACCAGCCAGAACACGGTGCATTCGTATGATGAACCTGGGGCGTACAGTGTCAGGCAGAAGGTCACGACGGTCTGCGGGAGCGATTATTCCAAGGAGCATTCGTTCTTCATCAACATACAGTGCTCGGAGCCGGTTGCGGGCTTCAGGACTGATGTGACCGAGGGTACCGCACCATTGACGGTGCATATAACCGACACATCGGGACACACTCCTCCCGAATGGACGACCTGGAAATATACCTATGGAAAAACTGACGGTTTGCTGATTCCATCCTATGCACACGTGAGGAATCCCACAATCATCCTCACGGATCCCGGAACGTACAGGATTGTACAACAGGTCGAAAAAAGAACGTCTTCCTCTGCACCGTCACAAATGAGAGGGAGAGTGTTGACCGACACGGTGAGCTCTGTAGAAATACGGGTTTTATTCGCCACTGTCGGAGCGTATTCATCCGGGGAAAATTCGTCCACATCGTACTATATGGATCCTGCTTTAGTATTAGAAATGGTGACGCCGACACCATCACCGACGAACATTGTGACGGTGACAACGGAAACCCTGTCAACAGCACAGGGAACGTCAGCCGTCACCGGGACATCATCAGGCTCCTCCCCCGAAGGCATATCCACGCAGGGTTCCTCTGCACAGGGTAATCCTGCCGGAACAGCACCTCAGACCGCCCCGGCAGTCCCTGGCACAGGCACGCTCTCCGTGACAACGAACCCGGCCGGCGCCTTGGTCTGGATTGACGAGGTGAAGTGGGGGGTGAGCCCGGCAGCCATTCCGGGCATTACAGCCGGTGCCCACACCCTCCGGCTCGAAAAAGCGGGATACCAGAACCTGAGCGTGCCGGTCACGGTGAGCGAGGGGAAAACTGCGGAATATTCCTTAGCTCTTGAACCCCTGGCGGGAAGCGGTTCGGGGATACTGCCACTGATTGTCGGGGCTGTCATCGTCGTCGGGCTTGCCGGCGCGGGGGCGTACTTCTTCATGAAAAAGAAGAAGGCCCCGTAACGTTTTCTCTTTTCAGGATAGCGTATCTCATTTTTTCTGTACACCCTTGCCGGAATATTCTGTCACGACACTCCTGACCTCTCCTTAAAAACCTCTGGACTGGATGAAGCCATAGTCCGGTAGAGGATATATATTGCAATCCCCGTGCCGGAGAGGATGCCGATGGAGATATGATTCACGGATGCGATGATACCGGGGGTCACAGGAAAACGGATTTCAACTACACCCGCGAGAGGGGGTCGGATGATATTTTTTATCCGGCCACCTGCTGGTGGTTGTGATGCTCTTCCCCGTATTTTTTGGGACAACGGGACCCGGACGGATGGCGGGTCAAAAAAAAAAATAAATTCGACCCCCCCCTAACATCCTTTCCAAATCCTGAATGAATTCTCCTCATTTTTCGACATAAATCCCCGAAATTTATATGGCAGCATGATGGGGGGGGTCGAATTTATTAAAATGCGATCTCCAGAGCCGCGCCCGGGTTTCCGCGGGAAGGTGGTGTGGGCAGGATCCCCCCTCGTTCCGGCAGAACAGGATATTTCATCTGGTGCCATGCACCGCCGCATTGCATGCCGTTATATAATTCACCCGGGTATGTTCTTTCAGAATGTAACCGGGTGGTCAGCTGCCCGGATATATTCTTTTTGGGGGGATGGCAGTATGCGTTCTCGACTTCTTGCAGTATTCGTGCTTGCAGCGCTGGCTGTATGCACGGGAATCGTCTCCGCAAACCTCATCGCGAACAGCGGGTTTGAGACGCCGGTTGTCAGCGGAAGCTGGCAGATATTCACGACTGTCCCAGGGTGGACGCTCAATGACGGACAGCTCGAATACCAGACCCAGAGTACCATCGGGCTTGTCCCGTACGAGGGCATCCAGTATGCGGAGCTCGATCCCAATTACAATGTGAGGATATCGCAGGTCATCAGCGTCACCGGCGGGACTACCTACGACGTTTCCTTTGCACAGAGCTGCCGGCCGGATGACCGCTCCCTGCCCAGCACTCTTGGCGTGTACTGGGACGGGACCCTCCTTGGCCGGACAGCATGCGACCGGTCCCAGGCTGACAGCAGAACGTGGGCTGCATACTCGTATGCCGTCACTCCCGCATCGGACGGCACAGCCACCATCATGTTTGCGGACGAGGGGGTATCGGACTCCTTTGGGGTACTTCTCGATGATGTGAAGGTTGAAACAGAGACAATTCCGGTGCCCGAGTTCCCGGCAGCATGTGTTCCGGTCTCCATTCTTGCCGGTCTCCTTGCCATGGTCCTCATCATCAGGCTGCGGACACGGTAATATATTTTCCATCCTCTTTTTTCATGATTCCCTGCTGAAATCAGGGCGCTTCACTATTATCGCGGAATACGGGCAGAGTATCAGAAAATTGTATTCCGGGCAGGCTGCTAAAGGGTCATGAACAATGAGACCGTTTCCTGTCAACGGGCCAGTTCCCGCACCTTTTCAATATTCCCCCGGTCATCCCGGCGATTATCGACCGGCGTTTCGCAGATGAACGGAAGGTCCCGGAGGGCTTTGTGGTGCAGGATCCCCCGCATGCCTTCCTCGCCGATGAATCCCATGCCTATGTGCTCGTGCCGGTCGAGGCCGCTGCCCTTGTCTCCCTTGGTGTCGTTGAGGTGGATGACTCTGAGGTTCTTCAATCTGATCTGCTCGTCGAACTGTGCGAGTGCGTCGCCGAGCCCTTCTTCTGTACGGAGTTCGTAGCCGGCCGCGAAGGCGTGGCAGGTGTCGAAACAAACCCCGATCCGTCCGGGAAACCCGAGCTCGTTCATGATCCCCCTAATGTGCTCGAATGAACTTCCCACGCTGTTCTTCTCACCTGCAGTATTTTCGAGGAGGAGCATAACGTCATTGTCGGCTTTTTTCAGCGCCGTGTTGATAGCTTTTATTACCCGCATACGCCCTCCTGCGATTCCGTCTCCGAGATGGTGGCCGAGATGGGTGACAAGGTACGGGATCTTCAGCCGGCCGCACCGCTCCAGCTCTGCGGCCAGAGTATCGACAGACTTATCAAATATATCCGGCTTTGGTGTGGCAAGGTTCGGCAGGTAGGGCATATGGTCAACAGGCATTATGCCGGTGGTTTTTACCTTCGACCGGAACAGCGTTGCATCCTCTTCTGCCAGGGGCTTGTAGTTCCATCCCCTTGGATTGCGGGAGAACATCTGGAAGACATCACACCCGGCATCCTTTGCCCGGTCCACCGCAAGATCGAGCGATCCTGCGATCGATACATGTACGCCTACTTTCACCATGTTCCCTTCTCCTGCATTGCATTCTCCTTATCTGATCCATGCCTGCAGGGTATTTGGTGATTGTGATCCGGGCAGGGGCACCAGGTTCAGGACAGAAGACTCTCTGTGATGAGCTGTTTCACTGCATCTTTCCGTCCGGGCAGGTTTCGGATATCCTTAACCGCATCCGTGCTGTCGATCAGCACCTGCCCGGCCGGTTCGATCCCAATGTTCCTGAAGAACGGGAGAATCACCTTCGTGATACAGGTAAAAATATTCTCTCCCTTGCGTCCGGCAACCGAGAAGAGTATCCCCTTCTTCACACCTGTGTCCCCATGGAGCGTCTGCTCTGCGTGATAGGCCTGCATCCTGTCAATCACAAGCTTGAGCCCGGCCGGAACCGTGTTCGTATACACCGGCGAGCAGATGATCAGCAGTCGGGCGCCGCGGACTGAATCGATGATGCCTGTCATATCGTCATCGAACACGCAGGTACCGGTATTGTAGCACTGGTAGCACCCGATGCAGCAGTGGATATCGAGGTCATGGGGATAGATGACGCGTGATGTGCAGCCGGCATCATTTGCACCTTCTACAGCCCAACTGACAAGAATGCCGCAGTTGCCGTCAGGCCGGGGGCTGCCCTGGATAATGACGAGATCAGCTCCCGGGCCTTCCGGGAACCTCACCGGCTCTACAGCGTAGTTCCGGAAAATCCCGGATGAGTCCGTTGTCAGATCATTCTCCCATGCCGCAGCCTTTTCCCGCGCTACGTTTTCGGCCACAAGCGGGCTTAACGGGGAATATTCAAAAGAATTTGTCCGGAAAACCGCACGGATTTTGTCACCTTCGCTGACGGTAAGGATATACCGCATCAAGCGGGGATACAGGTCGGATAAGTCTTCGCGGATGAGGGTAAGAAGATACTCCGCATCCCCGCTTTTAACCCGTACGCTTTTCAGCGGTTCCCGCGTCGGTTCCATGAGGATACTGGAGTGTATCATGAATAAATTCTTGCGGGCTGCCGGGGAAAATGATAAAAAACCGTGGTGCGTTTTAATCCCCACTCCTCATTTCAGGAGAATCGATAAAATCAAAAAGTATATTACCGGCTCAGCCGATTTTCCATTATACAGGCCCGGTTCAGGATTATTACCTGCCGGACATCGGTGATTGGCGATGAAATCTATTCAGTATTTCAGGTTCATTGTTTTCGTTGGTCTGTTGATGGCCATTTGCGGCACGGCGAGTGCCGCCGGGATGGGAATCGCTGCGGAACCTCATGAAACATCAGGTGTGGATGCGCCAGCGTGTACCGCGCCATGCGAGTGCATGTCCCTGACCCAGGCCATGCAGCGATGGGGGACGGACGGATATGACTATTGCAGCAAGACCGTGTGCGGACAGAGTGCCGATGCGATGGTGCAGTACTACTGTCTCCACCAGAAAGGAGCATCGGCAGCGCTACCTGTGCAGGCACAGGCTCTGGCTGCCGGGGCACCTGCAGCGGGGGTTACCCAGAAATCCCCGGCAGGAATTGTCACGATTTTTGCAGCGATCGGTCTGGCACTGCTTGTTGCAGCAGATCTGAGAAGGAAATAATCTCCCTTTTTAAAAATAAAAAGAAACCGTATAATACCGGGTGAGCCGGATCATCATATGATAATTCCGGCACGATGAAGGGAATAGCCGGTGAGTGGTGAAAAGAGATGAAAAGGAACCAGTATGTCAGGATCGTGTTCATCATCGGAATGGTGGCAGTTATATGCGGCATAGCAGGTGCCGCTACTTCAATCGGAGCAGAAAACGAGCATCCCTCGGCCGGGGGGCAATATTATACCTGTAGTGCGCCCTGTGAATGCATCTCGGAAAATGAAGCTGCAGCACGGTGGGGTGCCGAAGGGTATGATCGGTGCAACAAGAACGTGTGCGGTCAGAGTGCGAATGCGATGATCCAGTACTATTGCCTTCACCAGATTGGGGGTTCGGCTTCGGCAGCTGTAACCAACTGCCAGGCTCCCTGTGAATGCCTTTCGGAAGGCAGTGCTCTTTCAAAATGGGGGACCAACGGGTATGTGCAATGCACGAAAATGACATGCGGCCAGGAACCGGTATCCGGTGGATCAGTTGCCAAATACTGTTTCCGGCAGTGGGGATCATCAGGGCTGGTTGTTGGCGGCGCTTCGACAACGACGGTGAAACAAACGACCGCTGCATCGGCTGCCTCCACCGCCCAGAATACCGTCCAGGTACCGGTCCAGACCCAGGTCCAGACACTTGTTCAGACACAGGCACAGGCTGCTGCGCCCTCTCCTGCGTATACCTGGCCGTCAGGCCCTGCCCCCATCCAGACAAAATCCCCGGTTGGATTTACTACAATCCTTGCCGCGCTCGGCATAGTAATTCTCGCGTTTGTAGCGATGCGCAGGGAATAACCTTTTTTATAAAAAAAACTGTTTTGATGTCAGATCGGGATCATGGGATCTTGATGCGGCGGGGCATGGCATATCGTGTGAAAGTTACCGCCCGGTACCGTTAACGGGAAACAACGATATTCTCGAAGCGGATTGTCAGGTCCGCGCCCTTCAGGTTCGATGGCAGGGGGCAGGAGATCATCGTATCCGTTGTAACATGGCCGCCGGCTTTCAGTGTCCCGAAGTAGACGGTCTTCCAGCAGACCTGGCGTCCCCCATAGTACAGGTTTGCCGATGCTGTAACAACCCTGGCATCGGCATCTCCGACATTGAATCCATCGGCATGGACGAGGAGGGGTACCGGATTCTCGGCACTCCCGGAAATTCCCGGCGGGAATATCCAGTACCCGTCGATGTGTATATCCGGGTTTCCCTCCTGCGCTATGGGCATTACTGCTGTAGCGAAGGTAACAGGCATAGTGGTCCCGGGGATTACCTGAAGTGCTGCAGAGATGTTCGCCAGACCCCCGCGCTGTATGATAAGAGGAGATGTCCAGCGATCATACCCGTTCGCCCGGAGCTCAAGTGAGTAATTGCCTGCCGGGATACCACTGATGGTCGCGGGGGTCGTCCCCCGGTATTCCCCATTAAGATAGACCTCTGCTCCCGGAGGCGACGAAAGGATCCTGACAGATCCTGTCTCCATGGCAAGTGCCGGGGGATTGTCGGTACACCCGCTCAGGAACACTCCGCATAGGACAATACAGACTGCGGTTATTAACGGAGTTGCCGGTACGCGGGGCATGAGTACAAGAGTGCAGGATGTGTTTGCTGATATCCTTTGTGCCCCCCACATCCATAGCAATATTAAACAGGCCGGTGAACGGGTACCAGAACTTATTGCAGGATCTCCATGAGTGACATAATCATCGTTGCAGCATTCCTCTCGTTCCTTGTTTTTTTTATTGCAGGGAAGTACCGTAAATATCCTGCAATTGCCGGCTGGACCTGCATTGTTCTCAATCTCTGGTCAGAGATGCCTGCCCTTCTCCGTGAGGTAAATTTCCTGTATCCCCTGCTGGCCCTGGTATCGCTTCCCTTTCTCGCGATAACCGTGGATTGTCTTCTCCGGGAAGATACAGTTGTTCTTCAGCTCTCCCGTGCTGCGGCGATCGCAACTGTTATCCTGGTACCGTTTGTGCTCGTTCCTCCTCTTGGAAACGGTCTGATTGGGCTTGTTGTCACGATATCGTTTATGATCATCACGGCGCTCGGCCACCATCCTGAAATGCTTGCATGGGATGTGATCTTCGAGAACGGCTTTGCCAACCAGATTATCCTTGGCTGCACAGGGATTATGGCGATAGCGATGATGCTCGGAATCGTTGCTTCAGAAAAAGATATCACAATCCGGCAGGCCATCCTGGCCTTTCTCATCATCGTTCCCCCGATATTCCTTCTTAATCTGTTTCGGGTTTCCGTACTGTTCATTGCAGTATCAGACAAATGGTTCGATTCATTGCCGGATCCAACGGGGACCGGTGACGCGAACTTTTTTTGGGCACATAATGTCTGTGCAGAGTTACTCGGGCTCATCTTCCTCCTGGTGCTGACGGGAATGTTAATACGGGTTATTCCACGTCTCAGCATCTTCAGCCGGGAGGTTGTCCGTGTTTACCGGAACTGTCTTCTCAGCCTGGCTGGAAGATGACTCCCTTGACAGATCTCATTCTCCCATTGCAAATCTTTTTATTCCCGAAATGTGGATTGAGTTTTGATTTTCAGCATAACCGTGAAGGTATGGTGGGATCATATGGTAAAGGGCAAACGGCGCCAGTCAGCAGACAAGGGCAGTAATGCCGGCGACAGGCATATCAGACGGATAAAGCACGACGAGCAGTGGAGTGAGCGGGATCCTGAGGATGATCCGCTCCGGGATCTCCGGCCGTATGATGATGATACGAGGACTCCTGCCAACGAGGAATATCTGTGGCCGGAAATGAACGATGAGTATGAAGACGATGACTGATCCATTCTGATGAAATTGGATCGTTCTTCACGTCATCATGAACTTGAGGTTTCAATCCTGAATGCACCTTTCTCAAAAATGTCCTACATACGTCATCAAAATCTACGAGGGTATTGATGTGATCCATCACGGAGTAACCTCACCGATAATCTTACCGACAACCGCCTCGAAATCTTCATCTGAGCATTCGATTGTTATATCAGCGTACTGTTCATACAGCGGGATTCTCTCATCATACATCTCATGGAGCGTTTCGCCGGGCGACAGAATGATTCCCCGGGTCATGATATTCCGGAGCCTCTTTTCCATCTCCTCAAACGAGATCTGCAGATAAACGATAATACCCTCCTGTTTCAGATGCTGCATCGAGCGGCTGCTGAAGACAACGCTTCCTCCTGTGGCAATGACGGAATTGTGAATGTCAAGGGAGAGGATCGTCTCTTCCTCAAGTACCTTGAGTGCGTCGGGCCCTCTGGAGTCAATGATCTCCTGCAGGAGCCTTCCAGAATGCTCCTGTATCAGAATATCCGTATCGATGAAATTGCATCGTAATGCTTTTGCAAGAATTACGCCGGTTGTACTTTTTCCAGCACCCGGCATACCGATGAGAACAATATTATTCATAATCTCTTCCGGCCAGTTTCCTGTAATATCAGGTTCTGGCCGCAGCATCTTTTCCGGACTTCCTTATATCCTGACACCATTTGCTCCGGTTCTTAAGGCACCATGAAACACATCTCTGGAACTGAACCCGGCACCTCAGTTCTTCCCTTCGACCCTCCTTTTCAGCAGGGCTACGTCCTTAGGCAGGTTCAGGAGATGCATCTTCCGGTGACAGTTGGGGCAGAGGGCAACAACATTACCGACCACATCCTCGCCTCCATCCTTACGTGGAATGATATGGTGGATCTCGAGGTAAGGTTCACCCTCGGATGTAACGAAAGGCGCACTCTGGTTGCAGAGCTGGCAGATTCCGTTTGCCCGGCGCCTGGCATATTCCGAAACGATCTTATCGGGCTCGAAAACCTCGGAGACCACTTCCCGCCTGCTTCCCGTTTTTACCGCATACTTCGCCTGGAACTCCAGCTCCGAAAGCGGCATGGCCTTTACTTTTTTTTGGGCAGGCCCGGCTGTTTCTTTGGTAAGTTCTTTCCGGGTAACCGGCGGTCGTCCGCCTCCTTTGAGCTTCAGGGGGAAGACATAGACATCCTGCGGGATTTTCCCGCCATCTGCCTGCCGGGAGCGGTAGGGGCTGTCGGCGAGCTCTGCTTCACCGATGAACACGTATCTGGCATCTTCGAACACCTCGAATAAGAAGAGTCTGATGCCGCTCTCCGGCGATCCTGCGAGCGTCTTGTTCAGGGGAGACGACAGTCCCTGCCCGCCCCCGGATCCAGGACCGGTAAAGTGGAAGACCTTCCCGATCCACTTATCCTCGTTGGAAGAGCTGGTGTGGTCAGATACAAGGACCAGGCAGTTGATGCCGTGCGACCTCCGTATCGCCCCCTGCGGACCGCAACGGAACGCTGCCCTGAGGGTATCGTTGTCAACCGTATCCCCGGGACTGTACGGGACTTCGAAGTCACCTGCAGTCTCCTGAGAACAGGCCCCTTCGAGTTCCAGGTCGAAATGGTCGGATTCACGTCTCCTGGTAAACTGGATCGTTGGCGCATCGCCGGCTTCGGCACGGTTTGTTTTAAAGAAATCTCGCCACAGGGGATACTGCTGGTTGAGCATTGCCGCAAGATCTGCCTTCCAGATCATCCTGGTCACTGGGGAGGTATGGACAGTTTTTTCAATATACGAATCGAACCTGCGGGTGCCGTAGAGAAGAACGAGCCGTTTCTTCCGGCCAGGATCAAGGTTTATGACACCAAAGAACTCCTGGACTGGAAGCGGAAGGATCGTTTCCCGGTACAGAAAAGCAGCCCGGTCGGTCTGTTTTATTGCAGTATTGCCATCGATTATTGTCCATGTAAGCGAAGCAGAATCCTCGTCCTCATCCGGGAAATCCCCCGCCTCTTCTTCAGCTGAGGCAATGATATCCTCAATTTCTTCCATTCCTGTCGGTCCCCTCTTATCGTATTTTGCGTCTTCCGGCACAGCGGAAAGAGTCTTCTGGTGAGACGTTTGTCGACATGGGTTAAGTATTTTCTACTCGCTGGCCGGATGAGTTGTCGGGAGCAGCGACCGGATGCAATCCCCCGTGATGAAATTTACGACAATTCAGTAAAATTAACCGAAATTCTCATCTGAATTGGATTCCGTCTCACAGGAAAATGTCAAAATTATAGAAATATTTATCAGTCGAATTCCCCAAACCTTCCCTATGGCGATTTATTCTGATGAAAGACGTCCGACACTGGCGAATTTAATAAAATTCACCCTGCTGGTCAACGTCGTCTTTTTCATCATCCTGATCCTCTTCTGGATACTGAGGTCGGGAATCGATGCAGCCCTGGTACATACAGGGACGTTTGCCACTATTCTGATCGGGCTTAATTTTGCGTCATTCCTGATTTACGAGCAACTCTTCCGGCCTGACGACGATCCCCTGCGGAGGATTGCCGAAATCCTTGGATCCCTCCAGGTGCTCTGTTCCATCGTATCCCTGTTCCTCCTCATCGGGACAATAGCACTTGCCCTTGTCCCGGGGCTGGGGGGAGTCCTTCCGGTTACCCCGTCATCGCAACCGGTTGTGGCAGCACCGACATCCGCCAGCGGGGCGACGCCTGCCCATACACAGGTTGTTGCAAAAACAACGGATTGTTATCAGACCTCTACTGGTTGTATGCCAATCGCTCCCGATCCCACGGTACCTCCGGTCGGGAAGACCATTGTCCAGAACGACCCCGTTATCGGTTCGTTCATTTTCGACAAGCTCCAGTTTGATCCGAAAACCAATTATTACTCGAGGGCCGGGAACTATGAATACAATTACAAGTCAGTTCCCCTCGATCACTCCCCGGACATCCGGTGGACCTTCAGGGAAGATGGTGTGATATTGTTCTATGACAATAACCAGGGAACTCTTCTGAGGATGGGAAGCTGGTCGAAGGCAGATCTTGGCATGGGAAGGTATGAGTACCGGATCAAGCGAGGTAATTATAATTACCGTGGATCGTTTGATGGCGGATCCTTCCGCATAACCGATCCGGATTTCTGGAACATGACCAAAGTTGCATAGTCAGTTCTCATTTTTTTCTCGTCAGGATCTCGCCGGTTTATCTTCCTGGATGATTCATGTACAGGATATGAAAACAGCAGCGACAATCCTTCTTATTCTCATTGCCGTGGTTGCCTGTGGGTGTTCAGCTGCAGCACCTGCACAGCAGTCCTGGGCTTCTGCCAGCGGGTCAGCAGCAGTTACCGGCATACCTGACCTGACGGGCACATGGACCGGTCCCATGCAGGGGTATGACCAGGGGACGGGCTTTTCAGTTTACCGCACCCTTATCGTGAAAATGAATATCACGGAGCAGGAAGGCCGCATCTTTGCCGGTAAAATTCTGTTCACGCAGAACGGTAATGAATCTGCATCCGGGTTTGCAGGTGTTGTCGGGCGTGACGGCAGGACGCTGTTTATCACTGAAGAGTACGGGGGGTACGCACCGGTGAGATCGTGGGGGAGGACGAGATTGAGCTGATCTACCTGGAGGACGGTTCCCCCTACAGTGTCGCAATCGACTCGTTCAGGCGGGTCTGATATCCCGGTCAATTTCCCTGCATGGTTCGGTAACCTATTATCCTCGGTCATCCAGGAACTTCTCCCGCCCGATCAGGAAGTCGCGGTATATACGGTAATACTCCGTATCCTCGTACACGATCTTCCGTATCGGGGGCTTGTCAAAGCTTAAGATTTCCGCCTCCGGCAGTGCCAGGAGGAGCGGGGAATGGGTGGCAATGATGAACTGGACGTCCCCGCGTTTTAAAATCTGCCGGAGCAGTCGCAGCAGCTCAATCTGGCGTTTTGGCGAGAGGGCATTCTCGGGTTCATCGAGCAGGTACAATCCTTTCCGTGCGAAGCGGTTTTCAAAAAATGTCATATGCGACTGTCCGTGGGATTTTTGTATGAGCGATTTGCTGCCGAAATAGTCAAGACAGCCTGCATCTGCCCTGCCCCACTGGTCAAGAGCCTCGGCAAAATGTCGGAAGTGTTCTGCCGCAAAAAACGATCCTGTCACGTTCCCCTCCGACCACTTTATTTGGAGATACCTGTGGAGCTGATCCTCATGCAGGTTCCTGCTGTCCCGCCTCCCTTCCCGCTCCTCCCAGATATGGATGCCCGCATTCCTGGCGATCGCCTGGAGCAGTGTTGATTTCCCGGTACCATTCTCCCCGATGAAAAAGGTGACAGGTGCATTGAAGGCAATCTTCTCCGTCATTGTGAAAACAGCGAGGTTGAACGGGTAACAATCAACTCCCGGGAACCTGTCGTGAAGGAATGTGAGCGATCGTATATGCATATCCGGCAGATCGTTTCATGGTTATCGTAATAGAACTTTCATTTCCGGAGCCCTCTGGACTTTGACGCCATCTGAAGTGTCCCGTATCGGTGAAAAAAAGAGCAGCTGATCACGAGCCGGTACTCTTTTTAACGGTTCAGATGGATGTCTGCGTATTCCTCGGCATAGTCCGGGTGGACATCCTCGCGGGTCATTACTGCAATCGCAAGGATAATTATTCCCAAAGCCAGCGAAAGGAGGAATGCAAGGTCGAAACCTGCAGCTAGTACGTGCATCTGGATATTCATCGGGGATGACCGGGTTACATCATGATTTTTCGCAATGGCAAGGATTCCCTGGATGAAGATGAGGTTGAATGTGGCAATCCCGATAGAGAGGGGGGCTGTCCGCAACAGGGTTGTCAGGCTCGAGATCATCCCGGACCGGCTCCTCGGGACTGACATCATGATCATGGTTGTAACGGGTGTAACTACCAGCCCGAGCCCGAATCCGATGAGGAGGAGGCTGGCAACGATATACAGTGTGGATGTATCAACATGCAGTCGGGTCATCATGAAATACCCGATGATAAGGGGGATTCCGGCAAGGATGCAGAGCATCCGTGGTCCGAGCCGGTTGAAGAGCTGCCCTGAAAGGTAGCCTGCAGCCATCATCGCAAACGACAGTGAAGTCAGGATCAGGCCGGCGGTTGATGTATCATAATTACCGATATACTTCAGGTAGAACGGGAGAAGATAGTTTATCCCGGAGAAACTGAAGAAAACAAAAAAGAGGAGCAGGTTAGCCAGGAGGAAATTCCTGCTCCGGAAAAGGCCAAGGTCAAGAAGCGGATCGGGAGCAGCAAGTTCGTGCCGGATAAATCCTGCAAATGAACCGGCAGCAATGAGGGCAAGTCCGAGGATAATCGGGGAAGTCCAGCCAAGGGTTTCGCCTTCCGACACAACGAAGACCAGCGATGCAAGACCGGCGAATGCCAGGATGGCGCCCGACCGGTCGAACGGGGCCGACGCAGTTGCCGTGGCTGCAGGTGGGATGACCTTCG
>Ga0302253_1001347_pt1 | contig 15054 bp, 16 predicted proteins | sample AAG_RA_Trp_MG_FD_193537 | JGI IMG/M metagenome (GOLD analysis project Ga0302253, IMG submission 193537) | Enriched activated sludge microbial communities from anaerobic digester in WTTP, New Holstein, Wisconsin, United States - AAG_RA_Trp | ecosystem: Engineered > Bioreactor > Anaerobic >...
ACATCGCCCGGGATGTCGAAAAACATTATTACATCCAGCGCAACAGCCTCAACTACGAGAAAATCATCGAACGAACCAAGAAAATGGTCGCGCAGATTCTCAGTGGAACGAAAGCCTGACGGCGTGGGAAAACCTTCCGCAGTTCCATCCTTCTTATTGACCTCGTTATTCATTTCATAAAGCCGGGGGGATATGCTGTTTCCTCAATGGTTAAATCCGCAGAAAACGGGATATCCATCCGTGCCCTTTACCACATCGCTTTTTGCCGGGACTTTGTGGGGCAGGATCGATTATGCCGCCCTATTTTACGTTTCCCCGAAATGGCCGGGTATAGACTTGCCCCTGCTTTTTACCCGGGATGGAATTCCGCTTAGGGGTATCGTGCTCATGAAACGCCATTCACACAGCCCTCGTCTGGGAGGAAGGAATCGGCAGAAGGGATGGGAAGACGGAAATGACTTTTCTTTACCCCATCAAAAAGAGCCCTTGTTTTTCACCTGCCGGCATGAAGCAAGGGGAAGCACCCATAGTAAGATTGCGGTGGCTGTTGTTAGTCTACTTTCTCAAAGTAGGATTGACTGACCCCTTTCAACAACTGAAAGGACTTTGCCCGAATGCAGAAAACCTGGGCGTCGCCGCTTTCCGCGAATTCCCTGAGATGGGGGTGCCGTTCGAGTAATTGGTCGCGGTAAAGGGATTCTTTCCCCTTGTCTTCGATTTTCTGAAAAACGCCGCTGACGGTCAGAGCCCGAATACCCGCGCGCTTCTGGCCCGTGTCTTCTTCCCTTGTGTCGATAAGCAGGCTGACGGTTTCATTTTGCAGAAGATTTCGGAATTTCTTCGTTTTCCGGGAAGTGACCATGAAGAATTCCCTACAGTCGTCATCGGTGACGTAAGACATAAGGGAACTGTGGGGTTCGTTTCCGGAGACCGTTGCCAGGACACAGATGTCCTTCGACCGGATCAGGGCTTGCATTTCGCCGATCATGTTTCAAATCCTTTCGTAAAAGTCTGATTTTGGATGTTCCCGCTGTTCGGGATTCACTGTTTTGCTTTCTATGTAACACTGTCGGTTCGTAAAAGACAAGACGTCTTGAGATTCTTTTTTTTTCTGCTATGATGCCGCCATGGAGAAATTGCGACTCGGAATCAGCACCTGCCTGCTCGGATTGCCTGTCCGTTATGACGGCGGGCACAAACTGGATCACTACCTGAGGGATACCCTGGGGTATTATGTCGATTTTATTCCCGTATGTCCCGAGGTCGAGTGTGGTCTCGGGGTGCCGCGGGAAGCGATGCGTCTGGTCGGGGAGGCGGATGCCCCGAAATTGATGACCATCCGCACCAGGGTGGATCTGACGGAACGAATGGCCGCATGGGCATTGAAGCGGGTCAAGGAACTGGATGAAGAGCGTCTCTGCGGCTTTATCTTTAAAAGCGGGTCGCCCTCGAGCGGCATGGAACGGGTAAAGGTATACAATGAGAAGGGGGCCGGAGTGAAGAACGGTGTGGGCCTGTTCGCCCGGGCCTTCATGGATTATTTCCCGGATATTCCCGTTGAAGAGGAGGGGCGCCTCCATGACCCCGTATTGCGGGAGAATTTCATCGAGAGGATTTTTACCTGTTACCGCTGGAACAACCTGGTTTATAAGGAAATTCCTGACATCAGGACCGTTTTATCGTTCCACACGAAGAACAAGCTGCTCATCCTATCCCACAGCACAAAGCACTACCAGGAAATGGGCCGCCTTGTTGCGGGGGGAAAGGATCTATCCGCTCAGGAGTTGGTCCGCCGATACGGAAGCCTCCTGATGGCGGCCATGAGGCTGAAGGCGACGCCAAAGAAGAATGCCAATGTCCTGATGCATATGATGGGCTATTTCAAAAAGGAACTTTCGTCCTGGGAAAAGGCGGAACTGCTGGAGGTGATCGAACAGTATCGGCTGAGCATGATTCCCCTCCTTGTTCCGTTGACTTTGCTCAAACATTATGTGCGAAAATATGATCAGCCGTACCTGAAAGAGCAGACCTACCTGGATCCGCATCCTCTTGAACTTCAGTTGCGGAATCATGTGTGACACAAGGGAAATCCCGACCACAGCGGCTTCCTTACATGCCGGCGATAGGCAAGTTGTCCCGGGTACACAAGAATCCGTTTCAGGGATGGGAGGTGTGATGAATGACCAAGGAGGTATTCCAATAAAATGACAGAAAAAGAAAGCCAATTTCAGAATCTGCTGGATGCGAATTACCGCTGGCCCTGTTCTTTTCCCTTCAAATTCATCATCCCGGCTGCCAGGCAGGATGAAATTCTGGCTCTGTTTCCCGGGGATGAGTACACCTGCCGGTCCTCAAAAACCCGGAAATATGTCAGCCTGACCATTCATAAAAACGTCTCTTCCAGTGCGGAAGTCATCGAAATATATAACCGTTTCAAAGCGATCGAGGGCGTCATTTGCCTGTAGCGGCAATCAAGGGGGTGAAATAACGTGAAAAAATTGTATCTTTCGGATACCGATAAAAAATTGGGTGGCGTGTGCGGAGGGCTTGGGGAATACTTTGATAAAGACCCGACCCTGGTCCGGGTCATATTTGTCCTGATCGTCCTGTTCTCCTTCGGCTTTGGTGTCCTTGCCTATCTGCTCATGTGGCTGGTTATTCCCCGGCGTTCGTCTGGTGAGGAACTTTAAAACGAGGCAGGAATCAGATAATTGGTATCAATCATCACATGTAAATAGAGATTCAGTATAGCCGAATCTTTAATACCCCCGAATATACTCCCATATTTTTTTCATGAAGTGCGGAATCGATTCATTTTGATTCTTTCATTAGAAGTCAATCGAGCATAGGTAAACATTAAATTTACTTTCAATCCATTTTAGCTGCATGCAAAATACGCAGATAACATACGTATATTCATTATATAAATACCGTATTGCATCATTTATCAATAATTTTGCTGGTATTATACAGGTAATAATTAAGCATTCCTCCAGTATGGCAATGGAATATTAATATTCTATTATTGATTTAGAATGGTGGTCGTCTCACCAACAAATCAAAAGGGAGGTTAAGGCATGAGCAAGAAAGTCGAGTCTGTGGATCAGGGTAGACGTGATTTTGTCAAGGCAACTATAGCAGGGGCAACCATTGCGGGATCTGTGCTTGCCGGTGCTGATTTAACTGGCAGGCAATCGGCTCATGCCGGTACAAAAATGACCTTTATTACCAATGGTAAGTTGGTCACGCCCAACGAAATTATTGAAGGAGCATCCATTGCCGTTGAAAACCAGAAGATTGCTTTTATCACGTCAGAGAAAATTGGTGCCGGTGCAGGCGACATAATCGACGCAAAAGGGAATTATGTCATGCCGGGTTTAATTGACGCCCACACACACATTGGTGCATGGCGGCCTTTTGAAGACGATCTGAAATCGGAGACGGAGGCTGCCGCCTCAGGTGGCGTTACCACTGTTTTCACATTTTTATTGGAGAAAACAACAGGAATGTCCGAGAGATTTCCGTATTACATCGATGCAACGAAGCGATTGGCCACGATTGACGTGGGATTTCTGGGCAGTTGCATGACGGAAACGCACCTCGAAGACATAAAGAAGTGTGCCGATCATGGGTTAAAGAATTTCAAGTTCTTCATGGCCTATAAGGGTAACGAAATGTTGCGGGTAGGTATTACCGGCATTGATCTACCCTATCTGTATCGAGGTATGGAATTGATCAAGCAGGTCGGTGGTACGACCATGGTGCATGCGGAAAATTACGAACTGATGAAATTGTTCGGGAAGCGAAATACCGAGAACAACTTCCTGTCCTTCAACAGATCCCGACCTCCCATCTGTGAAGCAGTCGATGCCGACACCGCTTGCAGAATGGCAGAGGAAATGGGGGTTCCACTTTATATTGTTCATGTCGGTACGGGAAATGTCCTGGATATCGTCAATAGGTTCAGAGCAAGGGGGAATCAGGTCTATATCGAGACAAGCCCCCGGTATTTGGTTATTGATGAGGAAGGGAAGATGATGAAGAAACCCTATCAGGCCAAAACGACACCGGCTTATAAACCTGCTGAGCATCAATTAAGATTGTGGGAAGGCATTAAGAAAGACGAAATAGATGTCATTGCTACGGACAGCGCCTCCACCACCGACCAGGAGAAACTAAGCGCCGGGAGTATTTTCAAGATGGTGGCATCCTGGCAGGAAATGCCGACGATGCTGCCCATGATGCTCTCGGAAGGTTACCACAAAGGCCACATGTCCCTCTCTCAGATCGTGAAGCAGTTGTGTTATAATCCGGCGAAATTAATGGGTGTGTATCCGCAGAAGGGATCCTTTAATCCGGGATCGGATGCGGATTTAATCATCGTCGATATCAATAAGAAACAGAAGGTTACTGCACGCATGTTTCCGTCTTACTGCGACTTCACACCTTATGAAGGCTGGGAGCTGAAAGGCTGGCCGATCATGACCATGGTGAGGGGAAAAGTCGTGATGAAAGACGGCAAGGTGGCCGGCAGTGCGGGCTGGGGGCGCGCAATCAATATCGTCTGATGCTTGAGAATAAAACGTAAAATACTGATACCCAGGGATCATCACATCATATGGGAGAATGAAATCGTTTGAAATAGCACGTAGCCCGCTTTGCTGCGTGCTATTCTTTCGTGTCCCAATTTCTGAAGTCGGTCCAAGGTGACGATCTTCTAAATATTTGTTTGTGTATTTCAAAATGAGATAATTCATCAGGAGGGGAAGAGAGATGGTACGAAAATATATCGGTGTCATTTTTTTAGTATTGCTTTGCGTTGTTATGTACTCCGAAGATGTCATAGCCGAAGTCAAGATGGATTTCGGCGGCAGCTTCCGCCTTAGACAGGAATACTGGGAAAATGTCGTTGATTTTGAAACGCTCAACAAGCCCGATCGCGATTATTTCCGTTTAAGAACGATACTATGGGGAAAGGTTGACTTTACAAAGGACTGGGGCATTTATGCATCGATAAATAATGAGGCCAAGTACTATCTGGGTAATTACAAACCGTTTGAACCCTATGACAGCGACCGTTTCGATGAAGACGAGCTCGTCATCGACAACTTGCATTTTACGGCCAATAATGTATTCGGCTTACCCGTTGATATCCGGATCGGTCGACAGAATTTTCTTGGGCCGACCGGCTATGGCGAAGGGTTCCTGATCCTGGATGGTACCCCGGGAGACGGTTCCAGGACTTTCTACTTTGATGCCGTAAAGGCAACCTGGCGAATCAACAAAAGTGCCTCCCTGGATTTGATTTACTTGTCAAACAGTCAGTCGGAAGATCTTCTGCCCTCCCTTAATCCGGCGAGATCCGACTCTCTTTCAGGTTATGTGGATAATGAAAGATTACTCAATATCTCCGATGAGAAGGGTTTCATCGCTTACCTGAAAACCAAGCCAACTGAAAACTTGACGATTGAGCCATATTACCTCTTCAAGCAGGAAGATGGTGTCGGTCACAATTATACTCAGGGTCCCGGTCCAAAAGATGAGCTGAACATTCATACCGTAGGCGCCAGAGCGGTATACCAGTTAGCAAACTGGACCATCAGGGGCGAATTCGCCCATCAGGAAGGCGAATATGACTCTGTCGGAGAAAACAGGGACAGAGAAGGCGATGGCGGTTATCTCTTCATCGGTCAGAAGTTTGCTGATGTTACAATGAAACCGGAATGGGAGCTGGGTTACGTGTATATGTCAGGCGATGATCCCGACACGACAAAACATGAAGGCTGGGATCCTCTCTGGTCCAGAGGACCATCGTGGAATGAAATTTTCATTTACACGCTGATATACGAAACTACCGGTGATGGCGGCGCCGTTCCCGGGTACTGGACGAACCTGCACATGTTTATGGGGCGCGTTAAAATGGCCCTGACGAACAAAACCAACCTTTCCCTTTCTTACCAGTACCTGAGAGCAGACGAGGAAACAAATATAAAGTCGGCAATGTTTTCCAACGATTCCAAGGACAGAGGCCACATCGGCACGCTCATACTCTCCCATACTTTTACCAAGCAGCTTGCCGGTTTCATACAGGCTGAATATTTTGCTCCGGGAGACTTCTATGGCGATGATGCCGATGATGCCATCTTTTTGCGTTGGGAATTGTCGTTTAAATTTTAGCACCACTTGGAGATGTTGTGACATTCATGTCAGAAGTTTTCTGCCGTATTCACGAAGGGTCTGTTCCAGTAAAAATATTTGGCAGCTAGAATGGACCCTCTCATATTGCAGTTTTTTGTCCAGTTTGCTCTTTATCAAGGATGTCTGAAGAAACCAGTTGGTTCGGAAATCGCAACCTTCATCGTTGCAACCGAAAATCTTTACAATTTATTACATCGGCAAGTAAATATCAAAAACGTCATGCCGGACTCGATCCGGCATCCAGCCAAACTCATTATGGATTCCGTCTTTCGGCGGAATGACAGGAATGAAGCAATTAAATTGCCGAAGTAATAACTTGCAGTTAAGTTACCGTTTTGTAGATGCCGACATGGACTTTGATGATTTGACAACAGCGAAAAGACGGGAGGCGGTCTTCTCCGTTCATTTCTTCTCTTCCGGAAGTCAATCATCCGATAATTCCAAGAGATGTCTTTCCTTCCAAATGATGATCAATGAAATATCTTCTTGACATTGTGATTCATAGGGACAAAATGGACCATAAATTAAACGAGGCATCGTCAGAGGTTAACACCTAATCAGGACCCTTTTTGTAAGGGTGATGCCATGAATAGATTCAACAAAACCCCGGCACTTATAACAGCGCGGGGTTTTTTATTTTTAAATCGAAGGCATCAAGTGCTGATTATGGATGATGGAATGACGTTGAAGAATGAGATGATCTTTGCCGTAAATCATAATCCTACGGTACGGTCGCACTGACAATAGGGTTATCAGAAGATGGCCCAGAATAAGAAACTTTTTGAAAGGAGGGGAATGCACATGAATTTGAATCACAAAACGATGAAATGGGGAATTTTCGAAGCCCTGATAATCCTGCTCGTCTGTATTGCATCGCCTGCGCCGGCTCTCACGGATCGGCAAGCCAGAGTGACCGGCTACTCCGGCATCGAGCAGAACTACGATAAGTTCGACTTCACGGGCATGCCCGTCAAGATTCCCTCAAATGAACTGGAGCGTCTTTCAAACGGGAAGATCAAGGTGGGTATGGTCATCAATAACAAAAATGTCGACAGCATTAAGAACGAACTGCTGGCTCTGACCAGCCCGGGTGTTTACAATATGGTTAAACGAGGCATGGAAATGGTCATCGCGGACTACAAACCCTGGCCTGTGCCGAGTGCTTTCGGAGAAGTGACCAAGGCCAACGCCGGGAAAGCGGTGCTTTCTCCTGACGGGAATCTGAGAACCAGGGACGGCAAGTGGTGGATCGGCGGTACGCCCTTTTTTGCGGTAAACGAGAAGGATCCTCAGGCCGCAGTTAAGGCCTGGTACAACCAGATTCATGTTTATGATGGCGATGACTTCACCCACGACGGGGTCAGCATGTTCTTCATCAGCTCCTCGGGACAACGGGAAAGAGGACTTGTCATGAGCTGGGATCGCCTCTTTCTGACGAGTCGGGAAATGCTTCCCCCCAAGCCGTCCTATGATCCCAAGTTGGAGGACGTTTTCTTCAAGGAACTGGTTTATGTGCAGAGCCCCGTGGACCTAAAGGGCTTCGGTAACCTCACTTACCGTTACAACGATCAGAACAAATTGGATGACTCCTTTGCCTATATTCCAGCCATGCGGCGCGTTCGCCGTCTCACCAGCGGTCAGCGGTTCGATCCCTTTGTCGGATGCGATTCCTCGATAGGCGACTTCCGCACACTGGATGTTCCCATAGCCCGCTGGAACTGGAAACTGATCGATGTGCAGCCGAAGCTGACGACCCTTTTTTCCTGCGATTACATCACGGAAAACATCGGTGCGCAACGTCATCACCCCACCACGGTCGGCGAGAAATTTCCCCGGATGAACTGGAGGCTGTGGCCTGAAGTGTACGTGATTGAAGCGACGCCCAAGACCAAAAACGACTGCCCCATTTACAGCAAGAAGGTCCTCTGGGCCCTGGGCGGATCCTGGAAAAGCAATCTGTCCGACGCCTATGACCGCCAGGGAAAACTGTGGAAAACGACACAGAATCACTTCTACGGCTATGGCGACGGCAAGGTATTAGCTCTGACGGCGCACTTCGAGACGGACTACTACACCTATGACCACCAGAGCGACCACGCATCACCCTGGTACATTGACCTTCCACACCGTAAATTTAACGCGGGTTTCACGCCCGAGCGATTTTCAACAAAGTTTCTTCAGCGGTATGGTCATTAAAAACGTGGCTTCGCCATTTCAGATATTTTTTAGCATATAATCGTGATCTCCAACCGGCAATTGCCTCCGGAGACATCGATTATATAACCACCATTCAGCTTGAGAAAATGGACTAGGACGCTAAAACACTACCCGTTAGGGAAAGCTTGGACGAAAAGGCCGAGCCGGTATTGGCTCAGCCTTTTTTTAATCATTACACCTACAAAGGGTTCTGTTTTATAGACACTGAATAATCAAGATAACCAAAAGAAAGAAAGCATTTTGTCTCAACCCGATTCTTAAAAGAATCAGCTTCAAATGATGACAAATCACCGGTAAAGAAAGCTTCTTGCATTATGAAACGATTCAGTTGGAAGCGAAGCGGGGATTGGGTTCTTCTTCGACCTATCCCGGCCTTGAAAAACCGAGAAGTTTTGCTTACATCTGGCTTCTTATTCTTTGCCGCGAATCCTTGCCGGTGTCAGTGGCAGGCGGTGCGCTCGTACGCCGCAGGCGTTGGCCACGGCATTGACGATGGCCGATGCCGGACCCACAGCAGGCACCTCGCCGATTCCCTTGGCCCCCAGGGGACCATAGGATGAGGGGCTTTCCACAATGAGATTGATGATTTCCGGCAGTTCGGTGATTCTTGGCAGCTTGTACTGAGCCCATTTCTGAGTCCCGCCGGAAAGATATTCTTCCTTTAAGGCGAACCCCAACGCCATCATCAATCCACCCTCGATTTGACCTTCCAGCGTCAAAGGATTGATCGCCCGGCCAACATCGTGGGCCGCCACCAATCTCACGACATTCACCAATCCCGTGGCCTCATCCACTTCCACCTGGGCGAGGTGGGTTGCGAAAGCATAAGCCGTATGGGGCGTGCCCTGTCCGCTTTGATGGTTGATCGGCTGGTTCGACGGTTCGAAATATCCTTCATACGCAACCGGAATTCCCTGGCTGCAGCAAGCGTCGTGCAATGCCGACAAGCGTTTGGGCCATTCGACCGGCGTTGCATCTGTAGCCACCACCGCCGAATCAAAAGCCTTCCTGAGCATTTCCGCGGCCTGCAGCACGGCAGACCCCGCCCACATGGTCATCCGGCTGGCTTCAGTGGGTCCAGCCGAGGGGGTCACTGCCGTATCGACCTCAACCACGCGGAAGTGGTCGAGGGGAACGTCGAGGGTCTGTGCAGCGATTTGCGTCAAGGTGGAAAAAAGCCCCTGGCCCAATTCCGCCCCGCCTATCAACAGATCAATCCACCCTGCCGGATTCAATCGAATCCCGACTCGGGAGGGATTTCGGAAACCGGCTTCCCCGATACCGTAAAAAATGACAGCCAGACCGACACCCCGTTTCATCGCGTCATTCCCCGAATCCTCTGCTGCCCAGGCCAAAGCTTTTCGATAATATGGTTCGACAGCATCCAGCGTGAGATCAGCCCCCACACTTTCATCAAGCACCTGTCCTGTGGCGGTAACTGATCCCGGTCGAAACAGGTTCTTTCGCCGGAACTCGAAGGGATCCAGACCGAGTTTTTCCGCGAGCTGATCCATTTGGGATTCACCCGCAAAGTTTGCCTGTGGTGCTCCAAACCCGCGCATGGCGCCGGCGGGAATAGTGTTGGTATATGCGCACCTGCTGGAAATCGCGACATGAGGAATTACATAGGGGCCGGTCGCATGGATCAGTGCCCTTTCTATCACTGCCTTGCCGTAGGAGGCATAGGCGCCGCTGTTAGCGGTCAGTTCGGCTTCCATGGCCACAAGGTTTCCCTGTCGGGTGGCCCCGGTCTTACATCGCATCCGGAAGGGATGTCGCTTTTCCACGGATGTCATGGATTCGTCCGCGGTGAAGATCAGCCGCGCCGGTCGTTCTAGCTGAACCACAGCCAGGCCAAGCAGACTAACCACCTGGTGGTTCATCTTACCGCCGAATCCGCCGCCCGTTGGGGCTTGGATCACACGAAGCTGTTCAGGCGGAATATCCAAGACGGCAGCCGCCTGAGCTTGGTTTTCGTGTGGGTTCTGGGTGCAAAGGCGAATAACGATGCGGCCCTCTTCATCCCGCCAGGCCACACCTGCCTCAGGTTCGATATAGCCGTGAGCAACGAAAGGAGTCTCATATACGGATTCGATGACCACGTCCGATTCGGCAAACCCGCGTTCCATGTCTCCCTTCCGAATTTGAAACTGAGCCAGAAGATTCTCACTGTCTTCGTGGAGCTTGGGTGCCTCTGCTTTTAAAGCTTCCTCCGGGTCAAAAACAGTCGGGAGATCCTCATAGCGGACTGACACCCGGGCGGCTCCCGCCTCAGCGGCTTCCGGAGACTCGCCAGCCACCAGGGCAATGGCTTCTCCCAGGAAGCGAACCCGCTTATCAGCAAGCACTGGCTGGTCGCGGCGAATGGGACCAATCCGGTTCGTGCCGCGGATGTCCCGTGCAGTAAAAACGGCGATCACCCCGGGTGAAGCCAAGGCTTCTTCCGCATCAATGCCGAGGATAAGGGCATGATGCTTCTCGCTACGAACGATTTTTAGATGGACACACTGGTCCGGGTAGATGTCGGCTGCAAATTTTGTGAGCCCGAGGGCTTTTTCCCGCAAACCCAAAGGCTGTACCCGGCAGCCGATCCGACCTGAACCCTCAGAACTCGGGAGGCCAATGGAAGGGATGGGAGCTTCCGAAAGGTGCAGGTGCTTCGGGTTTCTCAGTTCCTGAACCGAACGCGAAGCGCTTTGCACGGCCTCCACGATTTTCTTGTAACCCGTGCAGCGGCAAATATTTCCTGTGAGCGCTTCCTTAATCTCTTGCTCAGTTGGAGTTGGATTACTGTCCAGCAGCTCCTTGGCAGTCATAATCATTCCCGGGGTGCAATAACCACACTGGATCGCCCCATGATCAATAAAGGCCTGCTGAAGGGGGTGTCGTTTTCCGTCCTTTGCTATCCCTTCGATGGTCACCACTTCCTTACCGTCAGCTTCGACTGCCAGGGTCAAACAGGAATTGACTGCTTTGCCATCCATCAACACCGTACATGCTCCGCAGTCACCGCTATCACAACCCTTCTTTGTACCTGTCAGGCCAATTTCTTCCCGAATGACATCCAAAAGCGTCCGGTGCGGCTCAATTATCAGAACATAACGCTTGCCATTGATCGTAATCTCGACCTTTTTTCCCATGGTGCTTTCTTTTTTCGTTTTCATGGCGGTTTCCCCTATTTGTAAAGCTTAAGCCTTTTCCATGCCTCCATAACTGCACGTTGCACAAGAACCTTCACCATTTCGCGCCGGTATTCAGGCGAGCTTCTCTTCGAACCCTGCCTGGGATTTATTTCTTTTGAAGCCTCCTCAGAGGCATTAGAAACCGTTTCCTCGGAAAGGTCCTGCCCTCGCAATTTCTCTTCAGCTTTCCGTGCCCTTATTGGTGTCGGTGCGACTGATGTCAAGGCGATCCTGACATTTTTGCATTTCCCGCTGCCATTTTCTTCTTCAAGAAAAACAGCTACCCCTACTAAAGCCAGATCCATCGCTCGACGAGGCGTGTGCTTAAGGTATGCGCCTCCCGACAGCTTCGGCATTGGGGGAACTTCTATTCCCGCAAGTATTTCCCCCACACTGAGCGCGTTCTTCCTTACTCCCTTGAAGAACTCCTCTATACTTACTCTCCTTTCACCATGAGGCCCCATTATCTTCAAGGTAGCTCCCAGGACGATTAAAGGAGAAGAGGTATCGGCAGAGGGAATCGCGTTACAGATGTTTCCTCCAATGGTGGCACGATTCCTGATTTGGGGTGAAGCAAAAACGCAGGCGGCCTGATAAAGCGGGGGATATTTCTCGCGAATAACTGTCGAGGTTTCAATTGTCCGAAGTGTTGCTAATGGCCCAATTTTCAGACCATTCACTTCGTCATAGTCGATACGGTCAAGTCCCACTATCTTTTTAAGATCAATTACGCACGTGGGCGCTGGTGACCCTTCTTTAATAGTCACCAATAGATCGGTTCCACCTGCCAACACGTGTGACCCTTTATGCTCAACCAAAAGACTGCACGCTTCACTGACGGTTTTTGGCACTAAATACTCAAAGTGTGGAAGCATCTTTTTATCCTTCCTTTCTGTTTTCTGCTTTTTAGGCCCGCGGAAGCTGATCCAGGGTTATTGACTCGTCGTCTATTCCCACGTTTAATGGCTTTATACTATGCCAAGTTCGCATATATCCTATTAAGGATCTCACGAAACGTCTTCAAATCGTTTTCAGAGAGACTGGCAAACGCCTTGTCTCGTACTTCATGAGACAAGGGGGTAATCTCTGCCTTCATTCTCCGCCCCTTGTCGGTGAGATAGATTAGCGACTTTCTTCTGTCCGCAGGGTCGGCATTACGGGTGATAAGATCGTTTTTTTCCATTACATCGAGTATTCGCGTGACATTGGGTCCATTTTTCTCCAGCAGGGAGGCGAGTTCAACCTGTGACAATCCACCAGTTTGATACAGTTTCTGCAGGAACTGCCACTGATGAATTGTCACCTGAAGCCCTTTATCAGCAATGTCTTGCTGAAACACCCGATCGAGAAGTGTTGCTGTCCGACTGAGCAGATATGCCAGGTTCTGTTCAATGTTGTTTTCCATATGTTTCTTCATAGTCCTGTCATTAGGTGTGCCAACAAATATTGTTGTGGCAATCATTGTTAGCGCAACTGTGCAGAAGAGTCAACAATTTTTACATCTCAAAATTTATAGCCCAAAAGACCTCAATATTCCGTTTGGTTATCATCAGAATCTCCATTTGACATGCAGGATGTCCATTCACCGGATCGCCTCTGTTTCAGAGATCTTGCCAAGATAGACCTGAGTTGTCTTTAAGTCCTGGTGTCTCAAGATTACCTTTGATTCAACTTCCAGGGGGTTACCGTTTCTGCTGGCATATGTTGCAGAGTATCTACGGAGATCATGTGGCGACACATGGATATTCAGCCTGGCCCCTAAACCCCTGATAAGGGAACGGGCGGTCGAATAGCAGATGGGGGAAATTCGGTCCTCCCCGTGTAAGGCTTTATCCTTGACGTATTCTGCCAGTTTTCTTGATACATTCTCCGGCATGTAGGCCATTTCGCTTTCTTTGCCGGATTTGGGTTCCTGCAGGGTAATGGCCCGATCGGAAATGTCCGAAACCTTCATCCTCAGTAATTCACCAATCCTTAATCCGCAGCGTGCCTGCCGTTCTAATATCAACCGATCCCGCATCTTTTTTGTGTTGTAAATCATTTCATCTATTGTTTCCCGTTGAAGAATCTTTTGCTGATACTTGGTTCGGCGCCTTGAAAGCTTTGCTGAGTAATGCCGCATTGCATGGATTTCTCATATTCAGGGAACAGCGGTCGATGATGAAATTTTAAAAGGCTTTCATCTGAGCATATCGAAGCCGTCTCGTTGATTTGGCCAGATTATGCGTCATACTTTCGAGAGAATGAAAAATCTCATCAGGACTGATTTCTTCGAGACATCGCTCTCCGTAGAGTGCATTGTATCGGCCGATGAGGAGGCTGTAGCTCTCTATGGTTCTTTGCTTATGGTTTGAATGAAGATAATATTTGAACAAGATTATCGCTTCTTTCGTATTCATGGCGCACCTCCATATCAGGTCTTTGAGGGGTCTTCAGGGAACGTAATAATAGAATTTTGGATGGGATGATGAAATCGGAATTATTGATATGAACCTATATAACCAATGACGGATGCAAAAGGCATCTACTACTCATTAAATTCTATTTAAGTCGAACATGTTGATTATGATATAAAATGTCCATGTCAGATACTTCTCTTAAGAGGTGATAAATGAAGATGCACCTTGGGCGAGCTCTATGGGCTGCTTGCCTTGTTGTGATGCTGTTCTGGACGGCCGGCTGCGGCCGCCCCTGGAACTGCCCGGGAAATGCGTCCGTGGAAAGGTACGGAATTCTTAATAGCAGCGGTGAGAAGGGTTATGGGGGTGATATGGCACAGGAAAAAATCTTTGAAACCAGTGAGGTGAAAATTAATTACCTGGATTATGGTTCTCCAGCAGCCGAACCGCTGGTCATGCTCCATGGGGGAGCCTGGCGTTGGCAAGAATATCTTTCTCTCATTCCAAGTCTGTCTGAAAGGTGGCATGTCTACGCTGTGGATTTGAGAGGAAATGGCAAATCAGGCTGGGTTCCCGAGCATTATCGTCTGGAAGATTTTACTGAGGACACCGTGGCATTTATAAGACAATTGGATACGCCGGCTGTTCTAATAGGACACTCCCTTGGCGGTGTGATAGCGCTCATGGCAGCCGCACGCTGTCCGGAAAAGGTGAAAGCCCTTATTATTGAGGATTCACCGCCGACCTTGGACAACTATAAGAGAATCATCGATTCAAGCCAGGACATGTTTGGTCTCTGGCTGGATCTGAAGAAATCAGTTCGATCTGAAAAAGAGTTATCCCTAGCATTGACAGACAAATATAAGGATTATCCGGGTATCACCAGTCAATGGATCCTTTTCTTTGCCGGATGCCTGTGGCAGCTTGATCCTACTTAGTCCGTCCTGAAAAATGCGGGCTAAGAGCCGCATGAATACTGATGCTGTTCTTTGAAAACTGAAGAAAGTTATGGATATAGGGTTGATTATGCGTGAGGAATATGCTATAAGTACTTGATA
>Ga0302253_1001349_pt1 | contig 15022 bp, 6 predicted proteins | sample AAG_RA_Trp_MG_FD_193537 | JGI IMG/M metagenome (GOLD analysis project Ga0302253, IMG submission 193537) | Enriched activated sludge microbial communities from anaerobic digester in WTTP, New Holstein, Wisconsin, United States - AAG_RA_Trp | ecosystem: Engineered > Bioreactor > Anaerobic >...
TACAGCGGGACGTCTTATCCATGAAAAAAATACTGTTGTTCGCCGCCGCGGGTATGGTGCTGGCAATATCGCTGGGAATCGGGGTGGGTATTTATTCGAAGAACGTGTATCTTACCGGCCAGCTCGGCCAGTTGAATAAAATGATGCAGAAGGCGCAGGAAGAATTGGCCGTGATGCAGGCAGAGAGAGAGAAGGTAGAGAAAGAAAACGAACGCCTGCAGAGCGACTCGGTGTCCTACCTGTCGTTGAGCACGAAACTTCAGAACGACAACGAAACACTGCAGAAAAACCTGAAAGCGTTCCAGCAGACCATAAGCGAAAAGGAGAATGACCTGCGGTTGTTGAAGAGCCAACTGGAGGAGACTAAGGGGGAATTGAAGAAAAGCGGCAATTACGTCAATACCGCGCAAAAAGCTCAGCAAGGCCTGCTACTTTTGCAGAAACATATAAAACAGGAACGCTCCGTTTATAGTTATAATCTCGGGGTGGCTTATACCGGCGCCGGATATTATGACGAGGCGATCGAGGCCTACCGGCGTTCTCTTGAATTGGATCCGTCCAATGCCGACGCCCATTACAATCTTGCCGTTGTTTACGACGCCTTCAGACAGGACCCGGAGAAGGCGGCGGAGCATTATAGTAAGTACCTGGAGTTGAAACCGGACGCCTCCGACGCCGGGGATATCCGCGCGGCGATCGAAAGACTCAAATAACGGAGTTTTCCCGGTTGAACAATGAAACTCCCCGGGCTTCAAGCTCCGGGATTTCCGGACGAGGGGAGTAAACTGCGCGCTGTCGGATCAAAGAGATTTGACGCCGCTAAAATGAACAGCGAGCGGCGGCCATATTGTCCGCGCCCAGCATGGATCCCGGTGAGATATGCGGATACATAAGATGAAAATTATTGCCGTTCTAACAGCCGCCTGTTTTGCGTATCTGCTCTTTTCCTGCATCATCACGGCGGTGAAGATCGGTAATATAGACGGTATCGCGAAAGCGAAACATGCCGCGAAGCTGAAAGAGGCGAGGGACGCTTTCGTAAAAGACCTCTCGCGGGAACACCGGGCCTTCACGGAAGAATACGGCAGAAAAGCCAAAGAGCTGGAAAGGGAAAAGGATCTTTTTCGGGAGATCCGGTCTGAGCTTGAAGCGGAAGCCGCAGCGAAAAGAAAGAAAAACAAGCCGTCCGCGCCCGCCTTGAAGGGGCCCGCGGCGGCCGCGGTAAAATGACAGCCGAGAGGAGAGAAACTTGAATTCCCAGCAGGAAAAAATCATCATCGCGCGGATGCGGAGAAAGGAACGTGTTTTGAAATGGCTTTGTTTTCTTCTTTCAGCGGCGGTCGCCGGCCTGATATGGTTCATCCTCTCCTCCCGCGTGACTCCGGAAGTGGATAGATCGTATAAACAGCCGGAGGCAGTTCCGCCTTTTCGAAAAGAAGTGGGAAGCATCATCGAGAAACTGGTATATTCCGGTTTGCCGATGCTGGAACAGAAAGACGTTTCCGTGAGCATAGACCCTGAAAACAGGCTCTGGACAGTCCGCAATATACATCGTTTCGCCGAGGACGGGAATCTTATCCTGGAAGGCGGCAGATACGGCACCTGCGGCGAGCTCGCTTCTTATACCTATAAGTACGTCAAGCCTCTGTTCGGGGACGCCTATGATATCCAGTTCGCGCGCGCCGTGCAGTCCGGTTATTTCCAGACCCCGAAAGCCACTCATATGGTACTGTTCATAACGCCGGCCGGCGGGGCGCGGGGCGACAACGAAATTTTTGTGCTGGATCCTTCTTTCCACCGTTACGGCAGGCTTGATGAATTCGAGGACTACCTGTTCCATGAGCGGATGGCTAACGTGGGTTTTGTCGAGGATAAAGAGAGAGACATGACCCTGCCCATTTCCACGGCCTTCCCGTTGCTTATAAAGAAGAATTATCTGCTGGCTATCGTGGTCGAAGACGTGAACGGCGTATTCGATAAGGACAATTTCGTGATCGCGGTCACCGTGACCCAAAAATACAATTTCGCCGGCAGATACCTTTTCGCGATCCGGACCGTAAACGGGAACAGGCAGGTTTTCGAAAACAGGCTGTTGTCCAAGAACCTGTTGGAAGAGAAGGAATATGCGGATTTGAAGGCGAGGATCAGAAGTTTCTTCGACATTATCACCGCGAGCTGAAGCAGTTACCGTAGTGTAACATAAATTTTTAACAGCGCACTACTTATAGGGGGTTTTTTTAAAATGGGAGCGCGGCCGGGCACCACTTCTGGAGATCTGGGCGTATTGGGAGAATATCGCCGCTGGATTGATAAAAGCGCTATTTGTGGTATACTTTATACAGGTAGATTGTATCTCGATCCGAAAAGGCAAACTCCGGGTAACCGGGAGGCGCAAAGTTATGCATCCTTGGTTATGCTGATGCCAAGGAACGGCAGACTACCGAAGGTTTCAGACAATACTCCCAGGTAAACTGCCTGGGATTTTTTTTAATCGAAACGCAGAATTCCGAATGCCTTGAAGATAGTATACGGGATGAATGCGTGAAGATTACCCGCCGAAGTATCAGTGGCGGGTTATATGGAAATTAAGCCCCGGTCTTCAGCCCGGGGAGATTAAATTTCAGTTTGCCGTAAATAAGTGCCACGCAGGAGGTCAAGAAAGTGTCGAGAATGCCACGCATACAGATAACGGGCGCGCTTTATTATATAACTTCCCGCGGCGACCATAACGGGGATATCTTCAGGGATGAGGAAGATTACTCGTTTTATATGGAACTGCTGGGCAGGTATAAAAAGCAATACGGCTTTAAGTTGTTTTCTTTTGTTTTACTCTCCAACCATCTGCATCTGCTTATCGAACTGCCGGAAGGCGGCACGCTTTCCGGGATCATGCATGACCTGAATTCCAATTACACTAAATTCTTCAACCGTAAATATTCCAAACAAGGTCATCTTTTCCAGGAGCGTTACAGAGTGGTACTGCTTGAAAAAGAGTTAAAACTGTTGGTGATGACGGCATACATGCATAAGAATCCGCATGTTGCAGGCGCTTCTTCCGGCCTGGATTACCAATACAGCAGCAGCCCTCTTTATATTCCGGCGGAAACGCGGAACAGCCTTAAATATCCCGATATGGCGGAAGAGATCGCGCAGGTGAATTTACTGCTTTCGCCGCAGAGTTACGTGGAATTCTTAAGCGGTCTTCCCGAGAGCGAATTGAAATCGCTGGGGGAAGAGTTAAAAAAGAGTATCATCGGCAGCGACGCTTTTGTCGAGCGGGCAAGACTGCAGCTGCAACAGCAGGGGGATGCCGTTTCAGCGGCGCAGTCCAGCGCGTGCAGGGTGAACCGGCTGATCCATTCCGGCGTTCTCGCCTTAGCCCTGCTTACTCTTGCCGCTTTGCTGCTTGCCGGGATGAATTGGCAGTTAAAAAAGAGATTCCGCAATGTGGAACACGAACAGGATATTGTTTACAGTAATAAATTGAACGAGCAGATGAAGTTCATCAAGAAGGACATGGATGAGAAGTACCGCGCCGACCTGGTTTCGTACCAGGCAATGCAGAAACGGCTGGAGATAGAAAAGAAGAAAGTGAAAGATTTAATCACAAAGAAGGAAGAAAGTAAATGATAAAACGAAGACGTAATAATACCATATTTGTGTTCTTGGCGTTCTTTTGTATATTAAGCTTTTCAAAGAACGCATTGGGCGTAGAGAAGAAGATTGTGGACATTAAGAATCAAAATGTTTATTTTGAAGTTCCTGTTTCTCTGCCGCCTGAACAGACAGAGGGGATAAAAGAAAAAGGGGCGGTGATTTTTGAAACCAGGAGCGAACGGGGAATGTTAGAACGCTTATTCGCCGTGTATTGGGGGAAAGAGATAACAGAACTCTCCGGTTTGTTTCCCTCAGACCGGTATAAGTTATTCACTGAAACTCCGATGGGAGCAATAGAGGTAAAGGCAGACGGTCATGACGCGACTTTCATGAAAAGCGCTCTCAGCATAACATATCCTTGCGGACAGCAGACGGACGGGAATATCGTAATTTGCCGGTTTTATTGCGATGAAACAAAAAGGCATTTTCTGCTTTTGAGTTTCCTGACTACGGTTACCGAGAAAGAATTCGTCGAGGTTATAAAAACTTTGAAGTGCCATTAACCCTGCGGGGAGAGAAAATGGAGAGAATATTTACGGCGTTGGTCCTCGGGTTGTCTGCGGAAGGGCTGTTTATGTGTCCTTTCTTGGCTTTCGGGCTCACCTTGTCCGACAGATACGCCGGTTTGAGGTTTCTTCTCGGCAGGCTTGCCGGACTGGTCATTTTCGGTCTGATCGTCGGTCTTCTGGGGCGTTCTTTACGCATTGATAAAAGGATCGTAAATCTTTTATTCGGCAGCATTGTTATTCTTTTAGGGGTATATTCTTTTCTTACAGCGAAAGAACACGGCGGGCACAAGAGCGTGATACACGGCAGGGCCGGATTCGGAATTGGGCTTTTTCGGGGTATGTTGAATCCCGGGAGAAAATATATTTATCTGGTGCCGCTTATACTGGGAGCAGGTGTGGTCCAGGGCATGATTGTTTCTTTCGCCTATGCTTTGAGTTCATCTGTGTACTTGTTATTGGGATTTATCTCTGCGGGATTTCTTGAAAAGGTTTCTCCGCATCGGCACGCGATAAAAAAAGCCGGGGGTGTCGTTTTGATTATTATGGGGTTACTGTATATATATAAAGCTTGGGAGGCAATAAAATGAATTTTTTGAAAAGGATATTCACAAAGAAAACGGCGCAGATCGAACGGCATCCGTGTTTCTCCGAAACGGCGCACTCGCGGTACGGCAGAGTGCATTTGCCGGTGGCCAGCCGTTGCAATATCGGTTGTAAATACTGCCTGCGTGTTCTTAATGTGACGGAGAACAGACCGGGAGTGTCGGAGAAAATAATTTCACCGACGGAGGCGCTTGAAAAAGTAAATGAAGCGCGTAAAAAATACCCCATAACGGTGGCGGGTATTGCCGGTCCCGGAGAATCTCTGATCAATGAAGAGACTTTTGAAACTTTCAGGTTGATAGACAGATTCCATCCTGATTTGTTGAAATGCCTTTCTTCCAACGGGCTCTTGCTTTCGGATAAGCTGGGTATTCTGAAAGAACTCCGGGTGCATACGATCACGGTGACCGTCAATACGCTTACCCCGGAAACAGGCGAAAAGATTTACAATTTCGTTAATTTCGAAGGTAAATTGTATCGGGGTAAAGAGGCCGTTGCGATCTTACTTGAACGGCAGAAAGAAGGAGTCAAAAAAGCTGTCAGTGCCGGGTTCACTGTCAAGATTAATACCGTGCTTATCCCGGAGATAAATAAACACGAAATCGCGGCAATAGCTAAAGAATACGCTGCGCTGGGTGCGCACATAATGAATATTATCCCGCTTATTCCCGTTGCTGAGATGATGGATAAAAGGCCGCCAGTGTGCGAGGAATTGCGGGAGGCGCGAATTGCGAGCGAGCCTTTTATACCGCAGTTCAGGAAATGTAAACAATGCCGGGCGGATGCATGCGGCGTCCCCGGCTTGGAAGAAAAAGTAACTTCAGGAGCTCCCGAGTATTTTCACGCGTGACGGTAACGCTGAAAGAATGAGAATATGAGAAATATAATAAGACTGCCGATAATTATAAGGTCGTTTTTCATAACGGCGATTTCAGCAGGGTTAATCTGTATTTGCGCGAATGCATTCTGTGAAGAAGAATATAATATGTTCATCCAGAATGATTGGAGAGGCGGCCAATCCACGGATACGGCAGGGGATCCTTCCAATAAAACAGGGTGGGCCAAGTATTATTCCAAGACCACGAATGTCGATACTTCAAAATCGGACGGTCTAAGAATGTTTTCTCTTTCCTACCCGGTTATCGACGACACATATGCGGATTTCGTGAAAGGGACACTTACCAATGTCGAAATTACAGGGAGTGACTCGGCAGCGAAACTGGGTATCAGCCTTGTGTATCAGGATCCTTTCTGTAGTTCATTGGGAGAATGGGCGAACCTTCCATACAGTCCGTATATGGGCAGGATCTCTCCGTTGGCGCGCGCCGGGGATTACATATATTCTATCTGGCAGGCTTTTGATAGCGGGAAGACTTTTGCGCGCTGGTCCATCGCGGAGGAAAAATGGGAATTTATGGCGGAAGTCCCCATGGCAACCGGCCACGGAGCAGCACTCGCCTACGACGGCACGGATGTTATTTATGCTTCAGTAGGAGGAAACCGTAAAGAATTTTACGCCTACAAGATATCCACGAATACCTGGTATAAAAAGGCCAATTTTCCCACCGCGGTAAATTACGGCGGGGCATTGGTAACCGTACCTTCGATAAAGAGGCTGTTTGCTTTCTGCGGGAACAACTCCAGCGTGTTTTACCGATATGTAATGCCTGATGATATCACTCAACCGGGCTCTTGGGCCGCGATGGAATCCGCTCCTTTCTCCGTGGGGATCGGGGCTTCGTTGGTTTATCCGAAGGCAAGCGAACCTTATATCTATGCCTCCGCTGGAGGATGGTCAAAATCTTTCGCCAGGTTCAATTATACCTCGGCTTCCAATTCCTGGATGTCGATGGCAAATTGTCCGACAGAAATAGCCTGGGATTCCGATGTGGTATATCCGGGTTCGGGAGATTATCTCTACGCCTGGAGAGGGGAGGCGCGGTGGTTCGGAAGATATCACCTCGGAGCAGACACCTGGGAAAGTTCCAGTTATCCGGAGACACCACCCAAGAACGTGGAAATGCCGTCGCTTCCTTTTTATATCTATACCCGGATGTATATGTATGATGCCGATGGCACGGGAAACGAACTGCGATTATTGAGCGGGCATAGTTATAGTTCGACCTACCGTTACTATCCTGCCTTAAAGAAATGGAGGGAGGAATCTGCGGCGCGCACCGGTGTACGTTTCGGGGACGCGGTGTATGTCCCTTCCGAGAACGCGATTTATACGTTGCGCGGATGCGATACCAAGGAATTTTACCGTTATCCGCTGGATTTTACCCCGGCTTCCTCAGCAGATACATCGGTTTCTTTCCAATGGGAAAGGCGTGCCGACGTCACTTTCGCCGGTAACAACAGCGGAGTACACAGAGGTAGTTCTCTTGTGCATAAAGAAGGTGATAATTATATCTATTGCCTCCAGGGAAATTACAAGGATGGATTTTCCCGGTACAACCTGACCACAAAAGCCTGGGAGCAGCTTGCTCCTTTGCCGCAGGATATCTTTTATGGAGGAGGAAGGCTGGTGATCACCGGTGAATACATTTATTCTCTGGGCGGATACAGGAGCGACAACGGTACCTACACACCTAATCTTTACCGGTATACTATCGCGACTAATACCTGGACTACGGTGAGTACTAATCCTTACGGTAATTTTGAAACCGGGGTATGCGCCGCTTATGATGGAGGGGATTATATATATATGCTGCGGGCCGGCTCCCGCAGCGAATTCATGCGTTACAAGATATCGGATAGCACGTGGGAGCGCAGGGCGAACTTACCGGACGGATATATTGCCGGGTGCCAGAGCAGGTTGGTATATTCTCCTAATGAGAAGGCGGTCTATTACGTTATGGGGAGTCATTGTTATGCGCGAAGAGGATTTTTTAAATATGATATCGCCTCCAATAGTTGGCAGGTTTTTGATCCCCCCCCCGTATTCAGGGTAGGGAAGGTATGCGCGAGCGCTACGAAACTTTATTATCTTACCAAAGGCTGCCACGGCGGGTTTCAGACCTATGATTTCGCTTCGGGAAAATGGAATAATCCGTATGTTAATTACAATTTCGAGCCCAGCAGGAATACCTGCGGGAGCGTGGTAGTGAAAGGTGATTACGCGTACCTCTTTCTTAATTTCTGGTCTAATTACGTCTGGAAATATTCCATAAGCCAGAAAAAATGGGAGAATCTCATAAAGATGCCTTTTATGGTGAATGGATTCGGCCAGAAGGCGGTGTATCCGGGAAGCGGCGACTATATTTACGTGTCTGAAGGTAATTTTAACAGGAATTTCTGGAAGTATAACACCGAGACCGGAGTATGGACCCAATTGAATTCATCGCCATATATCTTTTCCATAGGGACGCGGATGGTGGCAGATGCCAGCGGCATATATGTTTGTCCCGGCTATTACAACGGCACTACGTTCCTAAAATTCACCGATGACGAAACGGGAGGTTCGTGGATAACTTTGCCTTCCATGCTTGAATGGATCTATGGCGAGGGGAACGGGACGTGTATGATCAGCGGAGGGGCGAACAAGGGGATCTATATGCTACGGCAGAATGGCACGGTGACTTTCACTAAGTATAACCTTGATAATGAGACCTGGTCATACCTGCAGGACGCACCCTGGGCGATGGATTCATATACTATGCTTTTTTATCCGGGGAGTGGGGATTACCTGTATTGTTTAAAGGGGCAGGGGCGTGATTTTGCCAAATACTCATTGAGCGAGAATAAATGGACCGTTTTAACGGAAGCCCCCCTTTCAGTAAACGGCTCTCCGGGAGCGTTTTATTTAGGCGGGGACGTGATCTATTTCTGTCTGGGCAATGAACGCAGCCCGATGGGGATTAATTTTAACCGTTATTCGATAAGCCAGAACCGTTGGGATGAACCGATATTGTTTCCCACCAGCAACAGTGTGGGAACGCAGATATGCGCCATGCCATCGGGAGAAGATATTTTTTATCTGCAGGGGAATTCGACTACCTGTTATAAATACAACATATCGAGTTCGGTTTGGTATAGTCTGCAGCCTCCCCCAGCCGATATTTATTACGACGCTAAAGCGGTATATCCTGATTCCGGAGATTACATTTATGTTATCAGAGGGGCAGGTTTGTATGATTTCTGGAAATACGCGGTGAGCACTGACCTTTGGACAAACCTTGCCGCTCCCCCTGCGTCGTTCTCCGACGGTGTCTCGGCGGATTACAAGGACGGCCTTATTTATGTCTTACGGGGCGGAGGGACCAATACCTTCTGGAGTTACAATATAGCCAATAATGAATGGAAAGAGCTTGCTACTGCTCCTACAGTTTGTAACCGGGGTGCTAATCTGGTGTATCCGGGATCAGGTGATTACGTCTATGCCGTCGCCGGGAATAATTCATCGGCTTTCTGGAAATATGACACGGTTTCCAACACCTGGTCGAGTCTTACTCCTTTGCCTATTTGGAATTGTCACGGCGTGTTATTCAGCCCAGGGTTCGGCAATTATCTGTACTTTTTCTCCGGAAGCACGCATGATTTTTATCAAAGCGGCAGTTCTTACTTCTACCGCTATTCCATAACCGATAATATCTGGGAGGAAAGAAAAGAACTTCCTTTCTGCGTTAACGCGCAGGGAAGCGCGATGTATCCGGGGACAGGGGATTTCATTTATCTTTCCGCCGGATATGGAACGCGTTCTTTGTTGAAATACCTGCTTTTTTCATCCGGTTCGTATGTTTCAGACGTAAAAGAGGTCGGCAATAATACCGGGTTCGGGCTCGTCAATTGGCAGGATAACGGCTGGGGGCAGATTGACGTCAGGGTGCGCACCGGTGATAAGTCTGACCTTTCGGACGCGGTGGCCTGGGGATACGCTGATAAGGTCGCGAAGAATACCGATCTTTCCAACTACTCTTCGGTAGGCGATAAAAACAAATATCTGCAATACCGTCTGCGCTTTTTTTGTTATGATCTTACACAGCCGCCCCAACTGGATAGTTTGACGTTTAACTACAATAAATTCCCCTTGCAGGAGGAACTTGTTTCTTCCGCATATAACAGCGGGTCGCTGAACAACAGACTCAAACGTCTTTCCTGGAGCCCGGTGCTTCCAACGGGAACAGACGTGCGTTTCCAGATGCGCACATCTCCGGACGGGACAAATTGGAGCGCCTGGTTAGGCCCTGAGGGCGTGCAGGAAATGTCTTACGATTTTGATAACGGAGAGGAATACGCGAAGACATCCGAGATACTCGTCTCAGGCGGAGCTGCCAAGCTGTCCAAAGTGCTGGCGGATTATCTTTACCGGCAGAGAATCATCATAGATAATACCGCCGGTTCGCAGGCGTATACGAATGTTACCATAAAGATAGATATTCCGGAAACCAATATAGATTTCTGGAATCACGTTGCCGAGGACGGCTCCGATATCCGCTTTGCCGATTCAGACGGGAAGACCCCGTTGAAATACCGCGTTCTCGGCTTCAGTAAAGACAAGAAATCCGCTTCCTGCTGGGTGACTGTGTCGAGTATCCCTCAGGGAAGCACGAAGGATATTTATCTCCTTTACGGAAAATCCACCGCAATTTCCGAGTCCAATTCCAGCCTTGCCGAATCCCTTATCGGCACGGATTTCTACGCTTTCATGTTTTCATTCTTCGATATTATATCTACCGAAGCTCCCAACCGTGTTTACATCGAGAAGCTCAATACCGAGGGGCAGATCGTGGCCTCTACCTTCCTGGATTTTACCTCGGTGGGGCAGACTCAGCGATACGATGATACGGACTTGACCGCCTATCATGTCTATTCACAGAAACCGATTACCATTTTTTCTTCATCCGTAGAACCTACGGGGTCCTGGGATGACGATTGGTATTTTGTCTGCGGCAACGACCTTTGGTTGTGGTGCCCTGCGAGTAATTATGATGGAGACGTGATCATCACCGCTTATAACGACGATACCCAGATCAAGATCACCGATTACGGTAAAGGCGATGATACCAGCACATTCAGCCTCGATAAAGGCAATTTTTGGTTTGGATGGAACAGGGTGGATATGAGAGGTGAGGTTTGGCATATAGAAGCCACAAAACCGGTTACGGTGATGACGGGATTGATCGCGCACGGAGAAGCTTCCGAACAAGTGCGTTCTCCGGATATGCAAGAGTATTATTTTTACGCTCCAGACGCGTATGTGACCGTTACCGCTTACGAAGACAATACGAATTTCATCATTGATAATCTTGATAGTGTTTCCGGAGACTATAGCGGTATGTTGAACAAGGGGCAGAGTTATAAACATATACCTGTTCCGCCGAACGGGACATTGTCCATGCGTACATATATCTGGTCGGATAAACCTATCTGCGTGGTGGCTGATGATTCCGGGGGAGGTAAAGGGCAAATTTATCAAAGTTCGGATACTCTGGTAAGCGTGGGGAAAGAATATTATTTGAATACCGGTGGAACGAGATACCTGCGTCTTGTGGCTTATGAGGACGGGGCGAATAATATCGAAATTAGCGGAGACATTAGTCCTTCTCCTACCTATGTCACTCTTTCAAGCAAAGGCGCGTCGGCTGCCGTGGATACCCAGGGTACTTATCGTAATTTGAAGCTTACCGGGACAAAAAAATTCGCTGTCTATGCCTATAATTCCTGGACTGAAGCGATCACGCCGGTACTGAAGCCCACGGAATTCAATCATTTGATTTCTACTTATATGGTGGCTTTAGAGAACCATGCGGACAGTTCAAACTCGGACTTGTCAGGCTGGCTCTATAAGGAAACCATAAAGATAGATAATACAACCAATGATGCGGAATTAACCGATTTTCAGATCTCCGTGGATGTCGATAAGAACCATAAGAATTTCTGGCAGTATTGCCTTGCTGACGGAGCCGATGTCCGTTTTGTGGATGAAGACGGCAATACGATACTTCCATATTATATCGAGAGTTTCAGTTCTTCCGATAAGGAAGCGCGATTCTGGGTCAAGGTACCGAGCATTCCGAACTCCCGGCAAAAGACGATTTATATGTATTACGGCAAGAGCGGGGCGGTAAGCCAGAGCAATGGAAGCGCGGTATTTGAATTCTTTGATGATTTCGACACTAATTTAGACCAGTGGGATTCACAATATTGTAACTTGACTACCATATCTTCGATTTACGGAATGGATAGTAGTGTGTTCAATATACCGGCCGGGACCAATACCGTCGGTACCAGCGTTACGATCCCTTCGAGCGTTATTTCCACCCGTACATATGATTGGTATTGGGAGTTACGCTGGTCAAACGGCGCGTTGGTAGAAGCGCAGGATGTCGCTCAACCGTTTACACTGCGAAGTGATCTTCTATCCATGACAGCCGGGCCGTTCATGACCAAAAATGTTGCTCCCGGGCAGACGATAGCTACTTTAGGAGGGACGTTTACCAATAATTATTCTGCGGAAGTAAAGAATGTGAAATACCGTTTTACGCTTACGGATGCCGATACCGGGCAGGTTTTCTCGAATATCGACAGTCTAACTTTCAACATCCCTAAAGGGACAAGTACCATAAATAATGTTTCTATAACAATGCCCTCCGGGTTGGTTCAGGGACGGTTGTATTATTGGAGTTGGTCTTTATTGGGGCAGGATAATGGCACACTTTTCTCGAGTTCTTCCGCTCCGGCAGCTTTATTTAACATCGCGGTGGGATTCGGGCGGACTTCCGGGCCAGTGCTCCCTGCTTCTCCGCTTATAGGCGGAAGCACACAACAGGTAAACACAACTTTTTCCGATACCAGTGGCGTCGCGCTTAATAATCTTTTCTGGAGATTTACCTTGACCGATACCAGTCAAGGGGGGCGCAAAGTGGTAAAGGTTTCGCATGGCGGTTATTTACAGGCAAAAGTCAATATGAGCCCGGATTATAACCTTACTACCCAAGTTATCTGGCAGACGGCGAATAAAAGCGGAGTTCATTTCGTGGGGATCTCGGACCCGAACGCCAAATACGCTACCGGGATTAACAATGCCAGTTATAAATCCGGGTACAATGTTTTGATAAATTCCAACGGGTATTTCTACGACGAATCCGGCAACGGTTTTAATACCTGGAGTTCTTTACGTGCGCTTTATACCGCTACTATGTGGAATACGGAAAAAATGACCTGGTATCCGCATGATCCTTTAAACGGCAAAACAGGGAAAGTCATTTTTGAACTGAGCAGCGGAGATAAAATAACCTATAACGCCGGTTTTGTCGCCGGCCCGGGGTTAGCCATTAAACCGACCATTCGTTCTTCCTCGGACGCGATTTATGTAGATAAGTTCCTGGTATATAAGAGCGCTACGGTGAAACCGTATGTGGGATTTGTGTTCACGGAAGTCGCAAATCCTACGGGTATGGATGTATATTATACTACAAATCCGGTGATCCAGCCGGTGCTGGGCGTGTTCTATAATAATAATCTTACCGCATTCCAGGATGTTATCAGTACGCCGGTAAATACCGGGGTTCAATACCAGGTTTCAAACGACGGGTATAATTGGTTCTGGTGGGATGGCGCAGCATGGTTACAGGTAACCGGCGGCTACAGCCAGACCAACAGCGCGTTAACTATAAATTCTCATTTGGCGACTTTCGTTACTAAATTCCCCATCGGGGAGTTCTTCTATCGGGCGTTCCTTAATTCTACAGACGGTATTAATACGCCTCAGCTTGATAAAGCGACTGTTTTCACGACATCAGACCCGACATTCTATATTACTTCGACAGGAAGTCTTGTGAATTACCTTAACTCCGATACCGTGCAGGACAGATGGATTCAATATAAAGCTATCTTGAATTCGTACGGTCAGGAAACTCCGCTTCTGCAGGACGTGAAATTAGAATATCTGGAAGCAAAGCTTACCGTTACCGCTCCTAACGGCGGGGAATCTCTTCCCATCGGGCAGAATGCTTTGATCACCTGGACGTCACAGGGGATCGATGGGGCTGACAGTACAGTAAAGATAGAATACTCAGTTGACGGAGGTAACAGTTGGTTCCCTGTAGTTGATAATCAGCCGAATAACGGCGCGTATGAGTGGGCGGTTCCCAATAATCCTTCTCCTTCGTCATTGATCAGGATAACCAGCAAGGGATTCCCGAATATTAAGGATACATCAGATGCTGTTTTCGGTATCATGGGATTGATCCTTTCCTCTCCCAACGGAGGTAACCATTGGGAGGTCGGGTCGTCACACAATATCACCTGGTCTTCATACGGTACAGTTTCCAATAACCTGAAAATCGAATATTCACGCGACGGCGGAAGCACGTGGGTATATCCTCCTATAACCGACCAGAGGCTTAATAGCGGGGTCTATACCTGGAACATCGTGAATAATGAGAATTTGGTCTCGGATGCCTGTCTGATGCGTATCATTGATATGAATAATACGAATATCCTTGATAAATCAGATGCCGTTTTCTCCATTGTTCCTATACCGGAGATGACCTTGATCAGTCCTAACGGAAGCGAAACTCTGAAAGCCGGTAGTACGGAAAATATTACCTGGACAAATAAAGGTAACGTCAATACGCAGGTAGACATATATTATTCTACGAACAGCGGCGGAACCTGGATTATTCTGCAGGCTGGTGTTGCCAACACCGGGGCATATTCCTGTATCGTGCCGGATGTACTTACGACATCAGCCAGGATCAAGATTGTGGAAAGTCAGATTCCCACAGGCAGGGATACGCAGGTAAAGCTGGAAGATAGTTCAGACGCAGATTTTATCATAACCATTCCGACTATAACAATAACTTCTCCTAACGGAGCGGAGAAGTGGGTGCAGTCGGATACCCGTAACATTACTTGGACTTCCGACGGAGCTATCGGAGAAAACGCGCTTAAAATAGAATACTCTACTGATGAAGGCGCTACCTGGATCATTATTGCCGAGGGTGAGGCAAATGACGGGAGCTATTCCTGGGCGATTCCCGCGGCAGCAGTGGGGGAGAAAGTTTCCATAAGGATGACGGACACGACCCGGCCGGAAGTGAATGATGTGAGCGATGGTTATTTCCAGGTTATGAATAAGCCGATCGTCGTTTTGATACAGCCTAACGGCGGAGAAAAGACGACCATCGGCGCCCCCTATGAGGTTAAATGGTTTACCATCGGGGACGCCCTGGATGACCAGTTCCTCACCGTTTATCTTTCTACCGATTCCGGAGAGCATTATGAGGTCATTTCAGACCAGAGGCCTA
>Ga0302253_1001352_pt1 | contig 15016 bp, 16 predicted proteins | sample AAG_RA_Trp_MG_FD_193537 | JGI IMG/M metagenome (GOLD analysis project Ga0302253, IMG submission 193537) | Enriched activated sludge microbial communities from anaerobic digester in WTTP, New Holstein, Wisconsin, United States - AAG_RA_Trp | ecosystem: Engineered > Bioreactor > Anaerobic >...
AGGATACGAATGAAGATTTTATTTGTTCAACCGCCGTTGGGCGCCTGGGCGACATGGGGAACGCATAAAGCCATCAATATCGGCCATGCGCAGCTGGCGGGTTTCTTGCGTCAGCATAACCCGGATCTGGAGCTCGCCGTCCTGGATTGCCGCGCCCACGGGCTGACTGAAGCGCAGATGCTCGATAAGGTGGGGGAGTCCGGCGCAGACATCGTCTATCTCGGCGATATCCTGCATACGACCGGAGGGCTTGCTGTTGTCTTTATTTATAATGAGGCGGCGCGCAAGATCAAGGAGCGCTATCCTCATGTCAAGATCATCGTCGGCGGCATTTTCTATGCCTCGGCGTCGGAGTTCACCATGAAGGAAAATCCGCACCTGGATTTCTGCATCGCAGGGGAAGCGGAGCTGACGTTGAGCGAACTCTTGAAAGAGCTGGCCAAGAGCAAGCCGGACATCGCCGGCGTCAAAGGTATCTGCTGGCGGGATAACGGCAAGATCGCCCTTAATGCTTACCGGCCCCTGATCCAGGACCTGAACACTTTGCCTATGCCGGCCTACGATCTGTTCCCCATGGATGTCTACGTCAGCCATACCTATTGGAAGAATTATTCGGAGACCTGGAATTCCCGCGGGTGCCCGGCGGCCTGTACCTTCTGTTATGAATGGGGCCAGTACGATCCCAGGGGCAAACAGGACCTGAAGAATTACCGGTATCGTTCCGGCAAAAAGGTCGTTGACGAGATGGAGCTTTTGTACGACAAACACGGCACGCGCGTCATCGTCATGATGGACGATACGTATAACGTGTATCGTTCGCGCGTGGAAGAGACGATCGAGGAGTGCCTGCGCCGCGACATCAAGATGAAATGGATGCCGCTGGGCAGGGCGCCGTATTTTATCCGCGATATCGATTTGTTCAAGGACCTGCGGCGTGCCGGTTGTTTCATGTGTCTTGTGGGTCTGGAAGTCGCCGATGATGAGGAGCTGCGCAAGATCAAGAAAGGCATCACCGTCGAGCAGGTCAAGGAGACTGTGGCGAAACTCAGGGAAGCCGGGATCGCGACAGTGTTGACCTGGATGATGGGTTTCGAGGACGACAACGAAGAGAAGATCAAGGCGCGCTTTGAGGCTGTCGATGAGGTCGATCCGGACATCATCGCCCTGCAGTTTTTGACGCCTATCCCCGGATCACCGATCTGGGAGGAGGCAACCAAAAAAGGCCTCTTGCGCCTGGAAGACCTCAACAAAAAGATCAGGCAGTGGGATTTTCATCAGCCGATCATCCCGACGAACCATCTGACAGTCCCGGAGATAGCGGACCTCGGCTCCTGGGCATTCCGTGAATTTTATTCAAAACCGGGCCGTATCCAGAGGGCCATGCATAACCGTAATTACGATCCTCTTGTCGGTTTGTGCGTGAGGGATTTCATGAATAACGTAGGCCATTTCGAGAAGGAATCCCACGGCACAAAGTCTTACGTCGGCAAAGAGTGAGCCGCCGGACTCAGACGCCCTTTGAGATGTTTTCCGTCACACAGACGCCGTTAACGTTGGATGGAAACCGGCGTATTCTGGCTCTGGGCACGGATACGCGGCCGGGTTTTTGTTGGGTCGGTGCAAAGTCCCTCTTTCAGTTGTCTCCTTGGCGGGAAACGGAGGATGTCGAGGCATTTTACCGTCAGGCGGCTGCCTTGGCCGCCAAAAGATACCGGGTGCGGCCGGCCGTCATCGCTTTTGATCCTCATCCGCATTTTGCTTGCCGGAGGCTGGCGCCTCTTCTTCAGAAAGAGTTCTTTCCCTCTGCCCGTCTCCAAGCCGTTTATCATCATTGGGCCCATGCGGCCAATGCCGTTTTCGATCTGCCTGCGCGACGGCCTTTTATCGGCATAGCTTTTGACGGGACGGGTTTCGGCGCCGACGGCCGGATGTGGGGCGGCGAATTTTTTTACTGCGGCGCCGATGGGTTTATACGTGCGGCACACCTAAGCTATCAGCCTTTGGCCGGCAATGAAGCGGCGATCCGGGAGCCGTGGCGTATCGCCTATGGGATCCTTAAGGCAGCGGGCGCCGGCCGCACTCCATTTTCAGGAAAAGTCCCCGCCAGAACGCTCCGTCTTGTCGATCAGATGATCGCCCGGGGGGTTCAGACGCCGCTTTCGTCGAGCGCCGGCCGCCTGTTTGATGCGGCAGCGGCCCTTTTGGGGTTGGCTCCGACGATCGTCAAACAGGCCCAGGCCGCGCAGGCCCTGGAGGCGTCAGCCGCAACCTGCGGCCAGGACGTGAGAGGGTATGCGATTCCTATCGTCAGGCAGCGCGACGGTCGTCTAATCCTGGATACGGGGCGTCTTTTTATGGCGATGTGGCAGGACTTTAGGCACCGTCTTCCCAGGGACGTCATCGCCATGAAATTCCATAAGGCCCTGGCCGAGACTATTTTTCTTGTTTGCAAGCGCCTGTCCCGACGATACAGCGTGTCTTGCGTCTATGTGTCGGGCGGCGTGTTTTTAAACAGGATATTGACGAAAAAGATTGCAGAGTTGTTCGACAAAAGCCGGTTGCGCCTGGTGGTGCCGCCGCCGCCGCTCTTGACGGATGTTGCGATCGCGCGCGGCCAGGTTGGATATTGCTTGATGAGACGATCTGGGATTGATGATAAGAAATAACCAAATCCCAAGAAACAAAAACCAAACAATTTCTAGTCACCAAAAAGCAATAACCAAACCGACATTTTTTAAATAGTTTTTTGATTATTGGTGATTTTTGACATGCACCGGAAAGTGAGCTTGTGATATGTGTTTGGCCGTTCCCATGAAGATCGAGAAGATCGATAAGACGGAGGCGCTGGTGAGCGCAGGCCCCCTGAAGGCGCGTGTGAATATCCAGCTTTTGCCGTCTGTAAAGAGAGGCGATTATGTTCTTGTGCATGCGGGGTTGGCGATTGAGAAGCTCGATCCACGGAAGGCCAGGGATACGCTTAAGCTTTACCGCGATGTCGCGCGCAAAGGCAGGGAAGAAGAGTCATGAAATATGTCGATGATTTCAGGGAGGCCGAGGTCTGTCTGGCTATGGCGCGTCGGATCAATGCCGCTGCCGCAGACCGCTCCTATAGGATCATGGAAGTCTGTGGTACGCACACGGCCGCCATCAGACGTTTTGGTATTCCTGCCATGCTTTCCAGCCGTATCCGGCTGATCTCCGGGCCTGGCTGTCCTGTGTGTGTGACCAGCGACGCTTATCTGCGGAATGCCTTCCGGATGGCTGCAGATAAGAACGTGACGATTGCGACTTATCCCGACATGTTGCGTGTTCCTGCCGGCGGCATTTCTCTTCAGGACCTCAAGGCAAAAGGGGCTGATGTCCGCGCCGTGAATTCCGCTTTGGAAGTTTTGGAGATCGCCCGGGGTTCAAAGGACAGGATGGTCGTTTTTCTGGCCGTCGGTTTTGAGACAACGGCACCGGCGACCGGCATTCTGGTCCAGAGGGCATACAGGGAAAAGATCAAGAATGTGAAGGTCTATTCTGCGCATAAGACCATCCCGCCGGCGCTCATGAGCCTGGGGAAAGACAGGGCGCTCTGTCTCGACGGGTTTCTCCTGCCGGGTCATGTCAGCGTCGTCATCGGCGTAGAGGGTTACCGGCGGCTGATGCGTTCCCTGCGGCTGCCTGCCGTGATCACCGGTTTTGAGCCGTTGGACATTCTTTCGGCGATAGGGATTATCGTCGATGCCGCCCGCCATCGCAAGGTCGTCCTGGAGAACGGCTACGGCCGTGTGGTAAGTCCGGGCGGTAATCCGAAGGCGAAGGCGCTGTTAAAGGAAGTCTTCACATCGAAAGACAGTCTGTGGCGCGGTCTGGGTGTGATCCCGGGCAGCGGCTTGTTTTTGCGCAAACCTTACGACTCCCTCGATGCGCGGCGCGTTTTCGGTCTGAAGGAAGAAGCCGGGTATCAGGCGCAGGGCAGCGGCTGCCGGTGCGCCGGGGTGCTGACGGGTAAGATTGAGCCTGTGGCATGCCGCCATTTCGGCAAACAGTGCACTCCGCAAAGACCTCTGGGTCCTTGCATGGTTTCGCGGGAGGGCACCTGCCGGGCATTTTTTGAGACGCTATGAAAGAATATATATCCCTTTCCCACGGTTCCGGAGGCGCGATGACGCAAAGACTCATCCGCGAGGTCTTCGCATCCGCCTTCGACAATGTCTATTTAAGGAAGCTCGACGATGCTTCTGTTGTGGGGCTCCGCAAGGGCCGCTATGCGATGACGACAGATTCTTTTGTCGTTGATCCGATCTTTTTCCCCGGAGGGGATATCGGCAAGCTGGCTGTCTGCGGGACTGTCAACGACCTGGCGTCCTGTGCCGCCGAACCCAGGTATCTTTCGGCCTCTTTTGTGATCGAGGAAGGATTGCCTTTCGATGTTCTGGAGTCCGTTGTCTCTTCCATGGCGCAAGAAGCCAGACAGCAACGTGTGTTGATTATCACAGGGGACACGAAAGTCGTGCCTCGCGGCAAGGCCGATAAGCTTTTTATTAATACGACAGGGATCGGTCTGGTGCATAAAACTTTGGAAGCAAGCATGATACGTCCCGGAGACAAGATCTTGATCAACGGGCCGGTCGCGCAGCATGGAGTTAGTGTTCTGGCGGCCCGCCAGGAGTTTGAAGGCCGGGAGAGTCTAAAAAGCGATTGCAAATCGTTATGGCCTATTGTAAAATTGTTACTTCAAGAACATGTGGATGTCCGTTTTATGCGGGATCCGACACGCGGCGGTGTCTCTGCAGCAGCCAATGAGATTGCCCAGTCGAGCGGTTTCTCTCTGGTTCTGGCGGAACAAGACATCCCCGTTACCGCCTCCTGTAAATCTTTCTGCGAAATATTAGGCCTGGAGCCGCTGGATATCGCCAACGAAGGCAAGATGCTCTTTTTTATGGGCGAAAAAGACGCATACCGCGCCTTAAGGATTTTAAAATCGGTTCCGTCCTGCCGCCGAGCTTCGGTCATCGGCGATGTCTTGCCTGAGCGAACAGGTAAGGTTTATCTCAGGACAGCGGCCGGCGGGTCCCGGATTTTGGGAATGCCGGTTGCGGAAGCCCTTCCGCGGATTTGTTGAGTCATCCGCCTTCGCAGGAGGTCCGTGGAGGCTCGCCGGCAAAAAACGACGAAGTCTCGCCGAGAGTGGAAATGCAATAGCATTGCTTCGGCGAGATGTCACTGCATGCCCGTGGTCGGCAGCCTGCAGATGAACCTCGCCGAAGTCAAAGGCGCAAGCGCTTTGACGAAGGCGGGCCAATGAAGGTGCCACGGGCTTACCCGTGGGATTCCATGCATGAGACGGGAGTGGTAGAAAAGATGCTAGAGGTGCTTCGCCGGGTTCAGAAGGAACACGGGGGCCGCCGGATCGAAGCGATCACCGTCGAGATGTCTGCGTTCGGCGGATGGAACGAAGAACACTTCCGGGAACATTTTCAGGAAGCGGTTGAGGGAACGCCTTGGCAGGACGCGCGTCTCGACATCAAAAAAGTCATGATAGGGCCGGAAGCAAAGCTGACAAGCGTCACATTTGAGGAAGATACACTCGGAGTTGATCCCACAAGGGGGTAGACCTTCGTATGCCGCAGAAAGCGGCATACCCGCGCCATTCCGAATAAGCGCGGGGTATATGAGCAGAAAGCGGCATACCCGCGCCATTCCGAATAAGCGCGGGGTATATGAGCAGAAAGCGGCATACTGGCTCATCCGATTGAGCCGGGTAATACCAAATAAGCGGAGGGTCTAACCCAGAAAGGGTAGACCTTCGCAATTCCGATAAGCGGAGGGTCTAACCCAGAAAGGGTAGACCTTCGCAATACCAAATAAGCGAAGGGTCTAATTCCACCAGAGGCGGAATTAAGGAGCTTTTATGAAGTATGCGATTATTGCCAAGTCAGACATGCCGCGGTGGTTCGATTCGTTGAAGCGCCACGGCAAGATCTTCGGGCCCAAGAAGAAAGAGCACCAGTACGTCTTCCGTTCCGTCGATGAGTTCGAAGAGATGTCTCTCGTCTATAGCCCTACGATCCTGCCTCCTAAGAAATATTACTTTCCCCAGAAAGAAGCCCTGCTGAAATTCAGTATCGAGCCATACAAGACGGATAAGGCCATTAAAGAGTTTGAGGAGTATATTCTTTTTGCCGTCCATACCTGCGATATCGCAGGTATCCAGTGTCTGGACGTCGTCTTCAATGACAATCCGGCCGACCCGAATTACCTGAACCGTAAGGAAAAAACGACGGTCATCGGTATTGAGTGCATGGATTACTGCGATACCTATGCATCCTGCGCGGCTGTCGGCAACCATGTGCCCCGCGGAGGCTATGATATCATGCTGACGGACCTGGACGGATCTTATGCGATGCACATTAATTCCGAGAAGGGCGAGAAGCTTGTGGCCGGAAAAAGCTATATCCGCGAGATGAACGCGGCGGACAGGGGCCGGCTGAAAAAGGCCCAGGACGGAAAACTGAAAAAATTTCATAATGAATTCAGCAAGGACATCAAGTCTGTCGAGAAGGCCTTTGATGATGGATTCTTCAGCCCTGTCTGGCAGGACGTGGGACGGCGGTGCGTCGGCTGCACCAATTGCACGGCCGTCTGTCCGACCTGTTATTGTTTTGATATCGCCGATGAGATGGAGATGAACCTCAATGACGGCGTGCGGACCCGGACATGGAGTTATTGCCAGATGGACGATTTTGCCAAGGTCGCCACAGGCGAGGATTTCCGTCCCGGACGGGACGGCCGCCAGCGTCACAGATATTACCGGAAATTCAAATACCCCGTGATAAAATACAACAAGTATTTTTGCACGGGCTGCGGCCGCTGCACGCGCACCTGCATGGCCAAGATCAGCTTGGTTGAAACGGTGAATGCCCTCTTGGATGAAAGGGGTACGGCATGAAGACGGAAATGTCATATCAGGAGCTTTTGAAGACCTCTCCATACAAGCCGGTCAAGGCGAAGGTCGTCAAGACCAACAAATATACGGAGTTTGAGAAGCTGTTTCGCATTGAGCTTGACGGCAAAAAAGACCTGGAACATGTTCCAGGGCAGTTTGTGCAGGTTTCCCTGTTCGGCGTGGGCGAGGCCCCGATTTCCATTTGTTCATCGCCGACGGAAAAAGGGTATTTCGAATTGACGGTCCGCCGCGTCGGAGGACTCACGACCGCCATGCATAAGCTCGAGACAGGCAGCGTCCTGGGGATCCGCGGGCCGTTCGGCAAGGGGTTCCCCCTCGATGCGATGCGGGGCAATGACATCCTGATCGTGGCGGGAGGCCTCGGGATTGTCCCGCTGCGTTCCCTTATTCATTACATCCTCGACCAGCGCAAGGATTTCGGCGATGTCCAGATCCTCCTGGGCTGCAAAACGCCCAAGGACATGTTATTCGGCGAAGAAGTCGAGGCCTGGCAGAAGCGGGCGGATATCAAATTCAACTGCACGGTGGACCGCGCAGACCCGGACTGGAAAGGGAACGTCGGCTTGATCACGAGTCTCATCCCCGGCGTTTCTATCGAACCCCAAAAGACCTATGCCGTCGTCGTCGGGCCGCCGATCATGTATAAGTTTGTCATCGTTGAATTGCTTAAAAAAGAGATTCCCGGCCACCAGATCATCGTTTCGCTCGAGCGCAAGATGAAATGCGGGCTGGGCAAGTGCGGCCACTGCCAGATCCGCGGCGTCTATGTCTGCCAGAGCGGCCCCGTCTTTACCTATGATGAACTGCGGCAGATGGAAGGGGAGTGCCACGAGGGAGAATGTCATGTCTAAAGCGAAACCCAAAGTCGCCTTTTTTGAATTCACGGATTGCGAAGGATGCCAGCTGCAAGTGGCGAACCTCGGCGCCGACCTCCTGGAATTGACGAAGGCCGTCGATATCGTGAATTTCCGCGAGATCATGAGCGAGGAAGGTCAGGAGTATGATGTCCTTGTTGTCGAAGGCAGTATCGCCTCCAGGCATGACGAAGAAAGGCTCAAGGCGGTCGCCGCCAAAGCCAAAGTCGTCGTGGCGCTCGGCGCCTGCGCGGCAACAGGCGGGGTCAACAATCTTAAAAACCTGAAATCCCTCGAAGAGCAGAAAAAGATTGTCTATGGCGACGTCGATCCCGTCAAGGACGCTATCCCCGCCAAGCCGATCGATACCGTCATCAAAGTGGATTATTATGTTCACGGCTGTCCCATTCATGGCCCGGAGTTCATCAAGGTGATGCAATGCGTGCTCATGGGGAAGCCCTACAAAGTTCCGACCTATCCCGTATGCGTCGAATGCAGGCAGAACGAGAACATCTGCCTGTATGATAAAGGCCAGTTTTGTCTTGGGCCGATCACGCGCGCGGGCTGCAACTCGTGGCTGCCGAATAACGGTGTTCCATGCGTCGGCTGCCGCGGTTTGATCGACAACCCGGCCGCCAACGCACAGAAAGACATCCTGGAGAAATACGGCCTGACGGTCGAAGGGATCCTGGATAAATTTACGCTCTACTGCAACGCCCAGAAGGAGAGGGCCAAATATGACAAAGAGTTCGAGTCCAAAGGACGTTAAGATCGATGTTCACTATCTGACGCGCGTCGAAGGCCACGGCGACATCACGGTCGACGTTCGCGCCGGAGAGCTTAAGGAGTGCAAATTCAAGGTCATCGAATCGGCCAGGTTTTTTGAGACAATGCTGTGCGGCAGGTTGATCTACGAGGCCCAACACCTGACAAGCCGTATCTGCGGCATCTGCGCCTGCGGCCACAGCCTGGCGTCGATCAAGGCCTCGGAAAAAGCACTCGGCGTCGTACCCCATGAGGATACGCTTCTTCTGCGCAAGCTCCTCTTGCATACCGAACAGATGGACAGTCATGTCCTGCACGCCTATGTCCTTGTCGCGCCGGACCTCCTGGGCGTCAAGAGCATCATGCCCCTGGTGAAGACCCACAAGCCCGTCATCGAGCGGGCCTTCCGCATGAAGAAGCTTTCCGACTGGGCCGGCGAGATCCTGGCCGGCCGCCACACTCATCCGATCTCTTTTGCCATCGGCGGCCTGACGAAGATCCCGGAGAAGGCCCATCTGCAGAAACTCCGGGAGATGATGGTGGAGGCGCGCGCCGATTACGCCGAAACGGTCGAGCTCTTCAAGAAGCTGACGCTGCCGTCTTTTGAGCGCAAGGGCCAGTTCGTGGCGCTGTCGCACGACAAAGAATACGCGTTTTACGACGGGAAGATCAATGTCAACGGCGAAAAGCTCGTCGATCCCCAGGATTACCTGTCGGTGATCAAGGAAGAGGTGCGCGATTATTCTTCCGCGAAATTCGTGACGGTCAACAAGGCGCCCTACATGGTGGGGGCCTTAGCGCGCTTCAACCTCAACGGCGACAAGCTGGACGAGAAATCAAAAGAGGTCGCTTCTTATTTGGGTTTGAAGCGTCCGTGTTACAATACCTTCATGAATACCGTGGCCCAGGTCGTCGAATGGGGCTATTGTCTGGAAGATTCCATCGCCATCCTTGAGAGGTTGATCAAGGACGGTATTGATGAGGAAAAGGTCCTGGTGACGATGTATCCGAAAAAAGACCAGTGGCCGGTCAAGACGCGCGCCGGCCGCGGTGTGGGGTCGGTCGAAGTGCCGCGCGGCATCCTTTTTCACGATTACACGGTCGACGACCACGGCATTGTGACCGCCGCCAACTGCATCATTCCCACGAACCAGAACATCAACAATCTTGAGGCCGACATGAAGAAGATCGTCCCTGAAATCGTCGGCTCTCAAGGCGAGGAGGAGATGCGCCTGACGCTGGAAATGCTGGCCAGGGCCTATGATCCCTGCATTTCCTGTTCGACGCACTTGCTCGATGTTAGATTCGTCTCGTAATATCGCCGTCATCGGCCTTGGCAATACCCTGCGCCGGGATGACGGCATTGGGATCCATCTCCTTGCCGAACTCGAGAACGAGCTCACAAACAGCGGCATCTCTTTTCTGAACTTCGGGATCGCCAGCTTCGGCCTGGTCAATTTCTTGGGCGAATTTCGCAAGGTCTTGTTGATCGATGCCATGGATGCCGGATTTGCCCCTGCTACCGTTAAGATCTTTCGCCTGGAGGAAGCGCAGGTCTATGTCAGCCAAAGCAAGATCTCTTCGCATGAAATATCACTGGCTGATCTCCTGGAAATCTACAAGGTCCTCGGTCTGGCGACGGACATCCAGGTGGCCGGCGTCCAGGTCAAGGACGCTTCTTATGGACTTGAGATGACGCCTGAGTTAGAAAAGGCCAAGAAGGACATAGTTGAAAATATCAAGAAGTTTGTTCTCTCGTGGCCTGAGGAACAAAAGACGGGCAAGGAATGACTGCGCCCGCCGGGCCGCGTCCTATCATGATTTCATTCACGACCGCACGCAAGATTGTTTTCCGCCATTTGCCTCGACATAAAACCTCCTGTCTTGAACTTGTTAAAGCCGAAGGAAGATTTTTGAGCCGCGATATCGCGGCGCCGGCGGACGCCCCTGCCTTTGACAGGGCTGTTATGGATGGTTTCGCCGTCCGCAGCCGGGACACGGCGGATGCGCCGGTCGCCCTGCGGGTCGTCGGATTCATCCCTGCGGGCAAAGTCTTCGGCCGCAGGATCGGCGTCGGCGAAAGCGCCGGAATCGCCACGGGTGCCCTGATGCCGCCGGGCGCAGATGCCGTTATCAAAAAAGAAGACGTTCGGGTTCTGGCGGATGGCCGCCTGCGGGTGGCGCGCCGCGTGCGCCGGGGAGAGGACGTTTATCCCCGCGGCCGCGATTACAGGAAGGGGGCGCTTCTTTTGCGGCGCGCAACGTTGTTGAGTCCGGCGCGCATCGCCCTTCTGGGGTCCCTGGGATACAGCCGTGTCGAGGTCTTTGCGCCTCCGCGTGTCGCCTTGCTGACGACAGGGGATGAGATTATTTCGGCTGGACGGTCCGTACGCCGCAGTCAGGTCTATGACGCGACGACACCCATGATTCTTTCCAATTTGTCACGTATGGGCGTCTTGTGTGTCAATTTGGGGCATGTCCGCGACAACGCAGCCCTGTTGGATAAAAAAGTTCGTCAGGGGCTGAAATACGACATTCTGATTGTGACCGGAGGCGTTTCGGCAGGCGAAAGGGATTATGTGCCGCGGATATTGGCCAAGAACGGTGTCACTTGCCTTTTCCACAAGGTCCTGATCCGGCCGGGCAAGCCGTTGTGGTTCGGCCGCCGGGGCTGCCAGCTGGTTTTTGGTCTCCCGGGGAATCCCATAGCGAGCCTCGTGACGTTTATGTTGTTTGTCAGACCGGTGATAGAATACCTTCAGGGGGCCGAGGGTGGGCCTTCCTTCTTGCAGGGTGTTTTGCTGAAAGACGTGTATAATGAGAGCGAACGCCTGTCGTTTCTGCCGGCCCGCCTGCGCCGTCAGAACAGGGGAATCGGCATCGCGCCTTTGGCTTTCCATGGGAGCGCGGATATCTATCACGTCGCAGGCGCGGATTGTTTTTTTGCGGCGCCTGCGCATGTGAGATTAAGAAAAGGGGCACGCGTTTCATTTTTCAAGATATGATGCGCACATGTTCGTATTTACGGGTTTCCCTGACAGACCGCTGTTGCTTTGATTGTTTTTACTGCGGGGCCCAGAAGAGGGAGTCATTCCTTTCCGATGGGGAATATCTGGACGCCGATGAACTTGAATGCCTGGCACGGCTTTTTGTCGGTCTCGGCATCCGCCATATCCGTCTTACCGGCGGCGAGCCCCTTATGCGCGCCGGAGTCCACGACATCGTCCAGAGGCTGGCGTCGATCAATGGGCTTGAGCTGGTGTCGATGACGACGAACGGCTTTGCGCTCACGGATACCTTGGCCGCACGTCCTTTTGCGGGGCTTCAGAGGATCAATATCAGTCTTGATACGCTTCAAAGGGGCCGTTTTCGTTCATTGACCGGCGTCGACGGCCTGGATCAGGTGCTGGCGGGCATCCATGCCGCCCGCAAGAGCGGCCTGGAGGATGTGCGTGTCAATGTTCTTCTTGTCCGCGGTTTCAACGACGACGAGGTCGCTTCGTTCGTGCGTTTCGGCCAAGACCACGACCTGATCGTCAGGTTCATCGAATATTTTCCTACGCAGCGGCGCAGCCAGGCGTTTAAGTCTCTCTATGTCGATTCGGCCGAGGTGATGAAAATCATCGGGTCGGGCTTCGGACCTTTGGTTCTGGAAGGGCGAGATCCCTTGTCCGGGCCGGCGCAATATTATCGTCTGGCCTGCGGCGGTCCGCGTCTCGGGTTCATCAGCTCTGTGACGCATTTTTTCTGTCCTCAATGCAACCGCTTGCGCCTGACGGCCGACGGCAAGCTTTTTCCCTGTCTGCATGCCGATCATTATGCGGATCTAAGGACACTGTTGCGCGCCGGACGAATAGATGACGTTGAAGCTCTTATCGCGCAGACAGCCGAAGCCAAGAGCTGCTATAACAAGATAGCGTGCAGCCGGTTTTTTGAAATGTCGTCCATCGGAGGATAAGTTTCAGTTCATTGAGTTTTTTGAGTTTGTTGAGTCTTTTGAGTTCCTGCCTTAACTCTATAACCCCAACGAACTCTATGAACCCAATAAACCCCCTTGTTGTTGAGGAAGATAATATGCCTATAAAAATGGTTGATATTTCAGAGAAGACCCCGACGAAACGGACGGCTCGGGCCTTTGTGCGCCTGGAGGCTTCGGCGGATCTCATCCGGAAGATCCGCGACAATAGACTTTCTAAGGGCGATAGCTTGGCTGCCGCCCAGGCCGCAGGGATCCTGGCGGCCAAGAATACGGCAGGGTTGATTCCTTTATGCCATCCTTTGCCGGTCAGTTCCGTCGATATTTCGTTTTCTTTCCGTCGAGGGGTCTTGGAGATCACGTCTGTCGTCAAGGCCTCCTATGCGACAGGTGTCGAGATGGAGGCGCTTTGTGCCTGCGCCGTCGCGGCCCTGACGGTTTACGATATGGCCAAAGCGCACGATAAGGGCATCGTGATCACCGGTCTGCGTCTCTTGGAGAAGAGGGGCGGAAAGAGCGGGGCCTGGAAGGCATCCCTGTGACAAGCGGACGTATTTTTTCGATCAACGTTTCATCCCAGAAAAAAGGTCCCAAATCCATGCAGCGCTCAGGACGTCTTGTCGCAGGCCAGGGCCTGGAGGGGGATGCTCACGCAGGGCCCGGCATACGCCAAGTCAGTCTTCTGGCTATTGAAGATATCGAGAGGTTTGAGGATATTGTCAAGTCGGATGATGTCGAGCTGCATCCGGGCGTTTTTGCCGAGAACCTGACGACGGAGGGCATGGATCTTTCTGATTTGAGGGTCGGCGACCGCCTTGCGGTGGGGCCTTCAGCCGTCTTGCGCGTGACCCAGATCGGCAAGGCCTGCCACGACGGCTGCGAGATAAAAAAGAAGACAGGGGTGTGTCTTATGCCGACCGCCGGCATCTTTGGTGTCGTCGAAGAAGGCGGGGAGATCCGCCTGCGCGACCCTATCCGTTTGTTGCGCGAAAAGAGATCGTTCTGGCCATGGTTGAAGACATAAGGAACCTGACTCTCGGGGAACTGGAGAGGAATTTGACGGCCGGAGGGTTCCCGGCTTACCGCGCCCGCCAGGTTTTTGACTGGCTTTATAAAAAAGGCGTCGGCGATTTTGCCGCAATGGCGAACCTGCCGCAGGACCTTAAGGTCTTCCTGAAGGCTTATTACACGATCCAGTCTCCGGCCATCGAAAAGATAGAGACGTCGGCCGACCTGACCCAAAAATTCCTCCTGCGGCTCAAAGACCGTTCCCTGATTGAAAGCGTTTCTATCCCGGCCAAGTCCCGCCTGACCGCTTGCCTGTCTACCCAGGTCGGCTGCCGCTATTCCTGCGCTTTTTGTGCGAGCGGGATCGCGGGTTTCAGGCGCAACCTTGATGCCGGCGAGATTGTCGGACAGTTTTTGACCATCGCCGCCAACGTGCCCGGCAGGCATATTTCGAACGTCGTCTTTATGGGGATCGGCGAGCCCCTTGATAATTACGAGAGCCTTTTGCGGGCGATCCGGATCCTGAACGATGAACATGGCGTTCGGCTGGGCGCTAGAAAAATGACGATCTCGACCTGCGGCTTGGCGCCGGCCGTCGAACGCCTGAGCCGGGAAAAGCTGCAGCTGGAGCTTTCTGTCTCTCTGCACGCGGCGACTGACGAGAAACGCAGTCAGCTCCTGCCTGTCAACAAGCGTTTCCCGCTCGAGACGCTGATGCACGCCCTGCGTGTCTATGCCCAGGCGACAAAAAGGAAGATCACTTTCGAGTATGTGCTTTTGCGCGCGTTCAATACGACGGTGGAGGACGCGCAGGCGCTGATCGGCCTCATCCGGGGCCTCAACGCCCGCGTCAACCTGATTCCGTTCAATCCAGCGGTTTCCCGTCTGGGATTCGAGCCGCCGGTGAAGCTTGAGGTCCTGTTTTTCAAAAGTTACCTGGAAAAGCACGGCGTGGATGTGACCTTGCGCTTGCCGCGCGGCAGCGATATCAGCGCCGCCTGCGGCCAGCTTGTTTGGAAGACAGTAGACAGTAGACAGTAGACAGTAGACAGTAGACAGTAGACAGTAGACAGTAGACAGTAGACAGTAGACAGTAGACAGTAGACAGAGGATCGCTAAATACGTTTTTGATTTTTACCCCGTTAGAGAAAGCCGCCGATTGAAATCGGCGGGTATCTCTTATTGAAGCCGACGGTGGTATAAAGCCGCTGTCGGCGCAGACCGCCAGAGAATAAAGTTCTCTGGCGGGGTTTACTGACTGCTTAGAAGGAGAAAGAAGATGGGTCCGAAAATACATACAACGGAGATAAAGGTCCGTTATGCCGAGACGGACAACATGGGGATTGTCTATTACGCCAATTATCTCGTTTGGTTCGAGGTAGGGCGTACAGAATATCTTTTGAGCCAGGGCATGGATTACAGGGATGTCGAGAAAGACGGGTTGTTTATGGCCGTGGT
>Ga0302253_1001353_pt1 | contig 14998 bp, 9 predicted proteins | sample AAG_RA_Trp_MG_FD_193537 | JGI IMG/M metagenome (GOLD analysis project Ga0302253, IMG submission 193537) | Enriched activated sludge microbial communities from anaerobic digester in WTTP, New Holstein, Wisconsin, United States - AAG_RA_Trp | ecosystem: Engineered > Bioreactor > Anaerobic >...
GCTATCTGTCGGGGCGTGGCGCAGCTTGGTAGCGTATCTGAATGGGGTTCAGAGGGTCGGTGGTTCAAATCCACTCGCCCCGACCAGTTTTATAAACCGCCTTTTAGGCGGTTTTTTTTATTGTATCCGATTTAACAGTTTCCTGAACCGAATAGGACAGTTGGCTGAAAAAACAATTACCATTGACAACGCACCAAGCAGTTAATATATAGAGTCGCTCAGGCTTATATAATAAGCGAGAGTGGCGGAATTGGCAGACGCACTGGACTTAGGATCCAGCCCGTGAAAGCGGATAGGGGTTCAAGTCCCCTCTCTCGCACCAAAATATCATAAAAAAGGAGCTATAAAGCCGTGACAGAAGCATGCGTCAAATTTGAGGATTTAACCCAGATTAAAAAGAAGTTGTATTTTGAAGTTCCCTGGTCGGACGTAGAAAAGGAACTGAACAGGGTTTATGAGAACCTGAAAAAGACGGCTAAAATTAAGGGATTTCGCCAAGGAAAGATCCCCAGAACGATTTTGGAAGCCTATTATAAGGATCATGCGGAAAATGACGCAGCTGCCAATATTATCGCCAAACTGTACCAGGAAACCATGGACGGCAAGAAACTTCGTCCGGCGGGGTATCCAAATGTGGACCATAAGGGTTTTACGAAGGATGAGACATTTTCGTTTAATGTAACGGTGGAAATCGAACCGGTATTTGAACCGCAAAATTATATTGGTTTGGAGCTGGAGCAGGCGGATCCGGAGGTTACGGAAGAGGCATTGGACAAAAAGATTGAAAAACTTCGTCATTTCTACAGTTTTATGGAAGATGTATCGGAGGACCGGGGCATTCAAAAGGGCGATTTTACCGCCATTCAGTTTGAAGGGAAACTTGATGGTCAACCAGTCAAGGAGATGACTTCGGATAATTATTTTCTGGAAATCGGTTCGGGTCAGTTTATTGACGAGTTTGAAAATAATTTGACGGGGATGAAAAAAGGTGAAACGCGCGTTTTTATGATGACCTTTCCGCCGGACTATCACGCTGAACACATTGCCGGCAAAGAGGTGGAGTTTTCCGTCAGCTTAAAAGATCTTAAAATCCGAAAACTTCCGGACCTTGATGAGAATTTCATTAAAAATTTTGAACACATCAATACCATGGAGGAACTGCGGGAGAATCTCAAGAAGGAACTAACCACCGAATTGGATGCCAAGTCCAAATCCGACCTGCGGGAACACATGATCGAGAAACTGATTGCAAATAATGAACTGGAAATTCCGTCCGCCATGCTGGAGCATCAGGTCGAGCAGATGGTCATGGATGCAACCAGCCGCTGGAAAGCAAACGGCCTGCCGAATGATCGGGCCAAAGCCATGGCCGAGAGTATGCGCGTGAATATGAGAGATGATGCCGAAAAAGTCGTCAAGGCCGGCATGATTTTGAAAGCCATTGCGGCCAAAGAGAATATCAAAGTCGAGGAGTCAGAGATAGAAGAGCGGATCAAGGGTATTGCCGGATATTACGCTCAGGACTATGGGGAGATAAGAAAAAAGTTTGAGAACGCGAACATGCTGGATGGCATGGAAAATGAAATTCTAACGAAAAAAGTGATTGATTTTATTGAAAGTAAATCCGTTATTACTGTGGTCAAAAAAGAGATAGCTATATAGGAGGATCTTCAATGACTCTGATTCCCATGGTGGTCGAACAGGATGGCAGAGGCGAACGGGCCTTTGATATCTATTCGCGCCTGCTGAAGGATCGTATCGTTTTTCTGGGGACACCCATCAATGATGATGTGGCCAATCTGGTCATTGCCCAGTTTTTGTATTTGGAATCGGAAGATCCGGAAAAGGAAATTTTCTTTTATTTAAATACACCGGGTGGCCATGTCAGTTCCGGCATGGCCATTTACGATACCATGCAGTATATCAAGCCGCCCGTGTCGACGGTTTGCATGGGGCAGGCCGCGAGTATGGGTGCCTTTCTTTTGGCTGCCGGAGAGCCGGGCAAACGATATGCCCTGCCGCATTCCCGCATCCTGATACATCAACCTTTAGGCGGTTTTCAGGGTCAGGCGACGGACATTGACATCCAGGCCAGGGAAATTCTCAGATTAAAGGAAGAACTCAACCGCATCCTCGCTAAATTAACGAATCAAACGTTTGAAAAAATCGAGGCGGATACGGAACGGGATTACTACATGACCAGTGAACAGGCGAAGCAGTATCATATCATTGATGACATCATCATGAAGCGAGCATAATTAAAATCAGAGGTAATGAATGGTAAAGAAAGGTAAAAACAATCAGGATGAACAGGAACTCATGTTTTGTTCATTCTGTGGCAAAGATCAAAATGAGGTGCGCAAGCTGGTTGCCGGGCCTGCTGCCTATATCTGCGATGAATGCATCAATCTATGCCGTTGCATCGTGGAAGAAGATCAGAAAGACATCTATGAAGATTCGGTAAAAAAGATTCCGGAGCCGAAGGAGATCAAAACCTATCTCGATCAATACGTGATCGGTCAGGATAAACCCAAAAAGGTTTTGTCGGTCGCGGTTTATAATCACTACAAAAGACTCTTTTCCGGAAAAAGCGTGAGCGATGTCGAAATTCAGAAAAGTAACATTCTTCTGATCGGGCCCACCGGATCCGGGAAAACGCTCCTGGCCAAAACCCTGGCTAAAATCTTGAAGGTACCCTTCGCAATTGCCGATGCCACGTCGCTGACGGAAGCCGGTTATGTGGGAGAGGATGTGGAGAACATCATCCTGAGTCTTCTGCAAAATGCCGACTATGATGTCGATAAGGCGTCTAAAGGTATTGTATATATTGATGAAATAGATAAAATCGCGAAGAAATCGGGGAATCCGTCCATCACCAGGGATGTATCCGGTGAAGGGGTGCAGCAGGCTCTTTTAAAAATCATGGAAGGTACCCTGGCCAATATCCCGCCGAAAGGCGGCAGAAAGCATCCTCAGCAGGAATTTATCCAGGTGGATACGACCAACATCCTGTTTATCTGCGGTGGCGCTTTTAACGGGCTCGAGGACATTATCGCCAAGCGTCTCGGTGTGAACGCCCTTGGCTTTGGTGCTGAAGTCAAGAGCCGTAAGGACATACGTAATGAGCATCTGCTGTCGAAAGTTCAGCCTGAAGATATTTTGAAATTCGGAATGATACCGGAATTCATTGGCCGTTTACCCGTCGTGGCGACATTAAACGACCTGAATCAAAACGATCTGTTCCGGATTCTGACGGAGCCTAAAGACGCGATTATCAAGCAATACAAGAAGTTGCTAGAACTTGAAAATGTTAAACTTCGGTTTACCGACGGCGCCCTCAGGGCTATCGCGAAATTATCCGAAGACAGGAAAACCGGGGCCAGGGGCTTGCGTGCCATCATCGAGGACACGATGCTGCACATCATGTATGAGATCCCATCCAGGAAAGATATTTCCGAGTGTGTCATTAATGAGGACGTCATTTTGAATCAGGAACAACCGATTCTGCTTTTTGAACCCAAAACGGAAACAGCTTGATTTGTTTGAGGGATAGACATTGGGAGTATTAGATAACGATAGTATGAATCAAAATAGAGAAGAGAAACTCATTACAATACCCTTATTGCCTCTACGGGATGTTGTCGTTTTTCCCCATATGATTGTGCCGCTCTTTGTCGGAAGAGAGAAATCGATCTCTGCCCTTGAGTATGCCATGAAAGATGAAAAAGGAATCTTCATGGTGGCTCAAAAAAGCGCCCAGAAAGATGACCCGACAAAAGATGATATCTGTCAGGTCGGAACAATTGGCATCATAATCCAATTATTACGGCTGCCGGACGGAACAGTCAAGGTCCTGGTTGAAGGCAAGAAACGGGGCATCGTCCGCGATTACCTGCCCAACGAAGAATTTTTCTATGTCCGGGTTGAAGAAATCGAAGACATCACGGATGAAAGCGACGTCAAAACACAGGCCCTCATTAGAAATATCAGAGAATCCTTCGAGCAGTACATCAAGCTCAGCAAAAAAGTACATGTGGAAATGCTGAGCACCCTCTCCACGATTGACGATCCTTCAAAAATGGCGGACGTGGTCATTTCCCATTTGAATATCAAGCTGGAAGACAAACAGAAAGTTCTCGAGATATTCAATGTGACCGAAAGACTGGAAGCGATCTACAGCCTGATGATTTCGGAGATCGAGATTCTGGAGGTCGAGGAAAAGATTAAACGCCGCGTCAAAAAGCAGATGGAAAAAACGCAGAAAGATTACTATCTGAACGAACAGATGCGCGCCATCCAGAAGGAGATGGGGGAAAAAGACGATTTTAGAAATGAAATCGCTGAGTTGGAAAAGAAACTCAAGCTGAAGAAGATGTCGGAGGAGGCCAGCAAGAAGGTTAAGCAGGAAATCAAAAAACTGCAGATGATGGCCCCCATGTCCGCCGAAGCCACGGTTGTGAGAAATTACATCGACTGGCTTCTGGATATGCCTTGGTTTGAGAAAACGGAAAATACTAACAGCCTGAAAGATTCGGAAAATATTCTGGAAGAGGATCATTACGGTCTGAAGAAAGTTAAGGAAAGAATCCTCGAATATCTGGCCGTACAGTGTCTGGTCAAGAAGAACAAGGGTCCGATTCTCTGTTTGGTTGGTCCTCCGGGCGTCGGCAAAACCTCTATCGCTAAATCCGTGGCCAGAGCCACGAACCGAAAATTTGTCCGTTTGTCTTTGGGAGGGGTCCGCGATGAAGCAGAAATCAGAGGTCACCGGCGAACCTATATCGGTGCTTTACCAGGTAAAATCGTTCAATTGTTAAAAAAGGCCGGGTCCAACAATCCGGTTTTCTGCCTGGACGAAGTAGACAAATTGAGCTCGGATTTTCGCGGCGATCCTTCGGCTGCATTACTTGAAGTGCTGGATCCGGAACAGAACAACGCCTTCAACGATAATTATCTGGAAGTGGATTACGATCTTTCCGACATCATGTTTATCACGACGGCCAACGTTCTCCAGACCATTCCCGCTCCTTTGCAGGACCGGATGGAAGTCATCCGTCTGGCGGGCTACACGGAACCGGAGAAAATGAGTATCGCCAAGAAGTTCCTCGTCGCCAAGGAAATGGAACAGAACGGTTTATCCAAGGAGAATCTCCATTTCACGGATGGCGCTCTGCAGACCATTATCAGACAGTACACGCGGGAAGCCGGTGTCAGAAATCTGGAGCGGGAAATTGCCTCGATCTGCCGAAAAGTCGCCCGCGAAGTCGTCAGCAACGGGAGAAAAGGGCCATTAAACATCACCTCGAAAACCGTACATAAATATCTGGGCGTCCCGAAGTTCCGGCACGGCGAAACGGAGGGGAAGGCCGGGGTCGGGTTGACTATCGGTATGGCCTGGACGGAATTCGGCGGCGAGTTGCTGGTCGTGGAAGCATCCATCATGCCGGGTACCGGGAAGATGATCATCACCGGGAAACTGGGCGATGTCATGCAGGAATCGGTTCAGGCGGCGCTGACATACGTCAGGGCACGAGCCGAGCAATTCGGTTTGGCTCCGAATTTCTACAAGGAAACGGATATTCATGTTCACGTACCCGAAGGGGCCATCCCCAAAGATGGTCCGTCCGCGGGCATTGCCATGGCGACATCCATTGCTTCCGTTTTTATGGGAAGACCCGTACGATCGGATCTGGCGATGACCGGTGAAATTACTTTGAGAGGCCGGATTTTACCCATCGGCGGCTTGAAGGAAAAATTGCTGGCGGCCCACCGGGGCAACATCACATCGGTTATCATTCCACGGGATAATGAAAAGGATCTGGCCGAAGTTCCCGGCAACATACTAAACGCCTTGAACGTTACGTTGGTTGACAATGTGGATGAAGTGCTAAAAACGGCATTGCTTCCGACCGAAGAGCCTCGCGAGAATATCACTCCCGATTCGGAGCAACATTTCAACGCTTAAGCCGGACGCACTTACTCGCACTTACTGCTTGACAAGCAGACGATATGCTGTTAAAAACGCCCCTGCTGATCAGAGATACCGTTTGGGCGGGTAGCTCAGCTGGGAGAGCGCCACGCTTACACCGTGGATGTCACAGGTTCAAGTCCTGTTCCGCCTACCAAGGATATAAGATCTTTTTAAGATGTAATTTAGAAAATGCGGGGTCGTAGTTAAGTTGGTTATAACGCCGGCCTGTCACGTCGGAGGGCGTGGGTTCAAGTCCCATCGGCCCCGCCATAAAAAAAGAGGGTAAAGTATACAACTTTGCCCTCTTTTTTTATGACTATAACCATGAATACCTGGTATAAATCCGCGATATTTTTATGAATGATGATAGTCGGCGAGAAGCGTTTTTTTGATCGTTCTTGATGCCGGAATTGGAGGAATTTTAAGATCATAAACGATTTCAAGTAGATTCATGATGAGAAAGAAAGTCGCCCCCCAAAGAATATGCTCTTGCGTGCCGTTTCGCTCTCGGAAAAGCAAACACGGAAATTCTTCACCCTGTTCACCACGCCCGGGCATTTCAACAGCAAGACGAAAATAACTTCCTTCGTCAAAGAATAGCGTCAGGGGGATATTGATGATCCTGTCCACTTCGTCGTTTAATCGATATTCCGATTGCTTCTGCAGGAAACAAACTGAAGGAAAGATCACACGGCGGAACATTTTTAAGGTATAGGTCGGTAATGGGCCAAGGTAGATCAGGCGGCAGGGATTCATCCCAATTTCTTCCCAGGCCTCGCGCAGTGCGCTGGCAAGAAGTAGTTTGATAATCCGCCGGACTTTGCTGTCATAATGATTAAGAAAAAGATGTTTGTTGCGGCGTATGATGGGTATGATGCCCCAAGAAATAAAACATTCAAGTAAATTATCTTTTACAGGGCTGAGCATGCCACCGGGAAAACTCAAGTCGCCTGGTTGTGAAACTTTTAACGATCGCTTGATCAACTGGATATAAAACTGACCGGCGTCATAAAAAATCGGTATGCAGACACCCGCAGACAAGTAAGTAATCTTATGTTTGTTCTGATCTTTAATAAAGGTGAATTTCTCATGGAAATCAAGATGCCGGTTTCCCAGGGACCGGGTTAGGGTGGCAATAAAAGATGAGCTGATGTCATTCATATAAAGTTCTTTCAAAAGAAAAAGCTTGACTCGAGAGTCAAGCTTCAATCTTGGTGGCGGTGCAGGGAATTGAACCCCGGACACTACGGATATGAGCCGTATGCTCTAACCGGCTGAGCTACACCGCCATTCTATTCCTTTAATGCAGCACGTCTTCACTTCGGTGCTTGCGGCGGATTTGCTTCTTATATGCTTTTCATTATGATGTCAACCCTTATTCTGTGGCCAAATCATAGGCTGCGATCACGCTTGTTTTCTGAAGACTTCCTCCCGTAGACATGACGAGTGCCAGGACAACTTCTTTCTGGCCGTCATTGTCGATGTCTTTGAATTGATAATCGCAAACATAGCCATTGATTTTTCGGGTCCGCCAGTTTTCCACGAAACCAAGACCATCCCATTCCAGGTTATAGATTTCCGCGGCGGTAAAAAGCTTCACGTTTGCGAAATAACGGCCTGAGGAAGAAAGGTTTTTAACGATGATCAATTCTTTCTTGCCGTCTTTGTTTGTGTCATAAGTAAAGGTTCTTAAATTAACATAATAGAATTTCTTTACGACGCCGTCCGAAGTTTGCCGGTCTGTAAGATCAAAGACATTGTTCGTGCCACCGAAGATTTCATCGCTTCGGTACAAGTATTCCGGACTCCCCCCAAAGGCATTAACCTTGGTTAAGGCTTTATCTGTCTTGGTGTAGATGGAAATATAGTCGCCATCGTCGATGGCCAGAACTTTATCGGAACCGCTTTCTGTAAAATTGATGATGGAAACGCTGAATACGGATAGCCCTTCAGGGATCTGCATTTTTTTCCCCGTTCGATAGGCGCCGTTTTTCCAGGTCATTTCATAAATGGGAGAGGAGAAGGGATCCGTCATGCCAAGAGATTGCGCCATTAAGACCGGAACGCCGTCCGGCATTTCGATAACTCGCATGAAGTAACTGAGATTGGATGCAATGACCTCGTATTTATCTTTCTTGAATTCAAGGACGAAAGAATTCAGGTAATTACGATTCAACCGGGTGACGAGGATTTCAGGAATCCCGTTTTCATTGATATCCGCAACATCGACGGCAAGATACTTTTCGTAAGGTTTACCCTCGATTTTCTTTAAAAGATTAAAATCACGTCCTTTTTTCTGATAGATCATGACATTGTAGTTGTCAATCACCACGACTTCGTTGATGCCGTCATTGTTTACATCGCCGATATCCATCCCTTTGAATTGCATGGGTATTTTCTGACTCATCCAGAAACCCTGGCGATCAAGCGGTTGGGGAGCGTTAATAAACTCCGTATTGATGGCCGAAGTCAGGGTGCCTTGAGGCGAGGTTCTCATGGTCTTGATAATCTGCGATTCGCGATTGCTGTTTCCCGAAGGGGCGGCAGCCCCAGAAGCCACAGACCCGTGCGATGAAGACTGGAGTGGGGTGTCCGGTTCAGAACCCAGTACATGGTAATTTATCTTCTGAGCGAATTCGTTGATTTTGGGAATCATTTCATCCAGACTCTGGCATTGATAAAAAAGCGATAGTGCAGGTTTACCCGTCGATTTCATGTCAAAAAGTTTGCCGTCAACACTGATAACACTGCCGATTTTCGTCAAACTGCCCGAGACGACATAATCAGCTTTCAATTTGGCGCCGGTGTCGTAAATATTGGCGGAAGCAAGGTCTTTGTTGTCTTTAATGATACCGGAAACCGCGTCTTTTTCAACGACCTGGATTTTATCCTGGTAGGATATTCTGGAAGACAACATGTCCCAGACGCCATAACGCATATAATCGATATCCTCAGCGCTGTGTGTGGAAAAGGGCAGGACGGCGATCACGTATTTATCCTTGGCCAAGGAACAGGCCGGCTGAATCAAAAGGGAAAAAAGCATCAGGATCAAAAAGACCTTGAAATGATTTTTCATCAATAATCTCCTCCGCCATTTTGATAAGTTGTGTTTCCTTAACACTTTCACCATGACGATTCAAGCCCTTCTTTATATAGCGAAGAGAAGACAAAAAAATTATACGCGGTGAGAAATGAGAGGATGCCCTCAAGGCAATATTGTGATATGGGTTAATGTCGTTTTTCCTTTCCGATAAGCAGGAACGACGAAAGATCCATAAAAACCGCTGTCCCGGAAAAAGGTATTAGACCATGATCGCACTGATACAGCGTGTGGATGAAGCCAATGTCTATATTGATGAAGCATTGAAAAGTCGTATACAAATGGGGTTGCTGATTTTTTTGGGGATAGCGCGGGGAGACTGTGAAAAGGATGCCGATTATCTCCTGGAGAAGGTCCTTAATCTCCGGATATTCGAAGATTTGCAGGGGAAAAAGAATCTTTCTGTGATGGACGTGGCCGGAGAACTCCTCGTCGTGTCCCAGTTCACATTGCTTGCAGACTGCAGAAAGGGCAGGCGGCCTTCTTTTACCGGAGCTGAGGAACCTGATCAGGCAAAGAAACTGTACGAGTATTTTCTGGATCGGGGAAGGCTGACTTACGGAAAGATATCATGCGGTGAATTTCAAGCCATGATGAAGATTAAGCTGATCAATAATGGACCGGTGACGATTTCCATCAGCAGTCGAGCGTAAATCGGGGCAGGCACGTGGAAGGCATAAAAAAAGAGATTAAAGAAGACCTTTGCGACATCCGGATCGATAAAGACGGTGTTTGGTATTACCGCGGTGCGGAAATGTATCGTCACGATATTGTCCAGTATCTTTATGCACACATGAAAAATACGGCGGTGGGCGAATATTATATCGAGATGTCCGAATATGATCGCTGTAAAATCGATGTCGAAGACACAGCCTTCGTCGTAAAATCCGCCGAACGTGTTCATGCGGAAAACGGTCAGAAAGAGGAGATTCGAATTCATCTTTCCGACGGGTCTTCAGAGGAGTTGCGGCTTGACAGTTTATCCATATCCAGGGAAAATGTTTTGTACTGTCGGATAAAGCAAAATTCATTTAAGGCGCGTTTTTCCAGGAAAAGCTACTATCAAATCATCAATGATGTTGAATATGATGATCAGTTAGGGAAATATTTCCTGAAAATCAACGGCGACCGATTTTTTATCGAAGAGAACGATCGTTAATCAATTCATACGGAGGTTAGGAGCGTTGGAAGAGAAGATCAGAGAGGCGTTAACATTTGACGATGTGCTTCTGGTACCCAGTGAATCCTCGATATTGCCCAAAGACGTGGATACATCTACATTTCTGACCAAAAATATTGCCCTGAATATACCCATTGTCAGCGCCGCCATGGATACCGTTACGGAGTCGCGGACCGCAATATGTCTGGCCCAGGAGGGCGGTATCGGCATTATTCATCGGAACATGAGCATTGACAGACAAGTGCTGGAGGTTGATAAAGTCAAGAAATCCGAGAGCGGCATGATCATCTCCCCCATTACCATTGAACCGGATCAGAAGGTTAGCGAAGCCCTGGACCTGATGAACCGTTATCGGATTTCCGGTGTACCTGTTGTCAAGAAAAAGCGCCTGGTAGGGATTTTAACCAACAGAGATCTTCGGTTTGAAACAAACCTGGAACAGCCCGTGTCCAATGTGATGACCAAGGAAAATCTGGTGACGGTTTCGGCGAATATTTCCCTGGAAGAATCCAAGCGCCTCTTACATCAGCACCGGATCGAAAAGCTCCTTGTGGTGGATGATGATTTTAATCTTAAGGGCCTCATTACCATTAAAGACATTGAAAAAATAAAGAAATTCCCCTTGGCGTGCAAAGATACCCTCGGACGATTGCGGGTAGGTGCCGCGGTCGGTATTCTTGACCGTGAGGAGAGAGTATCCGCTTTACTGTCAGCCGGTGCGGATGCAATTGTGATCGATACGTCTCACGGCCATTCTGCAGCTGTCCTCGACGCCATCCGGGACACGAAGAAAAATTTCCCCCAATGCGAATTGATCGCCGGTAACGTCGCAACATCCGAAGGGGCAAAAGCCCTGATCGAAGCGGGTGTCGATGCCATCAAGGTGGGGGTCGGTCCCGGTTCCATCTGCACGACAAGAATCATTGCCGGTGTTGGTGTCCCACAGATCACAGCCATAACGGATGCCTGCAAAATAGCCTGTAAACACGAAATTCCCGTTATTGCCGACGGCGGAATCAAATATTCCGGCGACATCGTCAAGGCATTGGCAGCAGGCGCTCATACCGTCATGATCGGAAGCCTTTTCGCCGGGACGGAGGAAAGTCCGGGTGAAACCATCCTGTATCAGGGCCGCAGCTATAAGGTATACCGGGGCATGGGCTCTCTTGAGGCGATGAAACTGGGCAGCCAGGACCGGTATTATCAGGATGATATTGAAAGTACGATCAAATTGGTACCCGAAGGGATTGAGGGTAGGGTACCTTTTCGCGGTTCATTGTCCGCCAGCATTTTCCAGCTTATCGGTGGGTTGAAAGCCGGTATGGGCTATGTCGGATGCAAACTGATCAAAGATTTGAGAAGCAAGGGGAAATTCGTCCGCATCACGTCAGCCGGCCTGCGGGAAAGTCACGTGCATGATGTCATCATCACGAAAGAGGCTCCGAATTATTGGATGGATTAAGCGTGTAGTCTTATCGATCCAATATTCTTGAGAAATAATCATGACCGCGAATAATTTTGTTCACCTGCATGTTCACACCCAGTACAGTCTTTTAGACGGTGCCATTCGTATCAGCGATTTGTTTGCCAAAGCCAAAGAATACGGCATGTCGGCCATCGCGATTACGGATCACGGCAACATGTACGGCGCAATCGATTTTTATCAGCAGGCGCAGAAAAGCGGTATCAAACCCATCATCGGTTGCGAACTCTACGTTGCCCCTCAAAGCAGGTTTGAAAAAACCGCCGGCTACAGCGGGGACAACGCCAACCATTTGGTTGTGCTGGCCAAAAACATTACAGGCTATCAGAACCTCATAAAACTCACCAGTATCGGATATTTAGAAGGATTCTATTATCGGCCCCGTATTGACAAAGAAGTTCTGCGTCAAAACCACGAAGGTTTGATCGGTCTAAGCGCCTGTTTACATGGTGAAATCTCCAGTAAACTCCTGAGGGGAAGACGGCAGGAGGCTGAAGAGGCGGCAAAGCAATACCAGGATATCTTCGGGCCGGAGGATTTCTATATCGAAATTATGGAAAACGGCTTGGCGGAGCAGGATGTTGTCAATCGCCAACTGATTGAAATCGGAAAAAAACTTAATATTAACCTTGTCGCCACCAACGATTGCCATTATCTGACGAAAGAAAACGCGGAGGCGCACGAAATTCTCCTTTGTATTCAGACGGGTAAAACGATCAATGACAGCGACCGTATGAAATTCAGTACGAACCAGTTGTATCTGAAATCCCCGGAAGAAATGGTGCGAAGTTTCGATCAATTACCGGAAGCCATTGAAAATACATGCATAATTGCCGAACGTTGCAACGTTACACTGGAACTGGGAAAATTCTTTTTGCCCAACTTCGAAATAAAAGACTCGGAAGAGACCCTCGACGAACGGCTGACGAAAGAGGCGGAAAGGGGTCTGGCAAATTTGTTTCCGCTCATTTTGAAGCAGGCAAAAAACGAATCGGCACATGACGCATTACGCTCGCAGTATCAGGAAAGACTCTATCATGAATTAAACATTATCAAAAACATGGGTTTTGCGGGATATTTTCTGATCGTTTCGGACTTTGTCCGCTATGCTAAAGAACATAACATCCCGGTCGGGCCGGGGAGGGGGTCTGCCGCCGGCAGCCTTGTCGCCTACGCCCTGGAGATTACAAATATTGATCCCATCAAGTACTGTTTGTTTTTCGAGCGTTTTCTGAATCCCGATCGTATCAGCATGCCCGATATCGATATCGATTTCTGTCCCGAAGGCCGGGACGACATTATCCGGTACGTTAAGAATAAGTATGGGTCCGATAAAGTCGCTCAGATCATCACCTTTGGGAAAATGCAGGCCAGGGCCGTCATTCGCGACGTCGGAAGAGTAATCGGCATGCCTTATGGCGAAGTTGACCGCATCGCGAAACTCATTCCCGAAGTCCTGAACATGACGCTGGAAGGTGCTTTGAAGTCTGAGCCACGCCTGACGGAAGAGATGAATAAATCTCCGGAGGTCAGGCGGTTAATTGATCTTGCCAAGGCTCTGGAAGGTCTCAACCGCCATGCGTCGACACATGCGGCCGGTGTGGTCGTCTCCGATGTGCCCCTTGTAGAAAGAGTCCCTCTTTACAAAAATCCGAAGGATAACGAGGACATCGTTACGCAGTTTTCTATGAACGACCTGCAAACGGTGGGCTTAACAAAATTCGATTTTCTGGGCTTAAAAACCCTGACGGTCATCAATGATGTGATCCAGGCGATCAAGGAGGATTACCAGACCGATCTTGATGTCAACGCCCTGTCGCTTGATGATCCCTTGACCTACCAGTTATTGAGCAAGGGTGATACCGACGGTATTTTCCAATTGGAAAGTTCCGGCATGAAGGACATCCTGGTGAACATCAAACCGGATTGCATTGAAGACGTCATTGCTTTGATTGCATTATATCGCCCGGGTCCCATGAGCATGGTTCCCGATTTTATCTCCCGGAAACAGGGTAAAACAAAAATCACTTATGAAATACCGCAGTTAAAAGAGATTCTGGAGGAGACCTACGGCGTCATCCTGTATCAGGAGCAGGTCATGCAGATTGCCGTAAATGTCGGCGGCTACACCATGTCGGAAGCGGACACGCTGCGCAAGGTGATGAGCAAGAAAAAAGCCTCGGATATGGAAAAAGAGAAACCGAAATTTCTGGCCGGGGCTGTCCAGAAAAATATACCCGAAGCCAAGGCGAAGAAGATCTGGGAAAAGATGGAAACCTTCGCCGAATATGGGTTTAATAAATCCCACAGCACGGCCTATGCAATGGTATCCTATCAAACTGCTTATCTAAAAGCCCATTATCCGGCTTATTTTATGGCCGCTCTGCTGACCAGTGAAAAAGACAACCGGGATAAAATCATTAAATATATAAATGATTGCAAGGAAATGGACATTAGCGTTCTGCCTCCCGACATCAATCAGTCCCGAAAAATATTCCGAGCCAAGGAAAAAAGCATTCGCTTTGGTCTGGCGGCGGTCAAGAATGTAGGGGAGGGGGCCATCGAGTCGATTATCGAAGCCAGGACAGCACAGGGCGACTTTCAAACATTCGAGGATTTTTGCTGCCGAATTGATTCAAGAAAGGTGAACAAACGCGTCATTGAAAGTCTCATAAAATGCGGCTGTTTTGATTCGATTGAGGGAAACCGTATTCAGCTTTTGTCGACATACGAAGATGTCCTGAGTGAATCGCAAAAAAGAAACAAAGATATATCCAACGGTCAGGCCAGCTTGTTTGATTTCCTAGGCGGGGGGGTTATTCCCGATACGGGCGAGAAATCAGCAAATCTTAACCATCCAATTATCATTGATGCAGTCCGCGATTCCTCAAAAAATGGAAATAATGAAGAGGATCAGCAGGTCCTTCTTGCCTATGAGAAAGAAACGTTGGGTTTTTACATTACAGGACATCCCCTGGCTAAATATCTCGATAAATTGTCAAATCACAGCAGTCATATTTCCTTTTCTTCGGATCTGGGCACAATCAAGGATAAAAGAGATCTCCTGATTTGCGGCATTGTGGTCAATATCAAGGAAATGAAAACCAGGAAAAAAGACACCATGGCCTATGTCCAGATGGAAGATATGAAGGGTACATTTACCGCGATCTGTTTTTCCGATGCCTATATGAAATCTTACAGCCTGGTACATAGTGATAAGCCTTTAATTATAAAGGGATACGCCGATCCCCAGGATGAAGAAAT
>Ga0302253_1001354_pt1 | contig 14997 bp, 12 predicted proteins | sample AAG_RA_Trp_MG_FD_193537 | JGI IMG/M metagenome (GOLD analysis project Ga0302253, IMG submission 193537) | Enriched activated sludge microbial communities from anaerobic digester in WTTP, New Holstein, Wisconsin, United States - AAG_RA_Trp | ecosystem: Engineered > Bioreactor > Anaerobic >...
TCGAAGTCATGATTTCCGAGCGTTGCGGCGTCAAGCCCCATGGCATTGAACAGATCGACATCCGCCTGCCCCTGATATTTGGTGAAGTACAGCGTCCCCTGCACCATGTCGCCTCCATGGAGAAACAAGACGTGGGGCTCTTGACGGCGCATTTCGTCGACCGCCGTTCCCAGACGGGAAAATCCGCCCAGTTCCGCCTTATAATCACGATGACCGCAGGTGTAAGACACCCTTGTCGCATCCAAATGTGAATGGGTATCATTGAGATGAAGGACCGTCAGCGTGAACTCACCCGCTCCTGCAATGGAAACCCCTCTCCCCCCTATGAGACATGCAAACAGCAGCAGAAAAAGAAACCTTCTTCCGATAAATCTTACCCCTTTGCGTTTCCTAGTCATGATCCGACTCCGCTTTGGTTTGGTTCCGCTTATACCAGATGACCATCCACTCTGCACCCAATACTTCGCTTAGAAAGTCTCTGTACAATAGAAACCAGGCACAGGAAATCTCGGCGGGAAATGACCGGCGCCTTGGCCGGTCACAAATTCGTTGACACAATGCGCAACGCCATCGTATGTTTCAAGAATTACGACAAGGAGCATACTTATTGAATTTTCGTTATGAAAATAAAAATTTATTGCCGTTACATCTTGGTTTTGTTCGTTTTTTTGATGCTGTCCGTTCTGCTTTACCAGCCCGTGTCCGCCCTCTCCAGCGCCGGCGGTCGCTCCTCCGTCAACGAAGCGGCAATGCGTCTGGTCAGGTTTTGCATGGACCCCAAAACAGGTTTCGATGGTCAAGCTGCCGCCGTGCTCGTGGATTATGTACTCACCCCCAAGCAGGGTAAAGAATATGCGCTGCCGGAATCCCTGGATTGCCCCGGCGCCTATTACGAATTTGACACAAAAATCAATTTCCCCCGCTTTATGGAGTATTCCTATACCGCCTTTATCCCCTCGGTGGTCACCAGACCCTCTTCATTGCGCTACTCCTTGTGGAGCGGCCCCCGCGGACAACCCCAGAATCTGCCCGGCAGCTGGAAAACCGTTCCCGAAAACGGCGCCCCTTTAATTCTGCACGGCATCCAGCATGATTCCAACACGCCGGATCTCACCACAGGCGTATATTATGAATACGACCTGAAACGAACACTGATTCTTTTCAATCACAAGGGACGCCAGGTACTGATCTCCGTTTCGAAGCAGACCGATAAATCCAATGTCGGCGAGCGAGGTCTAATTCTGGGCAACGACAGCGACTGGAATTACTACTACTCCGGCAAACCCGGCTCCGCCAAAGCCGGCCTGGGGTGGGTAAAGTCTTATATTTACGATTATTTTTCCGTCAACGTCTATGTGGAATCCGGTTCCTCTCCGGTCATGGTCAGAACCGGCGTCTTTCAGTGGATCCGGGCAGGGTGGTCAGGGCTTAATTTTGTAAAACCCTCCCATATTATTGAAGGCATGCGGCGTTTCGCGCGGAATACGCGGGTGATTCTGGAGTCGCCCCGTCTTCCCGCGCCAAACCAGATGATTTCCGTGTACCAATGGCTTGCGAGTCTTCCCGCAAACGATTTAGCAAACAAATACGTTATGTTACAGAAGGCCCAGCGGATATCGGCGGCACAGATCGGCAAAATCGGCAAATCAGAATTGGCGGAACCCATTTCCCTAAAAAAGACGCCGAAAGAGCAGATGGTTGAAGAGTTGATGCTCGAGTATCTGAAATTGACCCTGGGGAAACCAACCTCTATGGGCAAATATTTTTCCTTCATTTCCCCTGCACCACTGTCATGAAGGTCGCCGCCGTTCACATGAACATCGTTTCATACATATCTCTCAGGTAGAAAAACAACATGGCAAGAAGAACCCGGATCACGGCTGATCCGGAACTGAAAAAGCGGATTCAGGAACTGATCGATGAGCAAGGTGGTGGGTACAATGCTCCATTGGTCGCCGATATCATTGAAAACGCCCTCAAACTGCTTACCGATGTGGAATCCAAGGGCGATGTTCGCGTCATCCAGACGGCCCTGCGGGAGTTGCGTTACGCCTTCAAGCTGTTCGCTCCCCACGCCGGCGTCCGCAAGGTGACACTGTTTGGCTCCGCCCGGACACAGCCCGGCAAGCCGGAATACCGCCAGGCCGCGGAATTTGCCCGGCGCATCGCCGACGAGGGATGGATGGTGATCACCGGCGCCGGTCCCGGCATCATGCAGGCGGGCCATGAAGGAGCCGGCAGCAAGCGAAGTTTCGGCGTCAATATTCGCCTTCCCTGGGAACAAAATGCCAATCCGATCATTCAGAAAGACAAAAAACTTATCAATTTCAAATACTTCTTTACCAGGAAGCTGACGTTCCTCCGTCATTCCGATGCCATCGTGCTTTTTCCCGGCGGGTTCGGCACCCTGGACGAAGGCTATGAAGCCCTCACCCTGATGCAGACCGGGAAAAGCCGCCTCATGCCGCTTGTTCTTCTGGACCGTCCCGGAGGCACCTACTGGAAAACCTGGGACAGGCACATAAGGGAACACCTGCTGCGCAACCAGTTCATTTCCCGGGATGATCTCGATCTTTTCGAAATCCTGGATGATGTGGATGCGGCGGTCAAAACTGTCACCCGTTTTTACCGCAATTTTCAATCCATGCGGTATGTGAAGGATCTGCTGGTCATCCGCATGAGACACATGCCTTCAGACCATGCCATACAGGGGTTGAACGAGGATTTTGGGGATATCATCTCCCAGGGGAAGGTCAGACGCATCGACCCGACGCCGGAAGAAGTGGAAGACGGCACCGACCTGGAATTCCCGCGTATCGCCTTCGAATTTAACAAGCGCGACCACGGACGATTGCGGCAGATGATCGATGTCATCAACAGTTTTTAACCGCTCGACAGGATAAGTCATGGACATCATTCTTGCAGGGTACAATCTCGATTATGAAACGATCCGGGGCATGGAGGAGGCGCATCCGGAGTTGACCTCCCTGACACCGGAGACGGTTTCCGCCGCCTACGCTCGGATCAGCCGAAGCCCCAAACCGGTCAATGAATTACGGACCATTGCCCGTACGGAAGTGGAGAAGGCCCGGCAGTCCAACAACAATATCGTCTTCGAAATGGGGCACAGTTCCATCGCCGAACATGCCGTGTTCAATATCGACGTCATCGGCGTGTCGCGCCTGCTGGTCGAGGAAATCGAAAAGTTCCGTCTCTGCTCCTACACGGAAAAGTCCCAGCGCTATGTCCTGCTCTCCGACGACTTCATTATTCCCGAGGAGATTCGGGCAGCTGGCATGGCAGAGCGGTTTGCCCAGCTGGTGCAGAAACAGAACGCATTCTATCATGAACTCTATGATAAGTTGCGGCCCCATGTTTTTACAAAACATCCCGATCTGGCGACAGACCCCAGAAACCAGGCAATGCTCGAGGGCTGGGCGAAGGAAGACGCCCGCTACATCCTCTCCATGGCCACCCAGACCCAGCTTGGCATGACGATCAACGCCCGGAACCTGGAACTGGTCATGCGGCGGATGGCCGCCCATCCCCTGGCGGAGGCGAATGAATACGGCCGTAAGCTCTATGACGTCGTCAAACCCATCGCCCCGTCCCTCATCCGCTACACGGAGAAGACGGATTACAATGCCCGGACAGGAGAGGATTTACGGAACAGGCTTGCCGATTTCCTGGATTCGCTTCCTGAAGCAGGCGACACGGCGCCACCGGCGGCCGTCACCCTGGTTCACACGACACCGAACGCTGACGACCGGGTTCTGGCCGCGTTCATTCATGCGGCCACCCGCCGGCCGGTTAGCCACAGCATTAAGACGGCGGCGGCCCTGACGCCGGACCGGAAAGCAGAAATTTTCCGCACCGCTTTCCGCCATATGCAGGGTCACGACATGGCCCCGCGGGAATTGGAATGTGTCAATCTGACCTATGACCTCATCGTCAGCGCCAGTTGCTTTGCACAGTTGAAACGTCACCGGATGGCGACGATCCTCTGCCAGAGCTACAATCCGGGCCTGGGGGTCACGATCCCCGAATCGATTCGGGAGGTTGGTATGACCGCCACCTTCCAGGACATGATTGGGCGAACAGAGGATTTCTATAATGAATTGCAGGCCGCTGCACCCACCGCCGCCGACTACGCCCTGACCAACGCCCACCGGAAACGGGTCCTCATGAAGATTAACGCTCGGGAGCTTTACCACATTGCCCGCCTCCGGGCCGACCGCCACGCCCAATGGGACATCCGTAATCTTGCCAAGGAGATGCTCGCCCAAGCGCGGACCGTTATGCCCCTGACCCTGCTGCTGGCCACCGGCAAGGACGATTTTGCCACACGCCGGGCGGAAATTTATCAGGATTGATCAAAACAAAAGAGGCCATCCGGACATCTGAATTACAGACGATGGACCCATGAGATGGAGTTTATGCTCATAATCATTGACTATTTCGCCGGAATTGGGTAAAAAGGCCCTTCGAGTGCAAGAAAACTATCCTAAGGAGATTTATGAAAAAGAAGGATTTTCTGAAAAAAACGGTCCAGCATGTTGACTTCACCACCCTTGACGCCACCCCGGTCATCGACGCCATGCGGAAGATGTCCTTTACCGCCCGGGAACTGGCCAACGCCGCCGACATCTACAACCGGATGCTGGCCGATCCGGGCTGCACCATTTTTCTGACCATTGCGGGCTCCACCAGCGCTGCTGGTTGCATGCAGGTCTACTCGGACCTCGTCAAATACAACATGGTCGATGCCGTCGTCGCCACCGGAGCCTCCATCGTCGACATGGATTTCTTTGAGGCCCTGGGCTTCAAGCACTATCAGGGCACGCCGAACGTGGACGACCAGGAACTGCGCCGCCTTTACATCGACCGGATCTACGACACCTATATCGACGAAGAACAGTTGCAGGCCTGCGACAAGACCGTCGGCCTCATCGCCGACAAGCTCGAACCACGGCCCTACTCTTCCCGGGAATTCATCGCCGAGATGGGTAAGTACCTGACCAAGAAGGCGAAAAAGAAAACCTCCCTCGTTCAGGTTGCCTATGAAAACGATGTTCCGATTTTCTGCCCCGCCTTTTCGGACAGCAGCGCCGGATTCGGTCTGGTCCTGCACCAGGTCAACCATCCGGACAAGCATGTTTCCATCGACTCGGTGAAAGACTTTCTTGAATTAACAAAGATCAAGATGCAGGCGCCGACTTCCGGGCTTCTCATGATCGGCGGCGGCGTCCCCAAGAACTTCGTCCAGGATACTGTCATTTGCGCGGAAGTGCTGGGAAAAGAGGTTCCCATGCACCAGTACGCCATCCAGATTACCGTCGCCGACGTCCGCGACGGGGCATGTTCCAGTTCGACCCTGAAGGAAGCGTCCTCCTGGGGAAAGGTAGATACGACCTACGAACAGATGGTTTACGCCGAGGCGACATCGGTCATTCCGCTTCTGGCTGCCTACGCTTATGAGAAGGGTAACTGGAAAAAGAGAAAGCGTCGGCATTACGCCAAGATATACGGGAAGTAAGGCAGACCGACCCTGGTATGCCTTGCTTTTAGGATGACCTTTCGCGCGTATCCGGGGGCAACAACATGAATATGCTGAAGAAATTCTCGATTTTCAAGGGAAAATCCAAAAAAGAGACGGAAAATCTCCTGCTCCCGGCTAATACGATCAGCGGGCGTATCGACAAGATGGCCTGGGATATCTTCAGTTCTTTCCGGATGGAACTGCTGGCGGAACCGATCACCTATATTGTTCCTGCCGTCTGGGGCGCCAAAAAGGACGGTGAACTGACGCCCCTCCAGGAAAAGATCCACGGCCGGGTCAATCCACAGATTAGTGACATATTCGACATGCTGGAACTCAAAGGCCTGACATCTTCCCAGGAATATGCCGTGAAATATCTGGTACGCGACCTGGTCATCACCAAGATTGTCTACATGATCGAGTCCTTCCGGGCCAAGTTGGATGAGACGGCGCTAAACGAGAGGTGTATCGAGGATTATCTTAAAAACATCGAGCCGAAGGGTTCCGCATGAAAGCCTTTTTAAAAGGCCCGAACAGGCTGGAGAGACAGCAGCCAAAACTGCTGACATGATAAAGGTCATATAAAAGGGCGGCTCCAAAATGGAAACCGCCCTTTTTATATATTCAAGCGACTTTGGTCGCCCCTATGCCCTGGTGGGATGAGGTCTCTCGAATAGATTGTTTATATATTTATTATTACTTATGTTTTAATTATTTAATTTTGTTGCATACCCCCAAAAATACCCCCATATCTTGACATCTCGAATCTAATTTGTCATTTATTTCTCAAAATATCAATCCGAAAAAGAGAAAAAAGGGGAACCTATCAAATGAATCACTCTATGACACATCTCATTCGACCAATGGGGCAAGACACATCCTATGGGGAAAAAAGTATCAGGGATTCACAGAAAACACTAAATCTGACAGGTAGCTCTGCTGGTGTTTTAGATCTTGCATGTTAGTTTGTTAAATTTATATATACTTCCCACATGGTAAAAACATTCAAAGCAAAATGTCATTTCTTGCTCTGAAGATCTATCATTATCAAGCTTTTGAACATAAGATCGTCCAGCTCATCAATCTATTCAATAAAGTTTTCATAATTGTTTCATCACATTTCTTCCCAGTGACCAGTGGACGATATGAAATGACCAAAGCAAAATTTTGATTTTTTAAGGGACAACAACTACACAATCGAAAGTCCATTCAGATGGATTCCACGTAATAGAGTGTCCCATTCCCTTCCTACTATTGTTTACTCCGCTGTATACATGAGAACGACAACATTCGATATTATTTAATTTTGCATTCGGGTACCAAGCAGATCCGTTGAAATCCGATGGATGCTCATGTCCATGTAAAAATAGTATCTTACGACCTCTGGTCAATTTTTTTAATATATTGCACATCATGTCAACATCCTTATTCTTGGGCCATTGATGAGACAAGACAACGAGGCCCCTGCAGTTTCTTACCACCAAGTAATTTAAACTTTCTATTTGATCTTCCACGCTACCAAAACCTGCGGAAGTATCGATTCCTATGAAAGTTAATGTTTTTACTCTTTTAATCCAAGGGGTGTTGTGATGCCATCGGTCCAAATGAATAAAAGTATTAGCAGAATCGTGATTGCCAGGGACACAGAACTTATAATATTGGGGCCATCTATTCCAGTCCTCAGAAACTCGACTTGTCAGTAATGATGCACAATCTCCCGTTAAAGCTAATACTTCACAATCTTTGTGCGTTTTTACAAGTCTATCCAACTGATCTGTGGTTTTCTTTTCGGCATGAGGATCTGAAATGATTTCTTGATTTTTAGTTTTTGGCAGAGTTCATCGCCGGTCAAAAGTGCTTCAGAATTGATGCTGTTTTCATCTAACATCTTTTCGACCTCCAGAATGTTTTGATCTGTTGGAACAAAAAAGCCGTAAACGCTCTGTATGGTACAAAAGCTTTTACGGCTCCAATTAAAGCACTAAACAAGATTGTAAACTACCGAATTAACAATGAATATATGAAATTACGTTGAATTTTAGAAAAACCATTGGTTATTCTTCTTTGTCAATTTCCAATTCCTTCAAGTAATTCTCAATTGACTTTGAGGAAAGACAGTCTGTTGCCGTTATAGCCTCGCTAAATAAAGCAACTCTTTGTTGTTTATCAGTCTTATAAGATGGGTATTTCGGCAGAATATCTTTGACTTTCTTAACCCTGTCCAGCTTTTTTCTTCTCATTTCATCTGCACCGGGTTTTGCTCTGTTTGACATTTCTCGCTTAATTGCCAGTTGTGTGTGCCAATGCACGGCTAATTTGGCCAATTCACTATATAAAAAAAACAAATGAGATTCCATTTTCAGAAAGATATCAATATTGATCTCTTCAGGGTTAGATTTTGCGTAGAACTTGTACTTAGTTTGCATGTAACGACATTTATTGTAAAGCACCCTAAAAGAATATGGATCGGTCACGATTAATTCGCGGTAAATGATCTTAGCCTCAAGAACTTGGGATACATTTTTTGTAAAAACAGGATATATTGTTTCTTCATCATCGGGGAAACGCCATTCTTTGTTTTTTATCTTTTCTAGCATAAGTTCATGCAATCTTTTCTCATTTCCATCTATGTTCAAATCCATAAAATGCTCAGGGTTCTGTATCATGAACAAGCCGTTTACCAGAGAGAGTTTCTCGTTACTGATCCAAGTTTCCCTTTCTTCAAAAGCATTCTGAACAATTTGAATCTCTTTTTTGTTCATTGCCTATCCTCCGCAATGATCCCAGAGTTATCTAAAGGGGTAGACTGTGTGATATTTCCGCATTTCGGTCCGTCGGCCTAGCCCCTTTGATTTTCCGCTGCTATCCTTTTACGTTGTTGAATGGAAAGATAACAGCCCCGGCCTTAATTGAATCCAGATAATCCGCCCATCGCTGCATCATCTTCCGTCGTTCATCAAGGTGTTGTGTCCGGTTATAGCTTCGTCCCAATGCGTCCGGCACTTTATGAGCAAGCTGGGCTTCGATTACATATGGCGAAACGTGCAAGACCTCATCAAGAATGGTCCTTGCCATTGCTCGGAAACCATGTCCACTCATGTTTTCTTTGTCGTAACCCATACGCCTGAGTGCCGCAAGAACGGCGTTATTTGACATTGGCCTGTCATTGGTCCGCGCTGAAGGGAAAACATACTTCCCAGATCCGGTCAGGGGCTGCAATTCACGTAAAATTTCGACGGCCTGTTTTGAAAGAGGGACAAGGTGGGGTCGCCTCAGTTTCATCTTCTCTGCGGGGATATTCCAGGTGGCTTCGTCAAGATCAATTTCCGACCATTCTGCATGGCGCAGTTCCCCGGGACGGGTGAAAACCAGCGGGGCAAGTCTCAGGGCGCACCTAACCACGAAATGCCCTTGATAACCGTCCAGAGACTGCAGAAGGTGTGCAACCTCTTTCGGGTCGGTAATTGCTGAAAAATGGCGTTCTACCGGTTGCGGTAAAGCTCCGCGCAAATCCATCGAAGGATCGCGCTCTAATCTCGCTGTTTGCACACCATAGCGGAGAATTTGTCCTATCACCCCCCGCAGTCTGTGAGCCGTTTCCAATGCTCGGCCTTCTACCCTCCGAAGGACGGTTAAAACTTCTGGTGCCTTAATCTCTGAAATGGGTCGTTTGCCGATCCACGGGAACACATCACGTTCCAACGCTCTCAGAATCTTTCCAGCATAACCTTCTGTCCAAGTATGGAAAAATTTTGAATGCCACTCGCGTGCTATGACTTCAAAGGTTTCCTTTTCTTCTGTGTCTGCCTGCTTCTGTGCTTTACGAACAGCCCCCGGATTAACACCGTTAGCGAGAAGTTTTCGCGCCTCATCGCGTCGCCGTCGAGCTTCCATGAGGGATATTTCAGGATACGAGCCCATGGCGATCATTTTTTCTTTTCCTTCAAAGCGGTATTTCAAGCGCCACAATTTGCCACCGGTGGGCGTGACGAGGAGAAAAAGGCCCCCTCCATCAAAAATCTTGTATTCTTTAGCCTGGGGTTTGGATGTTCGGACAGTCACTTCCGATAATGGAATGATCCTTTTAGGCATGGGCGATTACCTCCTTTTGGGGGTATCCGATTTGCTATGGGGGTATCTGCACCATAAATATACCCCCAAAAACGCTGGCTTTTGATAACCTTTATAGCACTTCGTTGGATTAATGACAAGAAAAAACCCGCTATTTCTAGCGGGTTTTGTACTCCGATGGACATCATCGGATTATGAACTGGTGGAGATGAGGGGGCTCGAACCCCTGACCTCGGCATTGCGAACGCCGCGCTCTCCCAGTTGAGCTACATCCCCAGGAAAAATCCGAACCACAAGTTTGTCCCAACTTCAGTATGATTCGGTAAAATTTCGGGGGCGAACATACATGAACCCTCGGCGAAAAGTCAAGCACTTGTTGTGAAAATTATCTTATCTCTTGACCTAATATTCCGTACTGTTTATAGTTTTTTCATATTGCAGATAAACCAGGACATGACGATCCATTTTGAAAAGAGGTGGCACCGTGACACCACATAAAAAACTGGCCCTGCTCGTCGGCGGAGGACCGGCGCCGGGAATCAACAGTGTAATCAGTGCCGCCACCATCCGGGGTGAACTCGAGGGGGTCGAGGTCATCGGCATCCGGGATGGCTTCAAATGGATCATGGAGGGCAACATCGATCATGTGATCCCCTTGAACATCGAGGCGGTCAGCCGCATCCATTTCCGCGGAGGTTCCTTTCTCGGTATTTCCCGCTCCAACCCCACCACCGATCCAGTCAAACTGGAAAACGCCATCATTTCGCTGCTCCGGCTGGACGTCTCCCAGTTGATCACCATCGGCGGTGACGACACGGCCTATTCGGCCATGCTGCTTGAAGAAAAGGCCCACGGCCGTATCCGGGTGGTTCATATCCCCAAAACCATCGACAATGATCTCGATCTGCCGCCTTACGTCGATACCTTCGGTTATCAAACAGCGCGGCATTACGGTGTGGAAATTGTCAAAAATCTCATGGTGGATGCCCAGACAACATCCCGCTGGTATTTCGTGATTACCATGGGACGCAAGGCGGGACATCTTGCCCTGGGCATCGGCAAAGCCGCCGGGGCCACTTTAACCCTACTCCCGGAGGAATTTGCCTCCCGGCAGATCCGCATGAAGGCCGTTGTCGATACCCTGGTCGGAGCAATTATTAAAAGATTGAGCTACGGCCATCAGGACGGCGTGGCCGTCATCGCCGAGGGCCTCGTGCTGGACATGGCCCACGAAGACCTGGCGGAAATCGAGGAAATTGAAAAGGACGAACACGGCAACATTCGGATTGCCGAGGTCAATATCGGTGAAATTCTCAAGAGGCTCGTGGAAAGAAGGCTGCGGGATTTCCATCTCAAAGCCACCATCGTGGCCAAAAATATCGGTTACGAACTGCGCTGTGCCGATCCGATTCCATTGGATATGGAGTACACCCGGGATCTGGGCTATTGCGCCGCAAAGCACATTCTGGAGGGGGGCAATGCCGTCATGGTCTCTCTGGAAGGCGGACACTTTCTCCCCATCCCCTTTGAAAAAATGATCGACCGGAAAACCGGACGGGCCAGAATCCGCATGGTCGACATCGAATCGACGCGTTATGCCATCGCGCGGCGTTACATGATTCGGCTTTCCCAGGATGATTTCACGGATCCCTACGATCTGGCGAAGTTTGCGGCCACGGCCGGCATCGCTCCCCAGATTTTTCAGCAAGAATTCGGATACCTGGTCGAAAACGAACCCTATCTGGTTTGTCGAGAATCGACCGATAAGACCCCATGACCCTGTCTTATCTACGGTATTGACAATCTCGCCACAAAATGGTCTGAAGGCATTTCTTTCGTCCTTGACGCGAAACTTGGGGAAATACCCTTGCCCCCGGAGCCCACGGGAGAAAATTTTTCTGACAGGAGTGATCACATGAGTGCTTCCCGGCGTATTCTTTTGTTTACCGGCGATGGCAAAGGCAAGACCACAGCCGCCCTGGGCATGGCGCTCCGAGCTGCAGGACACGGCATGCAGGTCCTCATCATCCAATTCATCAAAAACGAACCTCATACGGGTGAACGGACGGCCATTTCGCATCTGCCTCAGGTGGATTTTCTGCAGGTGGGACGGGGATTTGTTCCCGCAGAAAGTGCTGAAGCTTTTGTCATGCACCGTGAAGCCGCCCGCAGGGGACTGACGATTGTCGAGGAAAGGCTGAAGCAGGACTCTTATACCCTTATCGTTCTGGATGAAATCTGCACCGCCTGTGCCTTGAATCTGATTAAGACAGAAGATGTCCTGCGACTGATTGAAAATTCGCCGCCCGAGGTCATCTGGGTCCTGACCGGTCGCGGCGCACCGGAAGCCCTGATTGAGGCGGCAGATACGGTCACCGTCATGGCATGCCGAAAACACGGGTTACTCAATGGCTTCCCCGCACAAAAAGGTGTTGAGTACTGATTGTTATGCGGATACGAACAACTTTCAGATTGACCGGCGACAAGGCCACAGCAAAGCATTGAAAGGGCGTGTTCGCGTCTTGATGATTTTTATCGTTATATAACTCCGGAAGGCAAACGTTTCTATTGACAGAGACGCGTTTGGTGATAAACTTCAACTTAAGGAAATTCGGGCAGCGGTCACGTGTTGTCAGGAGAATTCTCCGCCGTTAATCAAATCTCTTTTCAGAAGTGTCTTCGGTTTGGCAAAAGGTTAACCTGGTTCAAACCACTCTCGGGGGGCTGATTTAACCCCTCCTCCATTGCTGCTTTTAAAAAAGGAATATCGAACAAAAACCGGGGCGTTTTTTCCCTGCGGGCATTCGCTTATGGCCCATTTTTGCTCAAATGGAGGAATGTTTTTCCCCAAAAGCCATCACGGGGGGTGCTTTATGGCGACTATCGATTCGGCGGTTTGCAGCGAAGACCTGATCCGTCAGTGCAAAATTGCGCTGGAGGCGATCGGAAACCTGAATTATGCCCTGATGAATCTGTATCAGGTCCCGTCAGGTGGGAGCCGATACGATACATACAAGGCGGAAGCATTTGAAATGATATACGCTTTCCTTGGGCATGCCGCGCGCATTTCCTGGATGCTCTGGGCCGGGACGGGATGGGAAATCGGACGGCACCATAGGCGGCTGCAAAAGATTGAAGGAGCGCCGACAAAAGGTTTTTTCTCCCAGAGAACGTTCCCCAAAGCGCTGGAAACATCCAAAACAAGGTCTTTGAAAATGCTGAGAAGGGCATATCCCTTCGCTTTGGCGCTGCAAAATGAAATATCTGGAGCTACGGAAAAGCCCGCAGGCTGCTATATCATCGGATCACCGATAGCCGTCACGGATTGTTCGTCTCCGGCAGGCATGCGGATCTACGATCCGACCACCAGGGATTTTCATATGGACGGCATTATTTTTCCCCTGCAGGAAATTGCAGCAGCCATTGCCCTTTTATATTCGTATGCCCACGTGGAAGAAAAACCACCGGCAAGGATGTCGCCGGCGGATGTTAGGCATCGTTTCAGTGAGACCCGAAGAAACGGCGACAGGGAAGCGGTTCACCTTTGATCTTTTAGGCCGTGGTAAGTCGGCGCCGGCGATGCATCCATATCGGCGGAACCGATCAAATCATGATGAAAGGAGGTATCGCGATGTATAAGAAAATCCTGATTCCCCTTGATGGTTCTCCATTGGCCGAGTGTGTTCTGCCCCAGGTCAGGAATCTGGCAGAAGGCGGCCTGGTGGGAGAAGTCATCCTGATCACTGTGGTGGAAATTCCTTCCGAGTGGGTGATCGAAGGCTTCGATTTCGTGGCCTTGAAAAACGCCAACTTCAACGCCGCCCAGGAATACCTGGCCAAAGTGGAAGGAGGCCTTTCCGCGGAAGGAATCTCGGTTCGATCAGTGGTACTGGAGGGAAGGATTGCCGAAACGATAGTCGATTATTCCAAAGATCAGAACATCGACCTGATTGCCATGGCAACCCAGGGATACTCAGGCTTGAAGCGGGTTATGTTCGGCAGCGTTGCGCTCCGGGTGCTTCATGACGCCCAAGTTCCTATCCTCCTGATCAGACCGGAAACCTGCCGCAGATAAACAACGCTGAAAAACCCGGGGACAGACGTCCTATTTCATGTCAAGATCGGTTCAGGACCGAGGTTTCAAGACATGAAATCGACAATATGCCCCCGGATAATCTTTCCTCATATCTTGCCTGATCGGTGAATATTTCACAGGCATCCCATAACAGACGAGCATAAAGAATAACCTTTTTACGCCCTTGCCTTGCTTGACGCCGCCGTAATCCTAACTTGACACAAGTGGCATCTTTTCCTATACTTCCTCCGCTAATGACTCACTGAGGTAAAAAAACCCTCGAGCTCTCTTCAAAAAACGACCTTTGATCATAAACATAGACCACACAAGGAGAGTTTCATGGCAAAAATCGATGCTTTTTTTCAGTTGATGAACGAACAGGGTGCATCCGACCTTCATCTTGTCGCCGGCCAGCAACCGGCCGTGCGAATCAGGGGCGACATGGAGCGTGTCAAATACGACGTCCTGACCAATGATGAACTCCGGGCTATGCTCTATGAAATCACACCGGAACATAAGATCAAGCAGTTCGAGGAAACGGGCGATGTAGACTTTGCCTATCAGATTCCGAACCTGGCGCGTTACCGGGCTAACTTTTTCATGCAGCAAAACGGCGTCGCCGCCGTGTTTAGAGAAATCCCCAGTAAAATTTCCACCTGCGTCGACCTGGGACTTCCGCCCGTCATTGCGAAACTGGCCACGCTGCCCCGGGGTCTTGTTCTGGTCACCGGACCCACGGGCTGTGGTAAATCGACAACCCTGGCCGCCATTATCAACGAGGCCAACCGGCTCCGCAAGGACCATATCATCACCATTGAGGACCCCATCGAATTTGTTCACCATAGTGAAAACTGTATCGTCAACCAGCGTGAAGTGGGCATTCACACGCGAACCTTCTCTTCGGCTCTCCGAGGGGCGCTGCGTGAAGATCCCGACATTATTCTGGTCGGTGAAATGCGTGATCTGGAGACGATCTCTCTGGCCGTTGAGGCCGCTTCAACGGGACATCTTGTTTTCGGCACCCTGCACACCACCAATGCCGCCCGGACGGTTGACCGCATCATTGAAGTTTTCCCTGCAGGGGAACAGTTACAGATCCGTTCCACCCTCGCCGACGGTATCCGTGCCGTCATTTCCCAGGTCCTTTTTAAGCGGATCGACAGAAAAGCCCGCTGCGTAGCCCTGGAAATTATGATTGCCAACGCGGCGGTGCGTAATCTCATCCGGGAATCGAAAACTTTCCAGATTCCTTCCATGATGCAGGCAGGGAAAAAATACGGCATGCAACTTCTGGATGATGCCATCCAGGATC
>Ga0302253_1001356_pt1 | contig 14991 bp, 17 predicted proteins | sample AAG_RA_Trp_MG_FD_193537 | JGI IMG/M metagenome (GOLD analysis project Ga0302253, IMG submission 193537) | Enriched activated sludge microbial communities from anaerobic digester in WTTP, New Holstein, Wisconsin, United States - AAG_RA_Trp | ecosystem: Engineered > Bioreactor > Anaerobic >...
TCTACAACTGTGAAAAACAGGCCGGGAATGTCCGGGTGAAGATCATCTCCACGAAGCATAATATTTACACGGCGCAGCCGGTCTGATCTCCATCCCAAAACCCCTCCTCTCCGGCGAACGAATCGGTATATTTATCCAAATCCGGAGAAAATCCTCCCTATGAATAATTCCACAATTTTCATGATTATCGGGATTCTCATCATCGGCGTCGGTCTTGCCTGGGTCATCACCGGCGGACCCGGCACGCCTGCGGCGGGCAACGTGCCGCCGGCAACCGTTACCACGATCATGACAACGCCCGTGCCCGTGACAACAACTGCAATCCCCCTGACCATTCCCACGGTTACAACGATTGCAACCGTCGCAACAGCAGCAACAGCGGTAACTCCTGCGGCAACGATTGCCACAGCGGACGACTACGCGAACCATTTCCTTGATGTCGCATATGCAAGCACCAACCGGCTCGAGCGCCTGGATTATTCTTCATCCAAGCCCCGGGTTGTCATTGTCGCCTTGTCGGCAGGATCTGACGATATCGCCCTGCTCGAAAAGACGGCCGCTGATTTCAACGGGGTTTCGTCGACCATGAAGATCTCCGAGAATATCAAGGAGAGCGGGACCGGCGACCTGTTCATCAAGTTCCTTCCGGAGGACGGTCTCTCGGCCATCAACCTCATGGAAGCGCCCGAGAGCGGGCCGTTTGCCGAATCGCTGACCCGCAGGGAACTGCGCCAGAACAATGCAGTCGGGGCGAAGGTCATCCGCGGCACGGTTTATATCAACGCGAACCTTAAGGACGATGCACGGAAACACATGCTCATCCGGAGCGTGATGTACGAGATGGGCCTCACCGGGGAGAGCGCGATCTTTCCGGACAGTGTCTTTTATGCCGGCGACAATACCAATTACCAGCTCACGACAGCCGACAAGAAGGTCATCGGCACGCTGTACCAGGACGGGCTGTATAACGGGATGACCCTTGACGAAGTCCGCAAGGTCGTCTATATCCCGTGAGATATCAGGCATTCGACCCGGTATCTTTCCTTTTTTATTCAGGAGAAACGCTTTATCGTTATCCCGTTGATAGTTGTTGGATGGGCAGCAGGGAGCAGGTCGGGCGGAACTGCCCGTATTGCGGTGCGATCATCGCGTACGACGAGTACTTCTGCCGCGCCTGCCACAAACGGATCTATGACCAGCAGGACTTCAGCGCCCCTTCGCCGCTGAAGGCCGAGACATTCATCGTGGCTGCAAGGAGCCCCTGGGTTGCGGGGCTCCTCTCCTTTGTCAGCCCGGGGCTCGGCCAGTTCTACAATGCGGAGACCATGAAGGGTTTCCTGTTCTTCTTTGCACTGATCGTCATATCGTTCGACATGGTTGCCACGGACATCCTTACGCGGTTCCACGCGGTCTTCTTCTTCGGGGTCTGGCTCATCGGGATCATCGATGCCTTTTACTCGGCCTGGCAGATCAGCCATTTCGTCAAGCCGTGCACGACCGGCGCGAGCTACGCGTTGTATATCCTGCTGATACTCTACGCGTTCATCGTGGGACTCCACCTGTACACCGGGCAGCCGGACATCCACTATCTTGCGAAACTGTTCCCGCCGGTTGCGCTGATGGCGGGATGATCCCGGATAACCGATCAGATAAAAAACAGAACGCTAATTGCTTTGAATGTGTAAAGGGGGATGAAAAAAAAGATTAGCCGAACAGGGCACCGAGCCCTGCCATGCCGCTCTCTTCGTCTTCCTTCTTGTGCTCTTCCTTCTTCTCTTCCTTCTTGGCGGCGGGTGCTGCTGCGGCTGCGGGTGCTGCTGCAACGGCGACCGGGGCTGCTGCGGCTGCCTTGATGGCTTCCTCAATGTTGACGCCGTCGAGGGCTGCAATGAGTGCCTTGATCCGTGCTTCGTCTGCTGCTACACCAGCGGCGGTCAGGACTGCCTTGACGCCGTTCTCATCGATCTTCTTTCCTGCCTTGTGCAGGAGAAGTGCTGCATAGATATACTCCATTTCAAATCACCTGTTGAATCTCAATAATTATTTTACCAGGTTCTTGAGAGCCTGGCTTTCTCTCTGCGCTTTTCCGATAATCGCATCGACAACGTCTTTCTCGTAGACCGCTGCGTCAATGGCAACTGCACGTGCATCGCGGACTGCCTTGGTGATGACTGCCGCTGCCGTGTCCTTTGTCGGGTACGCTGCCTCGACCGAGAGGGCTGTTGCCTGCCGGGCCGCGAGCGCGATCTGCCCGAGAATGACCGTTTCGTCCACTGCAAGCACGGACGGCTCGTAGATGTTACCGTCGTGGAATGCTGCCTGCAGGATGACACCGACGTCCATGGGCTTGACATCGAGCTTGACGAGGATCGCCGCGAGTTTTGCGTTGATGACGCCGCCCTTCTTGACGACCGTCTTGGTCTCGCGGATCTTGACCTTGCCGCCCTCGATGGCTGCCGGGATACCGGCCTGCTGGAGCTCGCCGACAATCGGGCCGGGCTTGAAGCTCGTGGGGCCGCCGGGGATCACGATGTCTTCCGGAGCCTTCTCGCCGGCCTTTGCCGCCATCTTGGTCTTGGTCTTCTCGAGCTGCTTGAAGAGCTTGAACGGGTTGTCGTTGGTGAAGATGATCGCCGAGTGACCGGAGATGTACTTCGCGAGGTTCTTGACGTCCCCGCCGATCTCCTCGAACGCGTGTCTGATGAGGGTGTTCCTCGTCACCTTGATGACAGCTTTTCCGCGGAGGTTCCGGCGGATCTGCTGCACCTGCTGTGCGGGGATACCATAGATGTCAACAAGCCCGATGAGCTTGTACTCCTTTGCGTTCTTCTTGATCTCCGCGACCTCGTCCTTCTTCCATGCCGGAAGGTGGTGGGTATACAGTGCCATTATTCCAGCCTCACTGCGGGACCCATCGTGGTCTTGACGTAGACGGAACGAACGTTCAGGGGACCCTGTTCCAGGACGGACTCGACCCTTTTCACTATCGTTTCGATGTTCTCGGCAACCTGTTCCGGCTTCATTGCCGTTGTACCGACCTTCATGGAGAAGACCGTCTTGTCCTTGGTACGGATCTTCACCGAGTTGCGGAGGCGCTCCACGATCGGGCGGATATCCTGCCCGCCGGGGATCGGCATCGGCATCCTGCCCCTGGGACCCAGCCGGGGACCAAGGTAGCGGCCGACGCCGGGCATAACCGCCGTTTCCGCAAGGAAGTAGCGGTACTTTGACGCAACTTTCCGTGCCTCACGGGGCTGGCCGCCCAGCCGTTCAACTTCTTCAGGGCCGATGATCAGGTCGACTTTGGCATCCTTTGCCTGCGTGACGATGTCTCCTTTCCCGATGACACAGATGCCGACGTTCTCGCCGGAACCGTGGGGAAGAAGAACCGTCTCGTCGATACGATTCTTCGGCTGCGCCATGTCGATGTTCTTGAGATTGATGGTAATATCAATGCTCTCAGAGAACTTGCGCTTTGGCGCCTTCTCAATCGCCGTGTTTACGGCGCTTAAAATCTTGGCCCTATCAACCATCAGATACCTCCATAGTTCTGCGACCGGACCTTTCCCGATCTCCTATGGTTTTCACTGGATTATTTCACTGCGAGTTTGCTGTCGTACTTGCCCTCGGCGATGAGCTTGAGAACCTCTTTGGGATTCTTGCCATCGACCGTGACTCCCATGCTGACGCACGTTCCGATGACTTCCCTGACGGCAGTCTTCAGCTCGTACGAGAGCATGCCTTCGAGTTTCATGTTGGCGATTCTGACAGCGGCCTCGAATGGCAGGTTTCCTGCCACCTTGACGTTGGGCTCTCCGGATCCCTTCTCGATACCGGCCTCTTTCTTGATGAGTGCCGTGGTCGGCGGGATACCGACCGTCAGCGTGAAGTTCTTCTTCGCGTCGACTTCGATCTTCACGGGGACCTGCATGCCGTTGAAGGATGCGGTCTTCTTGTTGATCTCGTCGACTACGGCCTTCACGTTGATACCGAGGGGCCCGAGCGACGGTCCAAGGGGTGGACCAGCCGTTGCCTTTCCGCCGGGTACTAATACCTCGACCACTTCTGCCATAGTCTTTGCACCATGCCGTCCCTCCTTGTGAGGGGTCCAAGCTTGGGTCTGTAAATATTGATGGGAGAGGACATAAAGGTGATCGTTAATGGAGGGGAAAGGAGAGAGAGGGATATTCAGTTTAATCAGAATCAAAAAGGGTACTTTGAGCGGTGAGATGTTCAAAGACTTCTTTTTTAAAATCTCGTGCTTTTTCCATAACGTGGTGTGATTCAATTAACTCTTTAGTATTCAGATAATGAGTGACTGTGGGTTCTTCTTTTAAAACAGTCTGGATTTTCAAAAGTTCCCGATATTGTCGCCTAATATTTTGTTGATTCGCAACATCAGGAGTTAATGCAGGAACACGCATATATCCATAGGTTTCCGGATCAAAAACGCGGGGACCTCGATACTGACTCATCTTGATATTCTGCCACGCAGTAGTGTTTAATCGCGGCCCCACGTGGAGATTCCCTAATACATCTACTCCCAATCCCACACCTACGAAATCCTTTGCCAATACAATATCAGCGTTTTTCAGGAACTTACCTCGCTCTGAATTGATATCGTAGATGAATCCTTCATCAATGATGTTGAGTCTATTCAGTGTTCGCTGAATAATACGAATCCATGAGATATTGCTATACAGAGATGATCCGGAGCTATCGATAATAAAGGATGTAATGTCCTTACTTTGGTAGTATTCCAGAAGCGAAGGAATCAACGTTCGCGGCATCTGATGAGGAATCAATCCAATAATGGATTTTTTATTAAGGGTTTCAACGATTTGCATATAGGAATCGATATATGTGATGAACGAATCCCAGAAAGCTTTTCCTACATTATCATCATTTTTTAAAAGTCCTGGGCACGAGGGAATAATTGCCACATCGCTATAGGCATATTGGAGATCTACTAAAGTCTCCATATCCTCTGGTAATGGGACAGATTCTCCAGTGTATCTTAGAAAAACAAAATTAACAGCATTATCGACCATTGCCCTTTGAATTTTCTGATTAAAAAGGCGCTCGTTAGCGCTGTTTGTTTTTATTTCCTGAATTTTCTCAGGGCTTACTTCGAAGTATATTTCATTGAGCCCATTAAGCAGGGTAGATTTATTCACAGTTTTAATGGGGCTCTTGAGTGTTTTTCCCGGGAATTGGATATCCAGAACCCGTGTAAGAAGCTGCTCATCGACTTCTTTTACTTTAACACGGAGTTTCATTTTTTACCACTTCTTAAATAGGATAACAGTTCTTCTGTAACATAAAATGTGCTTTTTCGAAGATCGATAATAATTAACTCAATATCAGATTTCGAAAGGTCACCGTTATCAGCGATATGCCGCATCAGCCCAATAATTCCTGTTACATTAAATTGCTGGATTTCTTTTTTTGTCACCGATTTTAATGTAGCAGATCCAAGGAGATCAGGTATTCTTTTTCTGAGTGTTTTATCATCAGTGACAAAAAAGTATGGTTTGCCGTGAACAGCATAATCCATGTAAGCAAGAAGGAATGAGGAGATATCCCCCTTGTGGAGGTACGGATATCTGTCAGATAACTCTTCAATAAGTCGACTGTAACTGCTTTGAGGGTTCTTATCGACAACCAGAATATCTGAAAAACAGGAATCTATCGATTTCTGATCAGATCCGTCTAATGCTTCATAGTACACTTCAATACTTGTCGTTAAGGTATAACGTTTTGAGCAAACGACAAGCATCTTTATAGAGGGGATTTCATTGATAAACGCCGAAATGGCCGTGTTATCAAAGATTTTAGCTACTCTAGGGTTCTCCACGGCATCCCTCGCGCTCTGAGGAACTTATCGAAATCGACGGTGCTCATACCAGCAATTTCTGCGGCTTTTGAAAAACTTATTTTCCCTTTATTCAATAACGAAAGAGCAATCGAGACCCTCTTTGGTTTCAGTTCATCCCATTTTATAGATTCACTGATGAATTGCGGATAAGAGGAGTAAACAAAAGCCAGGACTTCTTCATCACTAAGATCATTCAGAAATGATTTAAAATCGTTAATAACGGTAAGCAGTTCCGCCTTTGGTTTTAAAGACCGAACCAAAGTCTGACCATCGTCAGTCAATAAGAAGCTGCTGCCTTCCTTTTTCACTAATCCTAATTTAATAAGTGCTTCAAGAACATAATCGAGAGTTTCACTATACGGGCCGAACAAATGAGGTTCGAACTCCAATAAATTCTGGAAACCCTTGAACACATTCGAAACGAGAAACAAGATTTTTTGTATCTTAATCTTACTGCGGATGGGGGCTCTTCCTAAAGAGCCGATGGTGAACAGTATCAGTTTCTCTTCATCGTTAAGGGCATATGGGGCCTTCGGGATATTATTCGGATTGCCCGGATTTTTCATTGCTCTCAACCATCACATATTCTCTATTTTACCATTGTATAAAACTAAGTGCCAGTAGAAAAGCAGGCACCGTGCGGGGAGTGAAACTAATCCTCCCCGAAAAATACGCACTAGTGGGGATCTTCCTCGCAGTGCTAATCCGGCCCCGCCCCAGCCCCGGATTGCCCCTCCCGACACCCATTCTTAGGATAGTTACGCGAAAATGCAGGACAGTTACGGGTAAAATGAACTCACATGACCCTTTTTTACGACGTAAAACTGCTTCCGGAATCTTAAGACAATGTATGACCGTTCCAGCGGCCGATCTCCCCTTCCATCGACCCACCCTCCACGCACCCGGCCCTGCCAAAAATCACCCTGCTAAAAGACGCCCGTATCCGCGTTCTGGCAGGGGGCACCCTGCCGGGGCGTATCCGGGGACGTGGCAACGGGAAACGCGGATATTGGTTTTCACGTCGAACCCGAAGACGATCCGCGTTATTTTTTGAAAAACACGATAACAACGAGAACGTACAATAGAATTGCCAGAATCATGATGATGGCATATTTGTTGCTGTGGAGGGGAAGATCGTGAAATTTATACCACAGCCCTTGAGGTTTGTAGAGAGCGTAATACCTGTTATGCCATTCGTAAAACTGTTTGGCGTTCACGGTCCGGTACCAGAGAACAATCCATAAAATGAGGAGACAAATGATGATCATCGCTGAAAAAGCAACGGCAAAGAGGAGAGCCTTATAGGGCAGATATCCCAAGAACCAGAGCAACGCAGACACCGCGGTACAGGGTATGACGATACCTGTTACGAGAAAAAATACCCGGAGAATTTTCGTATAACTGAATTCGGCAGCCCTGCCTACGTTATCAATATATTCCTGGGGGAATTTCAAGGAGCTGCACCATTCAGGATATTCATTTTTTATACGGTTATAGATACTGAAAAAATATTTTGTAGACCCGCCCTTTCTTCTCCGGGATGCGCCGGAGATAACACCCATCCGGCCCCGCCCCAGCCCCGGATTCCCCCTCCCGGCACCATTTCTTAGGATAGTAACGCGAAAATGCAGGATAGTAACGGGAAAAATGACCCGTACGGCTCGTACTTTTACGACGTAAAACTGCCCCCGGATTTGCGGGAGAGTAGAGGACAGTTACAGCGGCCGATCTCCCCTCAGATCGTCCATCCCTCCATACACCCGGCCTCGCCAAAAATCACCCAGCGAAAAGACGCCCGTATCCGCGTTCTGGCAGGGGGCACCCTGCCGGGGCGTATCCGCGGACGTGGCAACGGGAAACGCGGATATCGGTTTTCACGTCGGAGAGACCGGAAAGGAGGGGGTGTCGGACATTGGGCGGACGGGATTCTCTGACGGAGTCCCGGACCCTCAATGACTCATTCTCCTCCGGGACTACCTCCCATCCACGAGAGTCCTGCGACAACTGGTTAAAAATGAACCACGTGGAACAAAACAGATCTGCCGTTTGGCGACAGTTTACCAGCCAGGACCGGCCGGGCGCCCGGATCTTCGATGGCGTGGCGGGAGCAGGAATTGAAGAGATAATCATTATTTTTTTCATATATTGGTGCAGTTTATCGGGAAAATCCCTCCATTTTTCTTTCTGCAAGGCAGCGATGCATTGCTCAGTATTATCTTATCAACGATATAGGACAATTCCGATACATTCCGGGTACCCTGATCTTGGTATTGCAGCAACGTACACCAAATACCTGCTTTCCGCCACTGCCGTTTTTTCCGGCAAACTGGTGCCCGGTTGTTTCACGGCCGTGACGTATGTCTCCAGCCGGTTCACAGGGGAAGGGATCATTCATGCAAACAACATTCAATCGTTTTCTGGTTCTTGTTGTGGTCGCGGTTCTGCTGAGCCTGACCGCCGGTATCGTTTCAGGAGCATCGGTGACCCAGAGCATCACCTACCAGGGAAAACTGACCGACGCGGGGGGAACCCCTCTGACCGGCACCTACCCGGTCACGTTCAGCCTGTACGATGTCCCGTCCGGAGGCACGGCGCTCGTGCAGAACCACCAGACCATCACCTGCACGAACGGGCTGTTCACCACACCCGCCATGTTCGTACCGGAGATGTTCAACGGCCAGGCCCTGTGGCTCGGTGTCGCCGTTGGTTCCGACCCGGAGATGACGCCCCGGCAGGAGATCCGCCCGGTGCCGTACGCGCTCAGCCTGCGCCCGGGAGCATTGATAGCCCAGCCACTTGCATCGCCTGCCCTGAGCCTGGTCAAGACCGGGGCCGGTAAAGCGCTGAGCATATCGACAACCGCTGATGGAAGCGAGGGGATATTTGTGCGAGCCACCGGCAAGGAAAGTAAAGGGTATTCCGTCATTGCCGAGGGAGAGGGCAGCAGGGGCATCAACGCAACTAGCTATGGAAGAGACAGTAAGGCAGTCTGGGCATATGCACCGGATGACCTGAGCACGGCAATTGAAGTATCCGCGTCCGGCGAGCATGGAAAAGGCGTTTCCGTGCACACGACCGGTGAACAGGATGCGGGAATTTTTATCCAAACTTCGGGCGACAACAGTCATGGCTCGTGGTCCGAGATCTTCAGGAAAAACAGTATCGGCTCGTATATCCATACATACGAGGATTCAAGCGAAGGTGTCAAGGTTTTAACCAATGGTGAACAGAGCGACGGGATCTATGTGACCACCCTTGGCGGCCACAGCACTGGTGTCAATGTCACAACAAAGCACGAGGGAAGCGCCGCGATCCGGGCAAAAACGGAGGCCGATAACGCCTACGGTATCCGGACGGAGACCAGCGGGACCGGCAGCCACGGGATCTGGTCGGTCACCAACAACGATGACAGCGCCGCTCTCGTTGCAGTGACCAAAGGAGAGGGCAGCGACGCGATCTCCGCAACAACCCATGAACGGGACAGTACCGGCCTGTATGCAAAGACACGGGCGGATCACAGCGACGCTATCAGGGCAACGACGGAAGGCCCGGTCAGCGCTGGTGTGAATATCACAACAAAGAATGATTACAGTCCCGGTGTAACCGTGTCCACAGAGGGGGAAAACAGTTATGGTGTCGAGGTGTATACCCGTGAATCCGGCAGTATCGGGTTTTTTGCCGATACTGAAGCTGATAGCAGCACTGCTGTGTATGCACATGGACGTGGAGAGCACAGTCATGGAGTATACGCGTCAAGCGACCGCTCTGACGCGATCTACGCAGACACTGGCAATCCCGATTCCTCCTACGGGGTCTACACCCCGGACAAGATGAGCGCCCGGACGTACGACACGAACAGCGGCGACGTAGCGGAATATATACCGGTGGCTGAGGATGCGGAGCCCGGTACCGTACTCGTCATTGGTCCTGACGGGAAACTCGTCCCGTCAACGACTGCTTATGACACCCGAGTGGCCGGTATTGTCTCGACACAGCCCGGCCTTGCGCTCGCGACAAAGGAAGGGGGCAACCCGGGCGAGGCAGCTGTTGCGCTGGCCGGCCGGGTGCCGTGCAGGGTTGATGCCGGGTACGGCGCCATCCACCCGGGCGATGTGCTGACAACATCCGCAACGCCCGGGCATGCCATGAAGGCGGTGCCGGTGAATGCCGGGGGTGTGGAGATCTACCGGCCGGGCACGGTTCTCGGGAAAGCACTGGGGACGCTCGAAAGCGGGACCGGCACGATCGAAGTACTGGTGACGCTCCAGTAGGGGCATGATGCCTATGTTCAAAGGATGGACAGTTCTTCTGGCACTGCTCTGCCTGGCCGGTACAGCAGCAGCCATGGGCTCAACTCATTACGATTTGAGCTGGAACGTGATCGGCGGTGGCGGCGGGGCGCCGGCCTCGGCCTCGTATGCAATGGGCGGCACGGTGGGCCAGATTCCCGGCATCGCGGACAGCACGGACCACGTATTGTATGCCGGTTTCTGGGTGCCGGAATCCGGCGGTCTCCCGCCGCAGAAAGGAAAACTCGCGGTCAATTCGACACCCGAAGGAGCCGACATTCTCCTGAACGGTGCGGATTCCGGATTGAACACGAACGCAACCCTCGAGCTTGACCCGGGCATCGTGACGGTCAGCGTTGAGAAATATTGCTATCTCCCGCCAGACCCGGTTGAGGTGACCATCGTTGCGGGAAGTCCTGTGGACGTTGAATTTATCCTTGTTCCGGATGTGGAATGCAACCCGGCAAAAGGCCGGCTCCATGTCACGTCGGACCCGGCCGGGGCAACGATCCTGCTCGATGGCGCAGATTCCGGAGAGACAACGGAATTTACCTTCGAACTCGATCCGGGTGTGGTCACCGTCGGCGTTGAAAAATACTGTTACCTCACGCCCGATCCGGTTGAGGCGACCATTGTCGCAGACGAGACCATTGATATCGCGTTCCTGCTTGAACCGGATCCTGATCCTGCATGCGCCAGCCCGGTGCCGGAGTTCCCGACTCTTCTGGTACCGGTCCTGATCCTGGCAATCGTAGCAGGGACGATATTCCTGGTCAGGAGGATAAAAGACTGATACTTTTTTTCCCTGTCGGGAGATACACTCATCCGGCGCCATTTTCGCCTCCGTTTGCCCCACCCAATACCCGGTTTGACACTGTTTCACGAAAAAATGACATAATTGTTTTCAGATGCGCCTGAAATGGCCTTTGATTACTATAAAACAGGGAAAAGATTGGCCGGAATTGTCGGGCTGCAGCACTATTACAACGGCCGATCTCCGCCCCGGGTATGCCATGGTATTGTGGGGGTGTTCTGAAGAAAATCACCCAGCGAAAAGACGACCGTATGCGCGTTCTGCCAGCGGTCACCCTGCCGGGGCGTATCAGCAGACGTGGCAACGGGAAACGCGGATATTGAATTTCACGTCGGAGAGACCAGGATGCATGAGGTGTCAGACATGGGGCGGACGGGATTCTCCGACGGAGAGCCCGGTCGTCTACCGTATCCCGGTATCGACCGAAATATCGAGGCGGACGGTCTCGCCGCTTCCGATGGTCACCGTCTGCGGCAGTTCAGGGCTGCCGCCGATCCCCTGGTGCGGTACATCGACAACATAGGTACCCGGCGCCAGGGAGACTGAATAGCCGGTCACCGGGTCAGCCACAACCGATGTGCCCCGCTTCCCGTCCTGCGTGGATATGATTATCGGCCGGGCCGCATACGCTGCAGCGAGCCGTTCGGGCGGGATGCTGCATGGTTCAACCGGGCAGAGCGGACCGATGCTGACATTGCCGGTAAGTGTCCCGTTCCCCGGACTGCTGCCGGTCTGCACGCAGCCGCAACTCAGGGCGACAGCACCGGCAAGGACAAGCGCAATCAGCACAACGAACCGGCAATTCTCTCTCTCCAGCCGCAGGGATGTCCGTCTCATTTTCACCGCATCCTGCCGGCCAGCGCCGGGATTTTTACGACCCTTCTCCGGATTCACACCGCTCACTTCGCCCCGGCGTTCTCCTCCCAGAGTCCGAAGACATTCCCCTCGGTATCAATACAGTTGGCAAGGTAGCCCATGCCAGGCACCGGCATCTTTTGCGAGGTAACCGTTCCTCCCAGGGCTGCAACCTGCTTCATCGCGGCATCGATCGATTTCACGCCGAAATAATTCGTGATCCGCTGGGAAGTATCCATCCGTTTGCCAAGGCCTCCGCGTACGCCGGGCGTCCCGTCAAGGTCAGCCGTTTCGATAAGATTGTACTGGAACTCCGGCACCAGCTGGAACTTAAAATCAAAAAGCGCTGCATAAAATTTCTTCGCCCGCTCAGGATCGTCGCAGGCCACGTCAAAGTGGACAATCGTTGCCATAGACCACCATCGGACGGGGTGGCAAAATACATTTTCATCCTGACAATGATCAGGAGGGCGGGCCGGGATTTTCCAAAGATTGATGCAAAAATTGAGACCTGAGATTATCTTTATCACTTGACAGGCGGAGTGTCCGGAACATCAGGAACGGAGCAGAAATGAAATACGTTGACGGATTTGTGATAGTTCTGCCGGAAGAGAACCTGCCAGCCTATCGCGCGATGGCAAAGAACGGCGCAAAAATCTGGATGAAGCATGGCGCCCTGGAATACTTCGAATGTGTGGGCGACGACCTCAGTCCCGATATGGTGGGGGGGATGCCGACCGCCACATTCCCGAAAATGATAAAGGCAAAGGCAGGCGAGACGGTCGTGTTCTCGTTTATTATGTTTAAATCAAAGGCCCACCGGGACAAGGTGAATGCGAAGGTAATGGCGGACCCGCTGATGAACAGCCCGGAGTGGAAGGACCAGCCAATGCCGTTCGACATGAAACGGATGGCATACGGCGGGTTCAGCGTCCTGGTCGAGGGACGGATAGAATCCTGAGCGAATACCGGCATCTCCCAAATCCCGCTCGCTCCACGGAACTGGCAGTGCCGGGACGGGGGATCAGGGCGGGTGGAAAAATCCTTCAGCACCCGTCCCGGCTTCTCATGCATCACCCAAAGCCCGAGATTCACCTCTCTCCAAGACCTGCCCTCATGGATATTCAGCCCGGACTATACCTTTACCCTCAGGACCGGTAATGGCATTACCGGTTGCACACATTTGGATTGCGGGGTGCAGCCAGGCACAGGAAGACCGGGAAGACCGATTTCGCCGGCAGCGGGAACCGATAAATACTGGTTCCCTGTGATATGTACTATAATACATCTATGCCCGAGGATTCTTGGGAGAAAAACCTGTATCCGGGTCCCGACTACACGATCGATGAGAATAGTCTCCGCCTTCACCAGATCCCCGGCGATTCGATTCGCGTGAGCGGGCAGACCCTCGGGGAGAATTATAACCACATCCGCGATTCGGAGATGAACACACGGTTTGAAGAAGTGCTCCGGAACGTGGGGCGGTTGTACTTCTCCTGGTACGGTATCGGGATACTGGGGATGTCACTGATTCTGTCCGCGGCAACCTCCGTACTGTCGCCCGAGGGGATCTTTTTCTGGAATGTCATCCTCTTCGTCATCGTGTGGGTAAAATCCGAATTGTCTGCGCGATCACCGGTGCGTGCCGAGTGGCAGGATGTCGAGGAAGAATTCGATACGCTGTAAGATCCGGCATTCCCTCTTCCCGGACGATAGTATTTCCTGACCAAAACCGCTGTTAATCCATCCGGCAGGGGAGCATTGTGGTACCGGGTCGGTCCGTTCCGATGTAAAATCTTCACCACGTACGCGAGCTGCTTCTTCCTCTAAAAGATCCTGGCCCGACCCGGCTTGCATTCGTTCCAGCGCCGCGGAGATCCATGGTATCATGCCCCTTCCGGAACGGAATACATATTACACTGCATGACGATTTTTTGTCAGAGGCGATAATATCACCGGAACTCACGGGCATACAATGCCGGATCCGCATGCAGACACACGGAACAGCACACGCTGCCTCACCAGCAGGTGCTGGTCTCTTGTCCTTCTGGTTCTTGCCATTGCCTGCATTGCCTGCCCGTCTTTTGCCGGCACGTCCGGCCAGCCGGATGCCAACGGTTGTGCAGTGCCTGCAGGTGCGTCTCCTAACGGTGCAGAGGGTCCGCAGATCGTCCGCCTCGGCACCTATGTCCTGGATTTTTCGAATTACAATCCCCGTGAGGGATCGTTCGATACCAGTTTTTACGTGACCGTCACCTCCGACCGCCCGGTGAATACCACGGACTTTGAGATGATGAACGGGAAAGCGAACACGATCGGGCTCCTTGAGGATACCCCGACACGGAAATACTTCCGGGTCTTTGCCACGCTCGATGCCGATCCGGACTTCCACCGCTTCCCCTTCGACAGGCACACGCTCATGATCATTGTTGAGCCGCGGATCAGGAACGCGAGCGGGATGCTGCTGGTCATCGATAACAATTCAACGGGCCTGGATCCGCTCGCGAGCCTCCCTGGCTGGGAATTCTCACAGCATCATGCGTACATCATGAACCACACGTACGCAGGAGAGGAAATCCCGTACTCCCGCATCGTCTTCTCGTACGATATCTCGAGGGACTCGGCATCGACCTTCCTGAAATTCTTCCTGCCGGTCATGCTCATCGTTCTTGTCTCCCTTTCGTCGCTCCTGATGAAAGTGACGTCACGACTCGGCCTGAACGCCTCGATGTTCCTCGCGGCCGTGCTCATCCACTGGCGGATAGCCGACGCCATGCCGATGGTGGAGTACGCAACCTTCCTCGATTATTTCATGATCGTGACGTATGCTACGCTCGTGATGGTGCTGATATCGGGTATCCTGATCAACCGGTACAATGAGGTGAAGGATGCCGCGATGGTCGACGCTGTGAGCTCCTGGTCGATCCGGATCATCCCTGCCGTCTCGATCGTGCTGTATGCCCTGCTCTTCCTGACGTTTCTTCTCTGATCCCGGATAATCCGGGGCAGTCTTTTTTTGCAGACAGCCATGATTTCAGATCCCGTTAAATCATCATGCTTCGAACATACCGGTGTGACATTCCATGGAAGCAGACAAACCGCGACTCATGACTACCGTCTCCATCCTGACACGGCGGCTCCGTGAAGGAAAGACG
>Ga0302253_1001357_pt1 | contig 14984 bp, 12 predicted proteins | sample AAG_RA_Trp_MG_FD_193537 | JGI IMG/M metagenome (GOLD analysis project Ga0302253, IMG submission 193537) | Enriched activated sludge microbial communities from anaerobic digester in WTTP, New Holstein, Wisconsin, United States - AAG_RA_Trp | ecosystem: Engineered > Bioreactor > Anaerobic >...
ACGGCCATGCGCATTCCCGCCCGTGACGGCGTCTTCGACCGCGTCGTATGCTTCGCGGCCTTTCCCCACTTCGCGGACAAGCCAGCCGCCATGCGCGAGATGGCGCGGGTGGTGCGCCCCGGAGGCGCTGTCGTCATCGCCCACCTGCTGAGTCGTGCCGAACTCGCGCGGCATCACGGCGGGCATCCTGCCGTGGCTGAAGACGCGCTGCCCGATGATGCGACCATGCGTGGCCTGCTGCGCGACGCGGGGCTTGTGGAAGGTTCCATCACCGACGGCCCGGGCATGTACGTCGCCCGCGCCCGCAAGCCGCGTACTTGCCGCGCCGGGGAGTGTGGCGTGCCCGGTTCGCCCGGTACGCCCGGTACGCCCGGTACGCCCGGAGGGCGTGCAGATGGTTCAGCGGGTGCGGACGGGGAGGAGTCTGCCATCGCCGGTGACGCGGCAGCGAACGGTTCCGGTGTGGAGGCGGGTTTCGAGGCGCGGCGGGTGTTCACCGCCCTGAAGCACCATGACGCCATGCACCACTCCGCCGTCTATGGTGTGCTCTCCGGCTTGCTTCGTGCCTTTGCCTGCGATGCGGCCCTCCCGCACGGTGCACCGGGCCGGGGGGGCGCGTTGCGTATCCTCGACGTGGGATGCGGCGAGGCCGCCGACGTGGTGCAGGCCCTCGAGGGCGTCACGGTGGGGGCCTACACGGGGGTGGATACGTCCGCGCCAGCGCTGGCCGAGGCGCGGCGGCATCTTGCCGCACTGGGGTGCCCGGTGACCCTCATCGAGGGCGACTACCGCCTTGCGCTGAACACGTCGCAAGGCAGTGTCGACGTCCTGTGGATGGGGCTGTTCCTGCATCACCTTCCGCGCGCCCTGAAGGCGGACTTTCTGCACACGGCCCATGGACTGCTGGCATCCGGTGGCATGGTGCTGGCGCATGACCCCATCATGGGCGAGGACGACACGCGCGAGACCATGCTGGCACGCATGGAGGCCATCGGGCGGGAACGCTGGCATTTCCTGACGCCTGAAGAGGTGGGCATGGTGCATCGGCACTGGTCGTGCCACGGGCATCAGGAACGTTTCAGCGACCTGTGCGCACTGGGAGAGGCCGCCGGTTTCGAGGTGGACATGGTGTGGCACGACGCCGACCGGACTTACGGGCTGGTGCGTTTCATGCGGCGCGGCTGAGACCGGCGGTCCCGCGATACCCCTATACGCATCAATGTGACCCGCTGGCTGGCTGCGGCCCGACGCGGTCCCTAATCCCGGCAGGCCGACCGTTGCGGAAGTGGCACGCCGGTCGCGGTGCAGGCGGGCACGCCGCCGGCTTTCAGTGGTGGATTGCACGGTACATGAGCCCGTGAAGGAGGCGATATGAACGAAGTACATCCAGATGTCGGGCGAGGCATGGCCTTGTGTGCCGGGCCTGTGGCCTTGGCGTCCGCGCTGGTCATCCTGATGCTCTCGTGCTTCATGATGGCCCCTTCAGAGGCGCGGGCTGCGGAACGCCTCATGGTGCTCACGGGCACGACCCTCATCGAGGACGTGGTCAAGGACGTGGGAGGCGCGCGCGTGGAGACGCGCACCGTCATTCCGGGGGCCGCGTGCCCCGGGCATTACGACATGCGCGCCTCGGATATCGCAGCCTTCGCCCGTGCCGACATCATCCTGCTGCACGACTGGCAACGCGGGCAGAGTCACATCAAGGCCATGCTCGCCACCGACGCAGGCGCGGCAGGCAAGGTGCGTGTGCCCGAAGCCCCCGGAAACTGGATGCTCCCACAGGTGCAGGCGCGCGGTACTGCTGCTGTGACCGCCCTGCTGGCAGAGGCCGATACGGCGTTCGCAGAAGACTACGCCCGTCGCGGTGGTGAGCGAGTTGCCCGCATCGGGGCCGTGGGCGAAGAGGTGCGCGAGGCCGTGAAGCGCGCCGGAGTCGTGGGTCAGCCTGTCATTGCCGACGCCATGCAACGGCCGTTGCTGGAGTGGATGGGCTTGCGCGTGGTGGCCGACTATGGGCGCTTCGAGGAGATGGGCGCAGAGGCCCTCGGGCGGGCCATGACCGCCGCGCGCGAGGCCGGGGCGGTGCTGGCCGTGGACAACCTGCAATCCACGGGCGGGGCAGGGGCGGCCCTTGCCGCTGACCTCGGTGCACGGCATGTGGTGCTCACCAACTTCCCCGGTGGGTTCCCGGATGCGCCGGACTGGGAGTCGTCGCTTCGCCGAAACGTCGAAATCGTGCTGGGGGCCTTGCGTGACAGCGTCTCGGTTGCCGAGGCTCATGGCGACGGGAGTACGACGTCGCCGGTACCCGTCGCATCGACCACACTCCGTGGCGCATGTCCTGCGCCTGTGGGCCTTCCATGAACACGGTGCATCCTGAAACGCCTGCAACTGGCATGTGCGACGCGTATTCCTCCGACTGCCCGCCTGCTTCGTCCGCCTTGCATGGCAGTCCGGCAGCGCCCCCGGCTGCCGTCGCGGCGCCTGTGGTGTCGCTGCGCGAGGTCGCCGTCGTCCGGCGGGGCAGGTGCATCCTCGCGGTGGAGTCGTTCGAAGCGCAGTCCGGTGAATTCGTGGTCGTGGTCGGCCCCAACGGGGCCGGAAAATCCACACTCCTCGGCGTGATGAACGGCTTCGTCCGCCCCGCCTTCTTCAGGCCCGCCTTCTTCAGGCCCGGCAGTGGCGGCCCCGGCAACGGCAGGGCCGAGGTGCTGGGGTGCGACATGCGCTCCTTCGGGGGCTGGCGGGTGCGCAAGCGTGTCGCCCTCGTTGCGCAGATGGTGGACGTGGATGCACGGCTGCCCATCAGCGTTCTCGAGACGGTGATGGTGGGCGGCTACGGCAGGCTGGGGCTGTGGCGCAGGCCCGGAAAGGCATTGCGCGAACTTGCGTTGTCGCACCTCGAACGCACGGGTATCGCGCATCTGGCGCATCGTCCCTTCGGGCAATGTTCGGGTGGTGAGCGCCAGCGGGCGGCCATTGCCCGTGCCCTCACGCAGGAACCCGACATCCTGCTTCTGGATGAGCCCACCTCGGCCCTCGACTGGCATGCCCAGCGGGGCATCCTCGCGCTGGTGGCCGACATCCATGCCGAACGCCGCCATACGGCGCGCCCGCTGACCACGGTGATGGTCACGCACGACCTCAACGCCCTGTATCACGGTGGCGAGGGTGAGGCGCGGCGCACCGTGGCCGACCGGGTGGTGTGCATGGCAGAGGGCCGTGTGACATGGTCGGGGCCCGTGGCGGACGCACTGGACGCCGAACGCCTGACGGCCCTGTACGGAACCCCCATCGACATCATCCGTCACGGGCCTCGGCCCGTGGTTCTGTTCTAGGAGGCCGCGTGGGTTCGTCACCGTTCGATCATGCCTTCATGCTCCATGCCCTCGCCGCCGGGGCCCTCGCCGGGGTGGCCTGTTCCGTGGCGGGGGTCTTCGCCGTGCTGATGCGGCTGACGTTCATCGGGGTGTGCCTCGCCCATGCCGCGTTCGCCGGAGGCTTGCTGGCACTGGCCTTCGGACTGCCCTCGCTGCCCGCAGCACTTGCCAGCAGCATGGTCGCCGCACTGGTGGTCGGGCCACTGGCTGACAGGGGTGAGATTTCGCCCGACACCGCCGTGGGTATCGTCTTCTCGGCCATGATAGGTGTCGCCGTCCTGTGCATGGGGCTGTTGCCCGGCCCCAAGACCGAGGCCCTGAACCTGTTCTGGGGGTCGATACTCACCGTGCGCCCCCGCGACGTGTGGCTGCTTGCGGCGGTGGCGGGAGTCGCCGTCGTGGGGGTCGCGGTGTTCTTCAAGGAAGTGCAGGCGGTGGCGTGCCACCGTTCTGTGGCCGCTGCCGTGGGCATACCCGCCACGGCGGTGTTCTACGCCATCCTGCTGCAGACCGGGGTGACGGTCACGGCGTGCCTGCCCAGCGTGGGCGGGTTGCTGGTCTACAGCCTGCTGGTGAGTCCCGCTGCCGCCGCCTATCAGCTCACCTACAGCCTCGGGCGCATGTTCCTGCTGGCGATGTTCTTCGGAGCCCTGTCGGGAGTGGGGGGAGTGCTGGTGGCGTGGTATCTCGACGTTCCCGCAGGGGCGGCGGTGGTGCTCTTCTCTTGTGCGCTGTTCCTGCTGGCCGCGTGGTTCTCGCCCAAGCGAGACCGGGCTGCGCGGTCGGCCTCTTCGAGGGGGTGAACCTGCCTTTCGTGCAGCACGCCAGCCATTGGCAGGGCGTGAGTCCGCTGCGGGGCGAGTCAGCGTTCTTGCGGCACATCGGGCCATGCATCCGAACGCTTGTCCGGTCGTGCCCTCGTTCGCCGTCCTGACGACCTGTCCGGGCGGACGCCCCATCGTTCAGCCCATATGCCGGGCTTTCCCTGTGTCCACCCGTCTGAAACATGAGCGGGACGGAGTTCGCTCCGTCCCGCAGGGTGTCGTCTAATGGATGACCTTGCCGAGAAACTCCCGCAGGCGGGGGTTCTTCGGGTCGGCGAAAAGCTCGTTCGGCGGGCCTTCCTCCTGAATCTTGCCGTAGTCGATGAAGATGACCCTGTCGGCCACTTCGCGGGCGAAGCCCATCTCATGGGTGACCACGACCATGGTCATGCCTTCACGCGCCAGCTGTTTCATGACTTCAAGCACCTCCCCCACAAGTTCGGGGTCGAGGGCCGAGGTCGGTTCGTCGAACAGCAGCACCTTCGGTTGCATCGCCAGCGAACGGGCGATGGCCACGCGCTGCTTCTGCCCGCCTGAAAGCTGGTCGGGGTAGGCGTGCGCCTTGTCTGCCAGTCCCACCTTTTCCAGCAGGGCCAGGCCGAGGGCCTGCGCCTCCTGCCGGGCCATGCGGCGCACCTTGACGGGGCCGATGGTCACGTTCTCCAGCACGCTCATGTGCGGAAAGAGGTTGAACTGCTGAAAGACCATGCCCGCCTCGGTGCGCACATGGTTGATGTCGGTCTTGGGGTCGTAGAGGTCGTAGCCGTCCACGATGATGGTACCGGACGTGATTTCTTCAAGCCGGTTGATGCAGCGCAGGGCCGTCGACTTGCCCGACCCCGAAGGGCCGATGACGACGACCACCTCGCCGGTTCTCACGGTGAGGTCGATGCCGCGCAGCACGTGATGGTCGCCGTACGACTTGTGCAGGTTGCGTATCTCTATCATGGGGGTCATGGGAAACTCCTGTGCGGTTCGTGCACCGGAAGAGGCTCGCTGTAGCTGCCCCTTCCGGGTACGCCGTGCGTGACTAGCGTGCCGAGCGCGCCGAGAAGCTGCGCTCGAGACGGCGCAGGGCCCACGCGATGCTCAGGGTCATGGCGAGGTAGAACACGGCGACGGTGAGCCACACCTCGAAGGCGCGGAAGTTGACGGCGATGATCTCCTGCCCTTGCCGGGTCAGTTCGCCGACGCCGATGACGACGAGCAGCGAAGTATCCTTGAGGGAGATGATGAACTGGTTGCCCAGCGGCGGAATCATGCGTCTGAAGGCTTGCGGCCAGATGATGTAGAGCATGGTCTGGAGGCGTGTGAGGCCGATGGAACGGCCTGCCTCGGACTGCCCCGTGTCGATGGAGGCGATGGCGCCTCGCACGATTTCGGCGATGTAGGCCCCGGAGTTCACGGCAATGGCAAGGATGCCCGCCGTCTCGGGAGGGATGCGCATTCCGGTGGCCAGAGGAACGCCGAAATAGAGGAACATGACCTGTACGATGAGCGGCGTGCCACGGATGGCTTCAATATAGATGGTGGCCGGAACCTTGAAGGCCGCCTTGCGGCCCGAGTTGGCAAGGCCCGCCACTGCGCCGAGCAGAAAGCCCAGCGCGAGCCCGCCGAGCGTGATGAGGACGGTGAGCTTCACGCCGGCGAGCAGCAGCGGAGCCGTATCCAGCATCACCTGTGGTTGGAAGTCGAATGCCATGGGCTGTCGTTCTTTGTCTTGCGGGCGCGGCGTACCACCGTCGCCCCGGTTCGGAAAAGGACATAGGGAAGGCCCGAGCCTTCCCTATGTGTTACATGCGCAAGGCGTTGCAGGCTACTTCTTTTCGGGGGCGTAGCCGAACCACTTCACGAAGAGCTTGTCGTAGGAGCCGTCGGCCTTGAGCTGCTTGAGGGCGTCGTTGACCTTGCCCACAAGCTCGCTGCCCTTGGGGAAGCCGATGCCGTAGGACTGGCCCTGATACAGCGGGCCCACGACCTTGACCTTGCCCTTGCCGGCGGTCATGGCGAATTCCTTCACGACGGGCATGTCGAAGATGACGGCATCGGCACCGCCAGCCATCAGTTCAAAGAACATGCTGTCGTTGTTGGGGAACAGCTTCAGTTCCTTGGCCTTGCCGAACGACTTCATGAAGTCGACGGACGAAGTGGCGGTCTTCACGGCGACGATCTTGCCCGCGAGGTCTTCGACAGCCTTGATGCCCGTCTCGTTCTCGCGGACGAGGATCATCAGGCCGGAATCGTAGTAGGGGTCGGAGAAGTCGACCACGGCGGCACGTTCGGGCTTGATGGTGATGCCAGCGATGCCCACATCGACGTTGCCGGTCTGGAGGCCGGGGATGATGCCGTTGAAGTCCATGGGCTGCAGCTTGTAGTCCACGCCCGCGATCTTGGCGATGGCCTGCCACAGTTCGATGTCGAAGCCGGTGTACTTGCCGTCTTCACCCTTGAACTCGAAGGGCTTGAAATTGGTGTCGTGGGCGACCACGAGCTGCTTCGCGGAGGCGGTGGCAGCGAGGCCGAGTACGAGGGCGAGGCCGAGTACGAGCTTGACGAGACGTTTCATGGAACCTCCCTTTGCGGTGCGCGGCCTGACCGCGCGGCTGTGTTGTTCGGAAGATGCTTTGCGGTACAACCGCGAAAACTTCGCACAATCCGCTGCTGAATGCAAGAAAACGCGAGGTGGAGTGCGCTGGTTTTGAGTGTTTTGCTCCACTACGCAGAGCGTTTTTTTGATCATTTCGACGGGAAGGAAACCACGTTTTTCGATCGGGTCGAGACGCGTTTTTTGTCGTTTTCGAAGGGGCAAGTGAGGCGATTCTTGCGTGAGACACCTCGTGACACCGTGGTGGCCTGTCATGCAGGAAAGAGGAGCGCATTCCATATAGGCATGATTTGATTGTGTTTTTGTGACTCGGCGACAGGCTCGCGCGTCCTGTAGGCGTGGGCCAACCGCCATCGCAAGCGCAGTCATATGCGAAAAACACGCGGCGGGCGCGTCGCGTTTTCACATTTTTTCATTCCTCAAATCATCGATTCCGATGTGGTGCCGGAGTAGAAAACGCGCGTTTTCTGTTCTCTGGGGCAGCAGAAACGAGGCCCCGTGTCTGTCTCACCCCCATGTTTTTGTTTGGTCGTTCAGTGTGTGAGCAAGGGGCAGGGCACTCCGGTCGACTTGCCTCACCATCCTGCATACGACGGTTCAGGGCATGTTCCTCTGTGGCCAGTGCCTCTTTCCTCTGGGGTGTCGGCAGGTCGCGGTACCGGCGATGGCTGTGGGGGGCAGCCCTGGGCGACCGACGTCTGCCCGTGGTCCCTTCGATATGAGACGTTTTAAGGACATCTCATGCGCGTGGCTGCCGGGAGAGAGCCACGTCTCCAGCAGAGGGCGAAGCGCCTATCTATATGATGTATACTGCGCTTGGTGCATTCCGGTGGCGCGGTGCGTCCGGGCTTTCGGACATGCATCGGGGGGCCGGGGCACATGCCTCCTTATGCGGTGTGGCGAGGCACCGTTCATGCCGTCCCGCCGTGCCGCGTGACGCGCGCGCACCCCGTGCGCCTCTCCCGAACGGATTGTTCGTGCTGGAGAAGTGGGGTACATGTGGCGGTGATGGAGGCCCGACAATGAACTGGAAGCTCATCCCCCCCGGCGGAATCACGTCGAGCCTGCGGCTTCGCGTCGGGCTTCTGCTCTTTCTGCTGGTGGTGGTATCCATGGCGGCAGCAGCCCTGCCCCTACTCATGGTGGGGGGGCGTCTGACGCTGCCCGAACCTCTGGCGGACTTCGCCGCGAACCCGGCGGCCGATGCCATCGCCCTGCTGTGCACCATTCTCTTTCTGGCCGGGCTTCTCGGGGTGGTCATCTACCGGCAGGTGCTGGGGCCCATACGGCGTCTTGCCCTCGAAGGGGCCTTCGGCGGAGAGGTGACAGGCAACGAGGTCGAGGTTCTCGTGGGGCGTGTGCGCCACCTGCTGGACACCATGCACCGCACGCAGGCGCAGCTTGAAGAGAGTCACGAGACCCTGCGCCAGACAGAGAAACTGGCGCTTGTGGGCAAGCTTGCGGCAGGGGTGGCGCATTCGGTGCGCAATCCTCTCACGTCGGTCAAACTGCGTCTCTTCTCGCTGGAACGTAGCCTCACGCTGGATACCCAGCAGCGTGAGGACTTCGAGGTCATCGCCGACGAGATTCGCCATCTGGACGCCATCGTCTCGAACTTTCTCGAGTTCTCGCGCAGGCCCAAGCTCAGGATGCAGACCGTCAGCCCGTCCGATGTGGTGGACAACACGCTGCAACTGCTCAAGCACCGCATCGAGTCCTTCAACGTGCAGGTGCAACTGCATCGTGCCGAACGGCTGCCCGTGGTCAAGGGCGACCCGGAGCAACTCAAGGAGGCGCTGGTCAATCTCGTGCTCAATGCGTGCGAGGCCATGGGCTACGACGGACGACTCGACATCACCGAGGAACGGGGCATCATCAACCCGCTTGGTCGTGCCGTTGTCATCCGCATCGCCGACAGCGGCCCCGGTGTGCCCATCGACCGCCGCGACGACATCTTCCAGCCGTTCTTCAGCACCAAGGAGGAGGGCACGGGCCTTGGTCTGCCCATCGCCAAGAGCATCTTCGAAGAGCATGGCGGCTGGCTTCATCTGCATTCCGCGCCGGGCCGCGGCGCCACCTTCGTGGCCGTGCTGCCTGCGCTCAAGGACGACTCATGGCTAAGATCCTGATCGTCGACGACGATCACCAGTTGAGGCAGAGCTTCCAGCGTTTGCTGGCGGTGGAGGGGCACGATGTGCGTGGCGCATCATCGGGCGAGCAGGGCCTACGCATGGTGCGCGAGGAACTGCCCGAGTGCGTGATCATGGATGTGCGCATGCCGGGCATGAACGGCCTTGATGCGCTGAAGGCCCTGCGGGAGATCGACGCCCGTCTCCCGGTCATCATCATGACGGCCTACGCCACCACCGAGACTGCCATCGAAGCCACCAAGTTCGGTGCGTTCGACTACATCCTGAAGCCCTTCGACATCCCCGACATCCTCGCGCTCATCGACAAGGCGGTGGAGGCGGGCCGCCGGATGCGCGGACGGGTGGCCATGACGCCCGAGCCCGGTGACGGCGGTGACGCCGAGGCACTGGTGGGCACGAGCCGCGCCATGCACGAGGTCTACAAGGCCATCGGCCGTGCCGCGCCCACGGACGCGCTGGTGCTGGTACGCGGCGAGTCGGGCACGGGCAAGGAACTGGTGGCCCGCGCCATCTACCAGCACAGCCTGCGGGCCGAACGCCCCTACCTCGTGATCAACTGCGTCGCCATACCGGACACCCTTCTCGAGAGCGAACTGTTCGGCTACGAGAAGGGGGCCTTCACCGGCGCCACCCATCGCAGGGTGGGCAAGATAGAGCAGGCGAGCGGCGGCACCGTGTTCCTCGACGAGATAGGCGACATGCCCCTCGGCATCCAGGCGAAGCTGCTCCGGCTGTTGCAGGAGAGGCAGATCGAAAGACTCGGAGGACGCGAGACCATCCCCGTGGACGTGCGCATCATCGCCGCCACGAACACCGACCTCGAAGCCGCCGTGGCGGACGGGCGCTTTCGCGAAGACCTCTACTACAGGCTCAAGGTCGTCACCCTGTGGCTGCCCCCGTTGCGCGAGCGCCGCGAAGACATCCCCCCGCTTGCCCGCTTCTTCCTCTCCCGTTTCGCACGTGAGATGGACACCCCCGACCCCGGCATCTCGACCGAGGCCCTCGCCTACATGGAGGCCCATCCATGGCCGGGGAACGTCCGCGAACTCGGCAATGCCATCCAGAAGGCGCTGGTGTTCAACCGTGGCGCCCCCTTGCTGCCAGAGGACATCCGGCAGGCGCTCGAAGGCGTGCGCGGCAGCACCTCCACCCGCGAAGGCGACGAAGGGACAGGCGACGACCTGCTGCAACTGGTGCGACGTACCCTCTCCGGGGGTGACGACAACGCCTTCGAGACCATCATGGACCATGTGGGGCGCATCGTCGTGCGCGAGGCCCTGCAATATACCGGCGGTAACCGCACACGTGCGGCGCGCCTTCTCGGCATGTCGCGTCCGACATTGCTGGCCCGCATGGAACGCTACGGCCTCAAGGTCGAGCAGCAGGTCTCCTAGCCGCGCGTTCCGCCTTCGCAGGCATGTTTTCACCATTCCTCCCGGTCAGGGGCTGACGGGGAGAGGTGCGTTGCGTCCCGGCGCACGACCGTGTAGCCTGAAGAGTGGACGATGTTCCATCACGGGGGAGACCATGACACAGGCAAGCATCGCCCGGACGGTGCTCATCATCGAGGACAGTCCGGTTCAGGCCAAGATCATCCGTAAACAGATTCAGGCCTATACACAGTTCGACGTGCGGGTGGCCCACTCGCTGGCCGACGCCGAAGACGTGTTGCGCGAGGCGCATGACACCATCTTCGTCGCCGTCATCGACCTCAACCTTCCGGACGCGCCCGACGGCGAGGCCGTCGACCTCTGCCTGCACTGGCAGATGCCGTCCATCGTGCTCACGGCCACGTTCAACGAGGACATCCGACGCCGTTTCATCGAACGGCGGGTGGTGGACTATTTCTTCAAGGGCTCCATTCAGGACATGGACCCCATGGTGACGAGCATCGAGCGTGTCTTCAAGAACCGTTTCGTCCATGCGCTGGTGGTGGACGATTCCCGCACCCAGCGCGGCATCATACGGCAATTGCTCGAAGTGCAGTGCGTCAACGTGCTCGAAGCCGAGAACGGTGTGGAGGGGCTGGCGGTGCTCGAGGCCAACCCGCAGGTGACCCTCGTCATCACCGACTATCAGATGCCGGAGATGGACGGCATCGAGCTGGTGCGTGAACTGCGCCAGCGCCACCGCATGGACAAGATTGCCATCGTGGGGGTCTCGGCTGTGGGGTCCGGGCCGCTGACCGCACAATTCCTCAAGCATGGGGCCAACGACTTCCTGACCAAGCCCTTCGAGGTGGAGGAGTTCTACTGGCGCGTGAATCAGACGCTGGAGGGGCTCGACCTCATGTGCGACCTGCGTTCGTGCCGCGAACAGCTGGAGAGCAGGTGAGCGGGCTCGTGCATCCCGGAAGGGTGTGGCGCCATGGCGACAGCCGCGCCGTGCGCGGCCCCGTCCTGTACTGGATGCACCGCGAGCATCGTGCCCATGACAACTGGGCACTGCTGCACGCCATCGGAGAGGCGAAGGCCGCGGGTGCACCTCTCGCCGTGGTCTGGTGCCTCTCGCCCCGGTTCCTTGATGCCGCCTACCGGCAGTTCCATTTTCTGCTGCGCGGGATGCGGGGCACGGCAGAGACCCTGCGCGAGCACGGCATCCCCTTCTTCCTGCTGCAAGGCGACCCTGCGGAGGAGGTGCCCCGCTTCGCCGCGGCCCACGGCACCGGACTGGTTGTCACCGACTTCGATGTGCTGCGCCTCAAGCGTGCGTGGCTGGGGCAGGTGCGCGAGGCACTCGCCTGCCCGCTGCACGAGGTCGACGGACGTAACGTGGTGCCGTGCCGCATGGCCTCCGACAAGCGCGAGTACGCGGCGCGTACGCTACGCCCCAAGATTCACCGCCTGTTGCCAGAATACCTCGACCCCTTCCCGTCTCTTGCGACCGAGGCGTCAGGCGTCGCGGCGTGGAAAGCCCCCGTGCCCGACGCGATGGCAGCGCCCGACTGGGACGCGCTTCTTGCCGCGCACCCCGCCGACCGTAGCGTGCCAGCCCTCACCGGGCCGGATGCGCCCGTCCCCGGCGAAGAGGGGGGCCGCAGGACGCTGGAGACCTTTCTCGCCAGTCGCATCCACCGGTACGAGAAGCGTAACGACCCCAATGCGGATGCCGTGTCGGGCCTGTCGCCCTATCTGCATTTCGGCATGATGGCGGCGCAGCGGGTGGTGCAGAGGGTGACGGCGAGCACCGCCGGAAGCGCGGACGCCCGAGCCTCGTTCATCGAAGAGCTCGTGGTGCGACGCGAGCTTGCCGACAATTTCTGCCTGCACACGCCCGACTACGACGCCGTGACCTGCTTTCCCGCATGGGCGCAGGGCACACTGGACAGGCACAGGGACGACCCGCGGCCCCACCTCTACGATGAGGCGGCGCTGGAGAAGGCGCGTACCGCAGACCCCCTGTGGAATGCGGCACAGACGCAACTGATGCGGTGCGGCGTCATCCATGGCTACATGCGCATGTACTGGGCCAAGCAGCTTTTGCTGTGGACCCCCACGCCCGAAGAGGCCATGCGCATCGCCGTGCGCCAGAACGACCGATGGGCCCTCGACGGTCGCGACAGCAACGGCTACGCGGGCATCGCATGGTCGCTGGGCGGTGTGCATGACAGGCCGTGGGGCGAACGCCCGGTGCAGGGCACGATACGTTGCATGACCTACAACGGTGCACGGGGCAAGTTCGACGTGGCTGCCTACATCGCCCGCATGGAGTCGTTACGCGGCGGGGGACAGGCGCGGTTGCCGCTGGAGTAGGCGGAGGTCATGCCTTCCTGAAAGAATGCCCTCCATGAAGCTTGCGGCGCGGTTGCCGAAGTCGCCATGCCAGCGTCAGTAGCGAAGCTACCTGTCAAAGGACATCCGGGGACTACCCGGTCGATGCCAGTCGACCTCCCGCCCGCCCCTGGCCCCCTCTCGGGTTGTGCCGTGTTCTCGCCACCGCCATCCCGCAGCTTGTATCCGCTCCGGGGTAGCCCCTCTGTGTGCTCTTCTGCACTATCGTTTTCGGCTCGCATCCGTACCGTGTCTTCGATGATAAACGGTGTGCTCCCTAGCGCGTCACCATTGCGCCTTGTTCCCCTTCCGGGGGCGGTGGAGAGACGCTCTCCGCCCGTCCTGCCTCCTCTGCCCGTTTTGCCTGTACAGGCCATCCTGCCGTTTTCGGACGTGCCGCTCCGGCGACCTGCCACCCCGGTGCGTCGAATCGTCCGGGCCGCACTGCCCGTGCGGACCTACGTCGCACCCCTTGCCCCTGTCCTCGCGGGCTGACGCTGTCCTGCGCTCCCTCATCGGCCGGAATGGTCACGGTGATGTCACCTCGTCGTGGCATCACGTCATGGCATCACGTCGTGGCATCACGTCGTGGCATCACGTAGGGGCGCGTAGGCGACGCCTATGCTCCGGTTGTGCTTCGGTGCTTGCCACCCATTTGCGGAAAATGTAGATTCCACCCCTTGTGGCGTTTCATAACCTCCAGCAAAGGACACCCTGATGACGGCTTTCGTTCCCGATTTCGGCAAGGCTGGCGGGCTTGTGCCTGCCATCGCCCAGGATGCCGACACCGGAGAGGTGCTCATGATGGCCTGGATGAATGCAGAGGCCTTCGAGATGACCCTCAAGACCGGTGAAGCCCATTACTTCAGCCGCAGCCGTGGCCGGTTGTGGCATAAGGGCGGAACGTCGGGACATACCCAGCATATCAGGGCCGTCCGCCTCGACTGCGACAGCGATACCATTCTGCTGCTCGTGGAACAGAGAGGTGGCGCGGCCTGCCATGAAGGGTACAGAAGCTGTTTCTACCGCGAAATGAAGGACGGCGAGGTCTCCATCTGCTCGCCCAAGGTGTTCGACCCCAAGGAGGTCTACAAATGAGTATCCGCACTCCCATGAAGCTGGGCATTCCCAAGGGCTCTCTCGAAGAGGCCACCATCAACCTGCTCGCCCGTTCCGGCTGGAAGATACGCAAACATCACCGCAACTACTTCCCCGAGATCAACGACCCCGAACTCACCGCCCGCCTGTGCCGCGTGCAGGAGATTCCCCGTTACATCGAGGACGGCATCCTCGACGTGGGACTCACCGGCAAGGACTGGCTGCTCGAGACCGGGTCCGATGTGGTCGTGGTGTCCGACCTCGTGTACTCCAAGGTGAGCAACCGTCCCGCACGCTGGGTGCTGGCCGTGGCGGGCGACTCGCCCTACACCCGCCCCGAAGACCTTGCGGGCAAGCGCATCGCCACCGAACTTCTGGGCGTCACCAAGCGGTACTTCGCGGATGCGGGCATCGAGGTGAACGTGCAGTACTCGTGGGGCGCCACCGAGGCCAAGGTCGTGGAAGGTCTCGCCGACGCCATCGTCGAGGTGACGGAGACGGGAACCACCATCAAGGCCCACGGCCTGCGCATCATCTCCGAGGTGCTGCTCACCAACACCGTGCTCATCGCCAACCGCGCGGCGTGGGAAGACCCCTGCCGCCGCCGCAAGATCGAGCAGATAGACCTGCTGCTGCAAGGCGCGTTGCGTGCCGATTCGCTGGTGGGTCTCAAGATGAACGTGCCCACTCGCTGCCTCGACGCGGTGCTCGACCAGTTGCCCAGCCTGAACTCGCCCACGGTGGCAGGGCTGCGCGACAACACGTGGTTCGCCGTGGAGATCGTGGTGGACAACGGGGTGGTGCGCGACCTCATTCCCCGCCTGCGTGAGGCAGGGGCCGAGGGCATCATCGAATATGCCCTGAACAAGGTCATCTAGCTGGCCGAATCTTCAGCCTGTCCGTCCGGGCGGGGCGGCGCTGCCGTCCCGCCCTTGTCTTTTTCTCATCGTCCTTCCACCTCCATGACAGGAGGCCCCATGTCTGCACCCATTCCCACCCGGTCGGTGAAGTTGTCTCAATCGCCCTGTGCGGCAGATTCGAGCGAATCGGCCCATCGCGTCCCGTTCCGTATCCCTGAACGGCTGTACGGCATCGTCGGGCATCCGCTCGGCCACACCCTGAGCCCGTTGCTGCACAACTGGGGCTTCGCCCTGCAC
>Ga0302253_1001358_pt1 | contig 14978 bp, 8 predicted proteins | sample AAG_RA_Trp_MG_FD_193537 | JGI IMG/M metagenome (GOLD analysis project Ga0302253, IMG submission 193537) | Enriched activated sludge microbial communities from anaerobic digester in WTTP, New Holstein, Wisconsin, United States - AAG_RA_Trp | ecosystem: Engineered > Bioreactor > Anaerobic >...
CATCGTAAATATGCGATAAAGGGGCAGGGTAGAGGGAATCCTGACGGGTCAGGATATCGATGCCGGCTTTCCTATAATATTGGAGATCTCTTTCCGGACGGGTCCAGTCACGGTAATCCCGGATCCTGTTGGCAATGGTCTTTCCGATGCCCGGCACGGAACACAGGGCTTCAAATGTCGCCGAAAAAACTTTGCGGGGTTCTCCGAAGACATCAAGGAGGGCCTGCAGCGCATTGCCTCCCACGCCACCAATCGAGGTCAAGGCAAGCCAATATTTTTTCTCTTCCTGGTCCATCGGCCTTCCGTACGATATGATACCTCTTTCATCGGGAAATGCTCAATATCCTGTCTTTCCCGTGAGGTCAAGTTTTTACTTTGAAATTCATTGATTTCAAAGAAACTTTGGTATAGAAGTCGGCCAGCGACTTTTTGAGGAAGAAAATGCACACCCGATATTCGAAAATATTTTTGTCTTTTACCTTGGTCTTGCTTGCTCTAACCCTCGATGCATTTTGTTTGCCTAAGACTTTTCACGCTGCAACCGATGGTGTCAGGAAAGTCTCTGTCCAGCAGGGTAAACCTCCCGTTGTCCTGCCGTCTCTTGTCTTGTCCCACCGTGAAATCGACTTGGGCAATATCTCCATGGGCCAGGAAAAGGAAGGGACTTTTTCGATCAAAAACGTCGGATCGGAATCCCTTTCATGGACCATCCTGACGCCGGAAACATGGTTTCCCCTGGATAAAACCGAACTGCCCGGTATTTCCAAGAAAAACGAGGAAGCGGTCAGTCTCCGCATCAGTGTTCTCAAAAGGGACAGCGACGTTTCCGGAACATTCGAAACAGCCCATCTGCCGGTCCAGATGACCCTGCAGAACAGATCCGACCGTTTAACCTGTGTGAAGGATCTGCCGGTGGGCTATCACCGGAATGCGATCAAAATTCGAACGGCGGCGGGGATGCAGAGAACCGTCTTCATCAAATTCAATCTTGTATTGAAAACGGAAGAGGATATCGCCATTTCGATCGACCCGCCCCGTCTGGATTTCGGCACGGTCAGGATAGGAGAGCAGGCTACGCGGAGGATCCGCCTGACCAACAAAAGCCAGGAGAAAATCAAATGGCAGGTGAAACTTGCCGGAATGAACGGCATGGCAACGGATTCGGGCAGGCATCGATATATCAGTTTCTTGAATGAGGATGTGGCTGGGAAGGGAGCATACGCCACGGCACCGCATCTGGATAAAAATCTGCAGTTGTCGGGTTCTTGGGGGGAATACCAGGGTTTTCCCCGGATCAACGGCAAATGCATCCTGAAAATGGATTTCTGGGGAAGCGCCCTGGGGCTTTATGTGAAGAAAATCGGCGGCAGCGGGCAATTCTCCGTTTACATCGACAACAACCCGGTCAAATCCTACGAATTCAACGGATGGCCCGGGGAGGATGAATTCTACGAGATCTCCGCCGCCGACGATTTCCTCGAGGCAAATCATGTTCTGACACTCGTCCTGAACGGAAACGGCATGGCCATTGAAGGCGTCCGGGTTAAAAGACAGGACGTCCTGGAAGGAAAACGGGACTGGATCAGCATTTTCCCCGCCAGCGGTTTCACGTTGAAAGAGACCGATTACATCAATATTGTCCTGAATCCGACGCAAACCAATCCGGGGGTGTATGCGAATCTGATCCATGTCACCTCGAATAACGGCAACGTCGAGGTTCCCCTGTCCTATGAAATCGTGGAGGATCCGCCCGTACAAAACATCGATATCTACCGGTATCGTAAAGGCGGCTATTATCTTTATATATCGCCCCTTCCCTCGGAGGAATGGCGGGTGACATCAAAGGGATTCGTCAAACAGGGATTGGCCTTCCGTCTGTTTCAACCCGGTTCCGTGGGAACGGTTCCCTTTTACCGCTGGTACAATCCGAGAATCATCAACCAGTTCTACTCCTACGATTTGAAGAAGGGGAATGCCCTGGTCGGCTACGTTTATGAAGGGGTGGTGGGGCACATCGCCACCTCCAGATTAAAGGATACACGCGAACTTTACCGTTGGTTTAATCCGAAAACCAGGCGCCACTTTTTCACGTTGGATCCAAAAGGGGAGGGAATGAATAAAAAGGGCTATGTATTCGAAGGGATAGCCGGCTATGTAAAGTAAATTCATCCCCGGGAAAAATCTAAGCCGGGCCTTGTCAACGGTTTTGAGGGGCGTTGCCAGGCCTGGCTTTTTTTGCCGTTTGAGTGTCCCTGCTTCTATTTTCGTCGCCGGGGTTCTTGGACATGACAAGGGAAGGGCAATTTTCATGAGGTCAGCAATTGCTGATTTATGTCTTGACAAATACCCCCAAAGAAGCTATTAAACGCTGCCTTTTTGGTAAGCATGAATTACGAACATGCGCCAGTAGCTCAGCTGGATAGAGCAACGGACTTCTAATCCGTAGGTCCCGGGTTCGAATCCCTGCTGGCGTACCAGAATCGAATATGGTGGGTGTAGCTCAAATGGTTAGAGTGCCGGGTTGTGGCCCCGGAGGTTGAGGGTTCAAGTCCCTTCACTCACCCCAATGATCGCCTGTTCTTTGGATGGATTGCTTAGAAAGCGCCCGTAGCTCAGTTGGATAGAGTCGCAGACTTCGAATCTGTTGGTCGTACGTTCAAGTCGTACCGGGCGCGCCAGATACGTGAAAAATATTTGTGGGCCCTTAGCTCAGCAGGTAGAGCAACTGACTCTTAATCAGTAGGTTGTCGGTTCGATCCCGACAGGGCTCACCAAATCATGAGGCGTCTCGCATACTTAGCGGGACGCCTTTTTTATCGATCCCTCCGTTTTGCCTGTTTCGTTGACGCCCATTGACGTTCCCTAAAAAAACCGGGAAGCCTTTGTCCCGGTCCTTGACCTGTTTTTCCATACCGTATTTTCTCTGCATACCCCTATCCGGTTTTCCGGATCGAACATCCAGGATTTTTTCGTCGGCGCCATTTTTCAAGGTATGAAAATCGCCGATTTCAGAATCGGTACTGAATGCTTGCCGCAAGAATATGAATATCGGTTGTATATTTACCGTTGGCAGAACCGCCGCCGATGGTGTTCTTCTTTTTCCTGTCCTCCTGCATTTGATAGGCGTACGCCAGATCGACCGTGCAGTTTCCGAAATTCAAACCACCTCCAATGGTGAAAAGATGCGTGTCGGAGTCCGGAATGGAAGGATCGAAGGTTGAATCAGGTACCGGGTTTTTGCCATATAAATAGCCTGTCCGCAGGGTGACCATGTCGTTGTAACGATACTCGGCACCCAAATTGTAGGCAAAGGTGTCGTTCCAGCGGCGGGGTTGAGGAGGTGCCGGCATGCCGTTGTCGAATTTAACCTTAAGTTGCCTGAAGCAGGACCAGTCTTCCCATCTCAGGCCCATCTCCAGGATCAAACGATCGAACCCCTTGTAGGAAACGCCAACGAAAACCTGCTGCGGCAGGGTGACGTCGGCTTCCCCCGAGGAATTCTCGAGAACAGTCGGAATCTGTGGTGAAAATTTCCCGCGCCCCTCGACATTCACCTTGATTTCACTTCGGTATGCCACGCCCAGGGAAATATGATCCGTCACGTCGTACAGCAAACCTACGTTGTAGCCGACTCCTCTGCCGTCACCCTTGAATGTCTGTCCAATATCGAATCCCATTCCTGAATTGATCTTGCTCTTCAAAGTCGCGTCGAGGAAAAGGATATCCAGACCGGCGGCCAGAAATAACCGGGGTGTCAACCTGAACGAAAGGGCGGGATTGATGTTGTAGGTTTGAATCTCCGAGTTGGTCGCAATGTAACGCCCCTCCCAGGTGCCGCCCCAATCGGTTCCCAAGCCGAAGGGATTGAAGAGGCCGATCCCCGCGCTGACCGTGGCATTGAACTGGTGGCTCAGATAGAGCGTGCTGGGGTAAAAAACGTCATCTTTTGTTTCGCAGGATTTCCCTGTCGCGTCGCTTTTGAATTTCCGCGCGGGAAACAGAAGGGTAGTCCCGATTTCCAGCTGCGTCCCCTCAAGCTTGTTCATTAACGCCGGGTTGAAAAAGATCGTTGAGGGACTGTCCGTGTGTGAAACCACGGCGGCTGCCTGTCCTAATGATGAGGAACTTTGGGTAAAAACAGCATATCCCGAAGCGGATGCTCTCGGCACGTCCATTGAAATACTGAAAAGGAAGAGGATAATGAATGCGATTGTTCGTTTGAGACAACTTGTACACGTTAAATTCCCATTTGTTTGTCTGTTCATTCCGTCTCCTGGAGGATGGCCGGCCCAATGAAACGCCGGACACGATTTTTGGTAAGGCATTGTCTACTATTTTGAAGAATTAGCAACGGAAAATATCACAGAGACCGGGGTGTCATATGCCTTTACCTCAGAAAAGGCCGGCAGAATGACCCAAACGGACTTTTTAACAAATCATCGTGCAAAAAGGGCAACGACATTGTAGAATCAGGAAAATTGATATGGGGGCGCATCTGCGAACCGTTTTACACGAAGAAGATCATGGGAAAAAGATGAAGGAGGAAAGAATGGACATTCACGAGTCAGCCGGAAAACCAGCGCCCAGAGCCGTCCTTGCCAATATTCCGCGGCTGGTTTCTGCCTACTATACCAACCGGCCGGATATTTCCGATCCTTCCCAGCGCGTCTCGTTCGGAACCTCCGGTCATCGCGGTTCTTCATTCCGGAACAGCTTCAACGAAGACCATATCCTTGCCGTCAGCCAGGCAATCTGCCGGTACAGAAAATCCGCCGGAATCGGGGGGCCTCTCTTCTTGGGAATGGACACCCATGCCCTTTCCGAACCCGCCTTGGCCACCGCCATCGAGGTCTTTGCCGCCAACGGGGTAACCGTAATGATCCAGGAAGGTCTCCGTTACACACCGACACCGGTCATATCCCATGCCGTTTTGACGCATAATCGGCAAGGGGAAGGGGGGATCGCCGACGGTGTCGTGATCACGCCATCCCATAACCCCCCTGAAGACGGCGGATTCAAGTATAACCCGCCCCACGGAGGTCCCGCCGACACGGGGGTCACAAAAATCATCGAGACAATGGCCAATGATTTCATCGCCCAGGGTACGGAGAAAATATCGAGAATACCCCTTGAAAAGGCCATGAAATCGGATTTCGTAAAAGAATACGATTACGTTACGCCCTATGTCCGAGATCTCTCTACCGTCATTGACATGGAATCGATTGCCAAGGCGGGCCTCAGGATCGGTGTCGATCCTCTGGGAGGGGCCGCCATTGACTTTTGGGACCCCATTTCGGAGATCCACGGCATTTCCCTGGATGTGGTCAACCGGGTTGTCGAGCCGACCTTCTCTTTCATGACCCTGGACAAGGACGGAAAAATCCGTATGGATTGCTCTTCCCAATATGCCATGGAACGCCTGATCCAGATGAAGGACCGCTTCGACATTGCCTTCGGTAATGACACGGATGTCGATCGGCACGGAATCGTCACCCCAACGGCGGGCCTGATGAATCCGAATCATTTCCTGTCCGTCGCCATCGATTACCTTTTCCGGAACCGTCCGAACTGGAGAAAGGACGCATCCGTGGGGAAAACCCTGGTTTCGACTTCCATGATCAACCGCATCGCGGCGGATCTGGGGAGGCGTCTTAACGAGGTACCCGTGGGTTTCAAATGGTTTGTCCCGGATTTGCTTGACGGATCCTGCGGTTTTGGCGGTGAAGAAAGTGCCGGCGCCTCTTTCCTGAAAAAGGACGGCACCGTCTGGACCACGGACAAAGACGGCATGATCATGGACCTGCTGGCGTGCGAAATCATGGCGAAAACAGGCAGAGATCCCGCCATGCTCTACCAGGAACTCGAAAACAGGTTCGGTAGTCCTTCCTATACACGAATCGACGCTCCGGCAACGCCGAAGCAGAAGGAAATTCTAGCCAAACTTTCACCGGAGAGGATCAAGGCGGAAAAACTCGCGGGCGAAAGGATTACCGCCATATTGACCCGTGCCCCCGGAAACGGGGTGGAAATAGGAGGCTTGAAAGTCGTTGCTCCAAACGGTTGGTTTGCCGCGCGACCTTCCGGTACGGAGGATGTCTATAAAATATACGCGGAAAGTTTCCTCGGAGAAGATCACCGCCAAGAAATTGAAAAAGAGGCCGTTACCATGGTGAAGGATGCTTTCGACAAAGAAAGTCGGGAATAACCGCCACAGAAATCTTGAATCCGCGGTTAATTTTTGTTGATTATCAAGACGGTTAGTGGTAATGAAGGCAACGTTTCGCACAAACGGTGCGGGAATCGTTTTTTAGATCTTCACTCTTTGGGGGATCGTTCAAGGGTAGGACAACGGACTCTGACTCCGTGAATGGGGGTTCGAATCCCTCTCCCCCAGCCAATTTCCGAGATTTGACAGGGGCCGATTTGGCCCCCGTTGGCCTCAGTATCATTGCATCATCCTGCAGATTTCAAGAACACCTCAGTTACGCATTCGCGAGTTGAGGAATGAAAAAAGAATTGAGCATCATCAAACAGGACGATTACCTCCGGCCTTACGCCGATATCATCGAAAGGCGTCACAGAAACGTCCTGAAAAAGGAACGGGAGCTGATCCGGGGCAAAACCTCCTTAAAGGATTTTGCAAACGGCCATGTGTATTTCGGGATGAATCGTATTCCCGACGGGTGGGTGTTCCGTGAATGGGCTCCGGCCGCCTCGCGGATCTACCTGGTGGGCGACTTCTGTAACTGGCGGGAAGAGGAACCGTACCGCCTTTCCCCTCTCGGAAACGGCGTTTGGGAGATCAACCTGAATCCGGATCAGTTACAGCACGGCCAACACTACAAGCTCCGTATTCACCATGACAGGGAGAAGTTCGAACGTATTCCCGCCTGGGCTACCCGCGTCGTTCAGAACGATGAGACCAAGATATTTGCGGCCCAGGTATGGGATCCTCCAGAGAAATACGAATTCAAAGTGAAGCACTTCACGCCGGACATATCCCCCCTGCTGATTTACGAATGCCACATTGGAATGGCCACGGAAGAGGAAAGGGTAGGGGGGTACAGTGAATTCAGAGAAAATGTTCTCCCACGGGTTGCCGCTCTCGGCTACAATGCGATCCAGATCATGGCCATCCCGGAACATCCCTACTACGGTTCTTTCGGCTATCATGTTTCGAATTTTTTCGCGCCGTCCTCACGTTTCGGCACTCCAGAGGAGCTCATGGAGCTTATCGACGCCGCCCATCGGATGGGGATTGCCGTCATTATGGACATTGTTCATTCACACGCCGTGAAAAACGAAATCGAAGGGCTTGCCCGTTTTGATGGAACCCCCTTCCAGTATTTTCACGAGGGTCCGCGGCGCGAGCATCGCGCCTGGGATTCGCTCTGCTTTCATTACGGGAAGAACGAGGTGCTTCATTATCTTCTTTCGAACTGCAAGTACTGGCTCGACCGATTTCACTTCGACGGTTTCCGCTTCGACGGCGTTACATCCATGATATACCTCTCACACGGCCTGGGGGAAAAATTTGCCGGCTACGAGCGCTACTACGACAACACCCAAGATGAAGACGCCTTGGTCTACCTTGCCCTGGCCAACAAGCTCGTGCATCAGGTCAATCCGCAGGCCGTTACCATCGCCGAAGAGATGAGCGGCATGCCCGGATTAACCGCAAAGATCGAAGACGGCGGCTTCGGTTTCGATTTCCGACTGGCCATGGGAATACCCGATTATTGGATCAAGCTGATCAAGGAGTGCAAGGATGAGGATTGGAAGCCCGGCGACATTTTCTGGGAGCTCACCAACCGCCGGAAAGAGGAAAAAACGATCAGCTATGCCGAAAGTCACGACCAGGCCCTTGTGGGCGATCAGACCATCCTTTTCAGGCTTGTCGGTGAAAAGATGTACTGGCACATGACGGTCGGCGATTCGGATTTCAGCGTAGACCGGGGGATCGCCCTACATAAAATGATACGGCTTGTCACCGCGTCGACCATCAACGGAGGTTATCTCAACTTTATGGGCAACGAATTCGGCCATCCCGAGTGGATTGATTTTCCCCGTGAGGGAAACGGTTGGTCGTATCAATACGCACGCCGACAGTGGAGTCTGGCCAGGGACCCGAACTTGAAGTATTCGTTTCTCGACAAGTTTGATGCGGCGATGATTCACCTGATCAAGGATGAAAAAGATTTCCACAGGAAACCCCTGACCAAGCTCTGGGACAGCAGCAACGACCAGGTGTTGGCTTTCGGGCGAGAAGATCTGCTGTTCGTCTTCAACTTCAACCCATCCAGATCATTTTTCGACTACGGGATCCTTGCTCCGAAAGGGAGATACGTCGTCGTGCTCAATACCGACGCCAGGGATTTCGGCGGCTACGCTATCAAAGACGACAGCCTTGACCATTTTACCCAGTTCGATCCGCTCTATAAAGACGAAGGCAAGGAATGGCTCAAACTTTACATACCGGCCCGCACGGCATTCGTTCTTCGCAGAGTCGCGTAATCCCTGCGGCCGGGCACATTGCCGCATTGTCATCCTGAGCGCAGCGAAGGATCTCTTTTTTTTTGTGTATCCGAGATTCTTCGTCGCTGCGCTCTTCAGAATGACAGAAAATGGTGCCCCTCGGAATGATAAAAAGGGTGTTTCTCGGAATGACAGAAAGGATTCTCCTCCATTGTCATTTGTTCTTACGATTCGAGCCGTCCACACGACGTGGATTGCATGGATGCCTCGTTTTCGGTGAGTACTCCATGCCTTTGGGAATCACTCAGAAGAGATCTGCCTGATTCATGAGGTTGAAAGCCAGTCGTGCCGCACGGCGGGACGCCCCCGGTTCACCGAGCTTTTTCCTGATTTCGGCGAGTCCCTTCCTGATTTCATCGTAACGTTTTGTATCGGAAAGAATCTTGATGGCCTCGTCGGCAAGACGGGAAGCGTTGGTGTCCTCCTGGATCAACTCCGGTACGAGTGTCCTGCCGGCGATGATGTTGGGTAAACCGATGTGTTCCAGGCGGATCAGCCGTCTTCCGATGGCGGCGGTAAGCGATGAGATCCGGTAGACGATGACCATCGGCGTTTCCAGAAGCGCCGTTTCCACGGTGGCCGTCCCGGAGGCCACCATGGCCATGTCGGCCAGTCCGACAGCATCATAGATCATCCCCGTCACGACAGTCACGGAAACGGGATATGCACGGATGATTTGATCGACCATTTGCGGATCCACGGTGTCCGCCAGCGGAAGGATGAATTGGGCCTCCCCATACTTTTCTTTCACATGAACGGCCGCACCGAGCATCACCGGCAAGAGGTCCCTGACCTCCTTTTCCCGGCTGCCGGGCAACAGGGCCACAATCGGCCGTTTATCGTGAAGACCGAAATCGGTCAGGGCCGTTTCCCGTGAGCGGGTGTGCTTGACAACATCGAGGAGGGGATGTCCCACAAAATGGACGGCATAACCCCTTTTCTTATAGAATGCTTTTTCGAAAGGAAGAATGACGGCCATCCGATCCACGACGCGGCGGATTTGACGGATCCGCCTCTTTCTCCAGGCCCAGACCTGGGGGCTGATATAGTAGAAAACACGAACGCCCGCCGCCTTCGCAGCCGCGGCAAGCCGGAGATTAAAATCGGGATAGTCGATCAGGATAAGCAAGTCCGGCTTTTCCTTGCGCAGTATTTTGCGAAGCCGGAGGAAAACATCGAGGATGAAACGGATTTTCGCAAACACTTCTGTAATGCCCACGACAGCCATTTCAGAAGAGCGAGCCAAAAGCCTCACCCCTTCGGCCTCCAATTTAGGCCCCCCGACACCGCTGAAGGAAAGGGAAGAATCCAGGGCCTTCATTTCGCGGACAAGGTTTGCACCGTGCAGATCACCCGAGGCCTCACCTGCGACGATCAGAACCGAGCGGGAACGTTTTATTTCAGACGCATTCATTGATCACTTCACTGATCCTGCGAATTTCCTCCTCGGTAATTTCGGGGAAAATCGGCAGGGAAAGAACCCGTGTTGCCATATTTTCCGTTACGGGAAGGGACCTGTATCCGCCGCCGAGGAACACCTCCTGCCGGTGGAGAGGAATCGGGTAATAAACGGCACTGGCAATACCCGCCTGCGTAAGCGCTTTTTGCAGACGTTCACGGTGATCCGTCAGGATTGTGTACTGATGATAGACATGATCGCCATCCGGGGATTCGTAGGGCAGGATCACGTTGCCGGTTCGGATATGTTTCCGATAAAGACGCGCCGCATTTCTTCGCCTTTCGTTGAATGCGTCGATATGCCTGAGTTTGATGCGTACGATCGCCGCCTGAAGTTCATCAAGTCGGCTGTTGTAGCCCAGGATGCTGTGGTGGTAGCGAACGCTGCTGCCGTGGTTTCGCAAAACACGCAGTTCGGCGTCGACTGCGGGATTTCCGGTAATCACGATGCCGCCGTCACCGTAGCAACCCAGGTTCTTACTCGGGAAGAAGCTGAAACAGCCCGCGTCGCCGAATGTCCCGACGATCCGGCCCTTATAGCGGGCGCCAAAGGCCTGGGCACAGTCCTCGATCACTTTCAAGTCGTTTTGTTCGGCAACGGCGAGAATCGGATCCATGTCACAGGCTTGACCAAACAGATGCACCGGAAGAATGGCCTTTGTTCTTTCGGTAATCGCCGGCTCGATAAGAGCGGCGTTCATGTTGAAGGTTTGGGGATCGATGTCGACGAAAACGGGAACCGCCCCTAAAATCCCGAGCACTTCCGCCGTGGCAATGAAGGTGAACGGCGTAGTGATGACTTCGTCCCCGGCCCCGATCCCCAGAGCCCGCAGGGCAAGAAGCAACGCGTCCGTTCCGCTGGCCACACCGACTGTGTGCGGCAGGCCGTGATAACGGGCGATTTCGGTTTCGAGTTCGGAAACATTGGGTCCCAGGATGAACTGGGTTTTGTCCAGGACATCGAGAACCGCCGCATCGATTTCCGGTTTGAGTTCAAGATACTGCCTTCTCAGGTCGACCATCGGTATCATAGTGCAACATCCTTTCCGGTTCTCATTTTTTCGTTTATCAGCAATGCCAACTCCAGTGATTTCCTCGCTTCGGCACCGGAAACGCGGGGTTTCGTCCGCTCCATGACACATTTGATAAATTCACGGATTTCCTCTTCCAGGGGATCGTATTGAGTAACCTGCACTTCGTTAAGAACGATTTCGATCTTCCCTTCTTCCTTGCGCTCCCGCTTCAGAGAAATCAGTTCCCGTTTACTGAAGTCGACGGAATGATACCCCTCCACACCGAAAAAACGGAGCTTCTGCATATGTTTGAGGGTGACGCGGCTGGCGGTGATATTGGCCACGCATCCGTTTTCAAAGGTGAGCCGTACATTGGCGATATCAACCTTGTCTGAAAGGACCGATATTCCCACCGCTTCCACATTCCGAAGCGTCGAGTTGACATAGTGGAGAATCAGATCAAGATCGTGGATCATCAGGTCGAGGACGACGTCCACATCCGTACCTCTTTCAATGAAGGGGTGCAATCGGTGCGATTCGATAAAAAGGGGACGGTGAATGACTTTGTCCAGGGCGGCGATGGCCGGATTGAAACGTTCGATGAAACCGACCTGCAGAACAAGATTTTTTTCCGCAGCCTGGCGGATGAGATCGTCCGCTTCCGCGAGGGTTGCCGTGAAGGGCTTTTCCATGAGCACGTCCTTGCCTGCGGCGAGGAAGTCCTTTGCCACGGCATGGTGAAACTGGGCGGGCACAGTAATGCTTACGGCATCCACTTTTTCGATAAGTTCCCGATGATCGGAATAGGCTGTGCATCCAAAAATATCGGCGGCCTTTTCGGCGCGCAAGGGGAGGATATCCGCAACCCCAACGATTTCCACCGGGTTAATTTTCTGGTATTTCTGCAGATGAAAGTTTCCAAGGTGTCCGATTCCGACCACTCCCACGCGTATTTTGTTCACGGTTATTCCTCCTAATACTTTCATTGATTGTCTGATCAAGAATACTTCGCGAGCAGCCGTTTTCGGAACCAACGACATAGAGTCGTTGGATTCCTGAAATCGGCCACTCTGACTTGTTGTTTTGAAAGGAGTTTTTTTTGAGCGCGGTCAATATAGGAAATACCGGCTCTTTAGTCAATCGAATCGTGAGAATCGAAATTAAGGGGATGCCTTCGTGAGCGGATCGTCAACACCCGGGGGGGAGTGCTCGGCATCAAGATACCTTGTCTCCGGGTTCCGGATTGCCGTCAAAGGTACAGATCTTCCAGATATCTCCACTCCCGGCCGCCAGGATCATCCCCTCCGACAGGCCGAACTTCATCCGGCGCGGCTTCAGGTTTGCGACCACGATCACCTTTTTGCCGATGAGGTGTGTAGGATCTGGATATGCGGGGCGGATACCGGCAAAGATCTGGCGCGGTTTTTCCTCGTTCACATCCACCATGAGTTTCACGAGCTTGTCTGAACCGGTCACCGGTTCCGCATCCATGATCCTGCCGACTCTGAAATCGAGCTTCGCAAAATCATCGATGGATACTTCCGGGAGTTCGGAACGGCTTCCCTTCGGTTCATCCCGGTGTTTTGGGGGCATCTCGACCGCTTTGGTCTCCTGTGCTGGCCGTGCGCTTTTAAAAACGGACTTTTCAATCTTAGCCCAGGAATCACGCAATGTTATCGTGCGGTTGAAAACCAGTTGTCCTTCCCGGTTGTCCTTGGAATCCACGCAAAAATAACCCTGACGCTCGAACTGATAATTTTTCAACTGCGGAGAATTCAAAACGGAGGGTTCCAGCTTGCATTCTTTAAGCGCGATCAGGGATTCCATATTCAGAAAATCGGTGTAGTTCTTTCCTGTCTTTTCCGCTTCCGCGCCGATGTTTTCCACTGTAAAGAGCCGGTCATAGAGTCTCACCTCTGCCGAGACGGCATGTTCGGCCGACACCCAGTGCAGCGTACCCTTGACCTTCCTTCCATCAGGGGCGTCTCCTCCTTTTGTTTCCGGATCGTAGGTGCACCGCAGACCGCTTATTTCCCCGGAACGTTCATCCTTTTCAACCCCGGTGCAGGTGATGAAATAGGCGCCGCGGAGCCTGACCTCTCTTCCCGGAGCCAGGCGGAAGAACTTGCCGGGCGGATTTTCCAGGAAATCATCCCGCTCAATGAAAAGAGTGCGGGAAAACGGCACCTTCCGAGAACCCATGGCGGCATTCTCCGGGTGATAGGGGATTTCAAATTCCTCGGTTTTCCCTTCCGGATAATTTTCAATGGTTACCTTCAACGGCTGCAGCACCGCCATGACGCGCGGCGCCCTTTTGTTCAGGTCGTCTCTGACGCAGTTTTCCAGCAGGGCCACATCGATCATGCTGTTATTTTTTGCCACGCCGATCCGTTCGCAGAAATTTTGGATCGCCTCCGGTGTGAATCCCCGCCTTCTCATACCCGAAAGGGTCGGCATCCGGGGATCATCCCAGCCGGAAACGAAGCCGTGATCCACCAGTTCAATCAATCTTCTCTTGCTCAATACGGTGTAGGTGAGATTCAGGCGGGCAAACTCGATCTGCTGCGGGCGGTCTCCCTCCACAAGCTGATCCAGGAACCAGTCGTAAAGGGGCCGATTGTTTTCGAACTCCAGGGTGCAGATGGAGTGGGTGATGCTCTCGATGTAGTCCGACAGACAGTGGGCAAAATCGTACATGGGATAGATGCACCAGCGGTTTCCCGTGCGGTAATGATTTTCCTTCTTGATGCGGTACATCACGGGGTCTCTCATGGTCATGTTGGGCGAGGCCATATCGATTTTGGCTCGCAGCACATAACTGCCCTCTTCGAATTCCCCTGACCGCATCCTTTCGAACAACGCCAGGTTTTCATCCACGGTCCGGTTGCGGTAGGGACTTTCCTTTCCCGGCTCCGTCAGGCTCCCCCGGTACTGCCTCGTTTCTTCCGCTGTCAATTCACATACATACGCCTTTCCCGACTTGATCATTTGCAAGGCATACTGATACAGTTTCTCGTAATAATCGGATGCATAGTAAAGGCGATCATCCCAATCAAAGCCCAACCACCTGATATCCTCGATGATCGAGTTCACGTATTCCATATCTTCGCCGGATGGATCGGTGTCATCCATTCTCAGATTGCACGTTCCTCCGTACTGTTTTGCAATACCGAAATTCAGGCAAAGGGATTTTGCATGACCGATATGGGGATAGCCATTCGGTTCGGGGGGAAATCGCGTGGCAACACGACCGTGATTCTTCCCGTCTTTCAGATCCTTCTCGATGATTTCCCTGATAAAATCAGAAGGGGAGGGCGATTGAACTTGATCCATTGATGTTTTCCTTTCTTCTTCCTTCGATGCAGGTTTCTTTCTTGAAAAATTCATGCAGGCAGATATGTACATCAATCCCTTCATTTTGACAATTTCTTATTCTTAGTAACCGACCGGCGGCGTTCCATTTTATAATTCGTCCTTATTATAATCCATTGGTTTAGATAATATTTGTAATTCATTGTATTTACAAATTTATTTATATATTTGACCGTGTATTTACACGGGATCAGTCCGTTTCTTCTTTTTTTTCGGACGAGAATGTTGACATTTTCTCGTTTGTGATTATTTATAAACAAGGTTTATCGATGGGGTTCTTCCCGTTATTATTTAAACAAACGCTTTATGAAGGTTCCCTAATGTCTGAAGACTACTACAAAATTCTTGGTGTCGGAAAAAATTCCTCTACCGATGAGGTCAAGAAAGCGTACCGGAAACTGGCGTTAAAATTTCATCCGGATAAGAATCCCGGCAATAAGGAGGCGGAAGAAAAATTCAAGAAGATCAATGAGGCTTACGCCGTGCTCAGCGATCCCGCAAAACGAAAAGAATACGACCAGTTTGGTTCCGCCGATTCATTCAAGCAGAAATTCAGCCAGGAAGACATTTTCCGGGGTTTCGACCTCAATGAAATCCTTC
>Ga0302253_1001360_pt1 | contig 14971 bp, 11 predicted proteins | sample AAG_RA_Trp_MG_FD_193537 | JGI IMG/M metagenome (GOLD analysis project Ga0302253, IMG submission 193537) | Enriched activated sludge microbial communities from anaerobic digester in WTTP, New Holstein, Wisconsin, United States - AAG_RA_Trp | ecosystem: Engineered > Bioreactor > Anaerobic >...
GACAATCATGGCTTCCACGGTTTTCGGCCGTTTCGGGGAACCGTACTCGAGCATCCCGTGATGGCTCAGTACCAGGTGACGCAATTCCATGGCCAGCTTTGCGGGAAAATCGGAAATCGTTGCGATCTTGGTGTCCAGCATCTCCAGGCCGATGACGATATGGCCGATCAGGCGCCCCTCGTCGCTGTAATCGATATTGCCCTGGTAGGTGAATTCATGAATCTTTCCGATGTCATGCAGAATCCCCCCCACGAGCAGCAGGTCCCGGTTGCTTTTGGGATAGTGGTCCGCGACCAGGGCCAGCAGTTTTGTCACCGACAGGGTGTGTTCAAGAAGCCCCCCGATGTTGACATGATGAAAACCCTTGGCAGCCGGGGCTCGCCGGAACAGCGAGGCGATTTCCTCGTCACCGAAAAAGGCCTGCAGCAGGCCCCGGAGAGGAGGCGACGTCACTTGGTCCGCAAGGGACATCAACTCCCGGTACATGTCGTCGATATTGCCCTTGACCATGGGGAGATAGTCCGCCCAGTCGATTTCCCCATCCTCCGCAGTCCGGATATTGATGACGGACAACTGGATGATGCTTTTGAAACTCACCGCCCGGGACTGGACAAAAACGACGTCCCCCTTCTTGAAGACCTTTTCCAGATTCGTGGCGTTTTCCCAGACCCGCCCGTCCAACTGACCCGATTTATCCTTAAGGCGCAGGCTCAGGTAAGGCGCGCCCTTCTGAGAAAAGGCCAGGTTCTTCTCCTCTACGAGAAAGAATTCGTTGACCTTGTCCCCCGCCTTGATCTGTTCGATAAAAATATTTTTCATAATCCCGTATCAACCCTGTCCTGATGCGTGTAAACGTTCATTTTTCCTTCCCTGACGTACCCGATGAGGGTCATGCCCGCCCCCTGCAAAATCCGGATGGCCTCCGCCGTCGGTGCGGATCTCGTGATGATCACCGGGATGCCCAGATTCCAGACCTTATGGACCATCTCCGAAGAGATCCGTCCCGTCGTCATGAGGATCTTGTCGGAACATTGCACGTCATGCAGCAGCGTATAGCCGCCGATCATGTCGATCGTGTTGTGCCGCCCGATATCCTCCCGGCAGATCCGGATGCCGCTTTCATCCCCCAGGGCCGAACAGTGGGTGCCGTGACTCGTGTTATGCAACACGGAACGGTTCACCAGCTCGTCCATCCACCGAAGCACCTTTTGCGGATCGATGACCATGGAGAGATCCCGCAGATTCTTTTTATCCTCGTTTCTTCCCGCAATACCCCGGGCGCCGCTCGAAAAGAGCGCCCCCCCGCCCTGTCCCTCCATAGCTTCAACACGGCAGTGATCGACCGTCCGGACTTCAACGAGGCACTCCTCCGGCAGGACTCGCATCTCCTCGATATCCGAGACGGATTCAAGGAGCCCTTCGGACCTCAGGAATCCGACGGCAAGTTCATCGAGATAATTCCCCGCACAGGCGATGGTCATCACCTGTGCGCGATTGTAGACGATCCGCAGGGGAACTTCCCGGATCAGGGGCGCTTCAGCCTTACCGAACCGGACCCCGTCGAAGCGGATGACGGGACAGGTCTCCAGGCCTGTCAAATCACTCTTTGCTTTAACCACATTTACTCCTTTTCTCTCAAAATGCGCACATCTCCCGAGCGAATGGTCAGCTTGCTCATATCGAAATACTCCATGAGGGGGATAATAAATTTTCTCGACAGGCCCGTCAAAACCTTGAAACTGGACGGATTTGCCTGGCCGTCGGCAATCAGGAGCTTCTTGTAATCTTCCCGCAGTTTCGCAATCGCTCCCTTGTAGAAGTAAAGATCCTCCGCCACCCGAATCAGGGTCCCTTCCCGCAGGAGAACGGACAGGACTTCGTCCACCCTGGCCTTCTCGCCGGGATACTTCTCCAGAACTTCCCGCACGGTGGGCGGTGTCAATCCCGCCTCGAGGTAAAGCGTCTCGATCCCGTTCCGCATTTCCTCGCGCCCCACACCAAGGTCGACGCGATGTGCCGCAAGACGGACATTTTCCCGGTCAACGACAATTTTTCCCTGCTTCTCCAGGTCACGGAGCGCCATGGCGAAGACCTTCTGGTTCCCCCCCAGAGCCAGGCTCATTCTCAGCTCTTCCCGGGGAAGGCCCTCCCGCAGGGGATTCTTCCGATGATACTGCCCAAGTTCCTGCAGGAAACGTTCGAGAAGGACACCGTAGGGCGCATGGAAAACGGCCCGGATTTCCTCCTTGTCCAGCAGGATGGCCTGTTTCTCGGAAAACATGCGGTCCAGGATCTTCCGCAACTGATTCCGGGTCATCCCCGTCCGCACGATCAGTTCATGAAAAGTAATCCCTCTTAGCCCCGTGCGATTCATGATCACGGCAACTCTCGATATCTCGTCCCCTTCGAGGAGAATCGCAAATTCCTCCAGGACATCGGTCTGGAATCGCTTGTGTTTCGGGGGGTGGGGATCGACGATCTCCCCGCCGCCGATGGTCGTCACGGGGGAGTAGCTCCGGATGACAAAGCGGTCCCCGGCCATCGTCGTGGCCGGTTCTTCAAGGATCAACTGGGCGAAGACTTTTTCACCGGACTTGACTTCTTCCCGGTCCATGGGAATCAGGCGGGCCATGATTTCACTCGTCCCATAATGGAAACGCACCTGGGCACGGTTTTTCAGTTTCCGCTCGAAACCGCTCAGATATTCAAAACAGACGTCCAGGCTCTTCGAAGGGGTCAGAGTCCCCGGCCGGACCACCACGTCGCCCCGGTTGACGGCCTCCCTTTCCAGGCCCTGGAAGTTGATGGCCGTCCGCTGCCCCGCTTCGGCATGTTCCACCGGCGCGTTGTGCACCTGGATTCCCCGGATTTTCGACGACACCCCCGAGGGGAGGATTTCCACCGTTTCACCGAGGTCGATCGCCCCCGACATGAGGGTCCCCGTGATAACCGTGCCGAATCCCTTCATCGTAAAAACCCGGTCGACGGGAAGGCGGAAAACACCCGGATCGTTTTCTTCGCCGATCTCCAGGGATATTCTATCGAGTGTCTGAATCAATTCATCCAGCCCATCCCCCTTTACGGCCGAAACAGGAACAATGGAAACGCCTTCCAGAAATGAACCGGCCAGAAAATTTGCCACATCCTCTTTCACCAGGTCAAGCCAATCGCTATCGACCATGTCGATTTTCGAGATGGCCACCAGGCCCTTTTTGATGCCCAGGAGGGAACAGATCTGGAGATGCTCCCTGGTCTGGGGCATGACCCCTTCGTCGGCGGCAATGACCAGCATGACCAGGTCGATACCGGAGGCACCGGAAACCATGTTCTTGATGAACCGCTCATGGCCCGGCACATCGACGATTCCCAGTTGCAATCCCCCGGGAAGGGAAAGGGACGCGAAGCCGAGTTCGATCGTAATGCCCCGTTCCTTCTCCTCCTTCAGCCGGTCCGTGTCGGTTCCCGTCAAGGCCTTGATAAGGGAGGTCTTCCCATGATCCACGTGGCCCGCCGTCCCCAGAATGATATGCTTCATGAATGATTTCTCGTGGAAGATTATTCAATACGGGCGCTACGATAGCAGAATTGCCTTTTCACCACAACTAAAAGGTATCTTGCCTCCGGCCGGAGGGAAACAGGCGCCCTTGATGCCGCGTGGACGATCACAGGTTCCCCTTCATGATCAGGATATTGGATTTCCCGAAGACCCGATATCGCCGACACGCGATAAGACGTCCGGCCTTCAAAGGTTCAACACAAAACCGTCGGACAAGTCTGTACAAAAAGCACAAAGACATGGATGGGGAAAGCGGAAGGGGGCCCTCTGAAAAAATATACCGTGAAAATCATCATAAAGGAGGGGGCGTAATCTCCTCCGTACCCGGAGAATGAATCACGCCCCTGAAGGGGGGGTAGTCAGACGGTCCGATCATCCGTTCGTTCGGCAATTTATCCGTCCAGACGAGACCTGCGTCCCGAACGGCTGACCCGGGCCGCTTATTTCGCATTAAAAATCTTTGAATTCATCCTCTTCCATGGGGATGATCTGATTGGGATTGACCACTTTACCGCGTGTGTTCTTACCTGCCGTCAGGGCCAGTTCTTTCCCTCTGCCGGAGGCTACCGAAGGCAGACCGCGCTTCATTCCCCCGATGATCCGCCCGGGCGAGCGGAGCGGCCTCTTCCTGGAATCCTCATGAGCATAGCCCGCGTCGTCACGGCCGCTTCCGCCCACGACCCGCATCAGGTCTTCGACATAGGTTTTCATCTGTTCCGCCTGGGCATTCAATTCCTCGGATGCGCTGGCGGATTCTTCGGCATTCGCAGCCGTCGACTGGGTTACCTTATCCATTTCGGAAACAGCGATATTGATCTGGGCGATGCCATGGGATTGTTCATTGGATGCTGTGGCAATTTCATCAACCAACTGACCGATTTTCATGGCGATGACCCTGTTTTCCTCAAAGGCCTCCTTGGTTTTCTGAGTTAATTCGTTCCCGTTCTTGACCGCCTTAATTGTACCCTCGATGAGATTATTCGTGTTTTTTGCCGCCTCTGCCGATCGCATCGCCAGATTCCTCACCTCATCGGCGACAACAGCAAAGCCGGCGCCGGCTTCCCCCGCCCTTGCCGCTTCCACCGCTGCATTCAGGGCCAATAAATTGGTCTGGAAGGCGATTTCATCGATCGTCTTGATGATTTTGCCTGTTTCATCACTGGATTTCGTAATCTCTTCGATGGCCTTGATCATCTCTGTCATGTGTTGATCGACCTTCCCCACGATCTGTCCCGCCTGTTCCATCATGGCTTTCGCTTGACCGGCATTATCGGCATTCTGCTTGGTCATGGATGATAGTTCCTCAATAGAAGAAGATGTCTCTTCCAGAGAAGCAGCCTGCTCGGAGGTTCCTTCCGCCAGGGACTGACTGGAGGACGACACCTGATTGGAGGCGGAGGCAACCTGGTCGGCTCCATCGGAGAGTCCTTCAACAACACGGTTAATGGGACGGGTAATGGAAAGGGTGATAAGGCTGCCGATACCCATGGCCAGGAGAATCCCCAAACCGGTTACAATACCGGAGATCCAGTTCGCTCTGGTGGCAATGGCCTGGTTGTTTTCGGCCCTCTGTTTGGCCAGTTCATCGATCCTGCTGATCATACCAGCTAATGTGCCGGTCAATCTTTTTCCGATTTCGCCTGCTTGAGCTAATCCGGTCATGGCTTCATCCAGTTTCCCAGCGATTGTCGCCTGGATAGTCCTATCTCGGGCTGCATTGTAAGGGCCAAAATCCGCTTTGAAGGCGTCGAGGAGCTTCCGTGACTCCGGATCTTTAACCGTACGATCAAATTTTTCTAACAGAGCCATACCCTTTTGATCTATCGCTTTGAAGCTTTCGGATACATTCGAAACGTCGTTTCCCCTGGCGAACTTATTGACCAGGGCATAAAGTATCGCGACCCGCATGGACAGGTAAGTATCGTTCAGATCGCCAAGTATGGCCATACCGGTCACATTTTCCTCGTACATCGCGACATCTGCCTTTTCTATCTTGTTGATCTGCGTAATACCCAGCACACCGACGATCAAGGTGATGACCGCAATCACCATAAACCCGCCAATGAGTTTGACGCCCAATTTCATGTTCTTCATGTTTTTCTCCTTCTATTTTAGATTAGTTGCCTTCTATTGTTGGCTCTGTGACAGGTGACCAATGGCCGAGAATTCCGTCTCCCCCAGCACACGGTCTATATCGAGAAGAATCTTGACCCCACCGGCCATTTTGGCCATGCCAAGGATATAGTCCGTATCCAGGTTGCTGCCAAAAGCGGGGGTATCGTCGATTTCACCGTTCCGGATGTTCAGCACCTCGGAAACGGAATCGACCACGATTCCCATGGCGATGGTTTTACCCTCGCTGGCAATCTCCACCACGATAATGCAGGTTCGCTCCGTGTATTCCATCGGTTCCATGCCGAACTTTAAACGCAAATCCACGATGGGGATGACTTTCCCACGAAGGTTGATCACACCCTTGACATAGTGAGGGGTCTGAGGGACATGCGTGACGGTCATCATCCCGACAATCTCCCTCACCTTTTTAATCCCGATGCCGTACTCCTCTCCGGCAAGGGTAAAGGTGAGATACTTCCCCTCCCGATTGACGGCCGGTTGCACCTGATAGTCCGTTACCACTTTCTCTGCTAATTCCATCTTTTTTCCCTTTCTTCTTATTAATAACCTTTTTCTTATAGGCACTTACCATGCAACAGCAACATGCCCTGAAACTTAGCCGTCTTCGCCGACAAGGGGTACATCGTAGAGTTCAATCATCTTTTTCAAAACAACCCCAATGTCCAGAAAGTCATCATCCAGCCACGACAGACAGCGCGGTCTTAAATGATGGGCCTTGGCCATGGTTTCCGCATCGTCGTCGGGAAGAACCAGGATGATTTTTAAATCCAGAAGCAGGTCGCCAAGGGAAAAAATATCCTGGAGATCGGCCTTGGTCAGGCAAAGCAGAACCGCCACCCTGAGATCGGACAACGGGCGCAGAAGTCTTCGACGCAGATCGGTGAAACCCTTACAGGTTTCAATTTTCCTCTGAGGCAACTTCGCCATCGTACGACGCAGGAGTTCTTCCCCTCGCTCATCAAAACCCGGTAAATAGAAAATTATAGCCATTGTCCTCATTCCGTCAGCAGATTTTTGTCCTCCATACAACCGGATGCCATCCGTATTACAATTAGCATGCCAGTGGCGGATACTTAATAATCATCTGTATTTTTGAATAGATAGAGATGGAATGTATTGAGAATTTGTTCAGGTTGTCCGGATCGTGTTCAGGAAAAGTGGAATACGCCCCTTTGCGGGGATGCGGGGGGCAAAAGCGGAGAGGTCAGCTTCGGACAGAAATATGATGTTTCTTCAGGAGGTCATACAAACGGGTTCTGCCGACATCGGAAATCCGGCAGGCCTGTTCTATATCTCCCTCAACAACCCTCATGAGCTGCTGGAGATAGCTCTTTTCCACTTTCAGATAGGTTGTTTCCCTTAAATCCTTCAGCTTGGGCAGGCAATGATCAGGAACGATAGTCGCCGCGTCATCCACGGGAGAATCTTCTCTCAGGGCGGCCCGGGCCAGCTTCACCCGGATAGAGCTCGGCAGGTGCCTCTGGAAAAGGGTCGGACCGGAAAAAGAAGCGGCAATGGACCGCTCCAGGGCATTGACAAGTTCCCGGACATTTCCGGGCCACCCGTAAGAAACCAGGGCTTCCATGAAATCGGGCGAAATGGTTTTGGTCGCGATTCCGTTACGTTTGCAGATCTTATCTATATGATAAAGCGCAATATCGGCAATATCTTCCGGATGCTCCCGCAAGGGCGGCAGAAAGATCGTCAGCGTCCGGAGACGGTAAAGGAGATCCTCGCGAAAACTTCCCGCCTGGGTCATCCCTTCCAGATTCCGGTTCGTCGCCGCAATCAGTCTGAAGTTGCTTTTGATTTCATTGATGCCGCCCAGGGGACGGAAATGATGTTCCTGCAAAACCCTGAGGAAGCTTTTCTGCATCGGCAAAGGCAACTCCCCGATCTCATCGAGGAAAAGGGTGCCTCCGTCCGCCTGCTTAATCAAACCTTCACGACGCTTATCTGCCCCCGTGAAAGCCCCTTTCTCGTACCCAAAAAGGGTGCTTTCCTTCAGGGTTTCCTGAAGGGCGGCACAATCGACCACGACGAAATTACGGGAAGACCGGCTGCTGCTGGCATGGACGGCCCTGGCGAAAAGTTCCTTGCCCGTCCCTGTTTCCCCGGTAATCAAAACATTCACATCCGTGACGGCCGCTTCGGAAATAAGGCCGTAGCAGGATTTCATCTTGGGACCGGCGCCTACGATCCCCTCCAGTTTCAAATCCACCCGGGGGGTTCCCTTCATTTTTTCTTCCCGGTACTGGAGAGCCCGGATCAGGGGGAGCATCATGACATGAATCGAAGAGGGTTTCTGGATATAGTCCCAGACACCGCTCTTGATGGCCAATTCCGCACCGTCGGCCGTTCCCATGCCGGTCAGAATGATCACCTCCGGCGACGAGTGCGCCTCGCGAATAGACGGAAGCATCTCCAGGCCATTTCCATCGGGAAGATTCACATCCAGGAAAACCACATCAAAGCAACCGGTTTGAACTTTTTTCAATCCGTCTGCCAGGGTGTAGGCGCATTGCGCATCGTATCCCTCCAAGCTTACGACACCGGTCAGGAGTTCGGCAAACATCTTGTCATCATCAATAATCAGGATTCTTGCCATGTTTGCAACACCTCTAAAAAAATCTAGGCCCCGTCGAAAACCTGCCTTACCAACCGGGCCAGTTGCTTCAGGGGTATGGGTTTCAGGACAAATTCCCTGATGCCGTTCTCCCTGGCTTCGGCCTCCGTAATTGTTTCATTGAACCCCGTGCAGAGGATAATCGGCACACTGGGGTTGATCGACAGGACCTTTCTGCTCAAATTTAAGCCGGTCATGTGCGGCATGGTCATATCGGTAATAATCAAATCGAATCGACAGGGGTTCTCGATGACCATGTCCAGGGCCTCCGAACTGTCGGTTACCGATACCGAATCATAACCCAAAGCCCGCAAATATTGTTCCATCGCCGTAACCAGCAGTTCCTCATCATCGACAAGGAGAATGGATTCGCGGCCGCCGGGAACCGCCTGAACCACCTTTTTTTCTCCGGCCGATTTCACTTCTTCCATTGCGGGGAGGTGGATCTGAAAGGTCGCACCCTGGCCGGGGTCACTTTTGACCTGAATCACCCCGTCATGACTTTTGACAATCCCGTACACTACGGAAAGCCCCAGGCCGGTCCCCTCCCCCTGTCCTTTCGTCGTGAAAAAAGGATCGAAGATTTTATCAACAATAGCCGGATCGATCCCATGGCCGCTGTCCTTAACCATCAGACGAGCATAGGGCCCGGCCTTGCAAGCTGGATTGACCGCAGCCATCTCATCCGATACGACAGAACCGGAAAGGGTTACCTCCAGATCACCGCCATTTTCACGCATGGCATGGGCGGCGTTGGTACAAAGATTCAGGATAATTTGATGGATCTGCGTCGGATCCGCCATAACTGTCAGCGGCTCGGAGGCCATGTGCTGGCTAATTTTTATGGTGGTCGGCAGGGACGCCCGCATCAATTTGAGCGTTTCCTTGACAATCCCTCTCATATCCACGGGAATTCTCTCCTGCTCCCGCTGGCGGCTCAAGACCAGGATCTGATTGATGAGATTCTTTGCCCGCTCGCATGCCCGCAGAACCTGCTCCAGGTTCCGCTCCTGCAAATTCGTCTTGTTCCTGTTTATTACGGCCAATTCGGTGTAGCCGATGATGGAAGCCAGGATATTATTGAAATCATGGGCGATGCCGCCGGCCAAGGTTCCAATGGCTTCCATTTTCTGGGCCTGCCGCAGCTGGGATTCGAGATGCACCTGTTCGGTAATATCCCGGATACACTCAATGGCACCAGCCAGTATGCCCTGGGAATCGCGCAAGACCGATGCGGTTGCCGATACGGAGATCTCACCGGGCAGAATCGTTCTCACCTCGCCGAAAAGGGTATTCCCGATCCTCCGTAAGGCTGCGTATCTTTTTAACGGCTCCTCATCCTGATGCAGAGCGCAATCGATAAGCATGGGCCTCCGGACGCCATAAAAAGGCAGGGCATATTCAAAATTCCCCTTGCCGAGCATGTTTTCCTTTTTGACCCCCGTCATGGCCTCCATAGCCCGGTTCCAGGCCAGAACCCGGCCGTCGCGGTTAATGACCAGGGTGGCATCGGGCAGAAACTCGATGATGTCCGACAGCCTCCTCTGGGATTCCCGAAGTTCCGCCTCCGCAAGACGTCGCTCGGTGACATCCCTGGCGACAACCTGCAAATAGCGTTTTCCTGCCAGGGTCAGGGCATTCAGCGACACATCCAGATCAAGAATCGCCCCTTCCTTTTTGAAGGTTCGCCAGAAGAATTTCTGTGGCTGACCGGCAAAGGCAGCCTTGACATAAGCCAGAGGTGCTGACCGGGACTCCCTGCTGTCCGGCTGCGATATCGGGAAAAACTCAAAAGGGGTATGCCCGATGATATCGGAATGTTCCGGGAAATCGCCCATTTCCAGTGTTCTTGAATTGCAATCGACAACGACCAGTTCATCGTCCATCAGCATAATTGCATCGTTGGCCGTTTCAAAGAGTGTACGGTACCTTTCCTCACTTTCCCGGAGAGCCTCTTCGGCTTGTTTACGTTTTTCGATATCGGTATGAGTCCCCACCATACGCACCGGGCGGCCTTCTCCGTCCCACTCGACGGCCATCCCTCGTCCCAGAATCCATCGCCAGCCGCCGTTCTTCATTTTCATTCTGAACTCAATGGTCTGTATGTCATCCTGAATTGTGGACGGGGTCTGTTTGGCCCGGTCAATGGCTTCTCTGACCCTCGGGATATCATCGGGATGGACAAAACCCCACCACTCATCGAATCTCAGGGGAATCTCTCCCGGATCGTAGCCCAGCATCGTATAGTAAACTGGACTGGCATAACCGATACTCTTGGCAATATTCCAGTCCCAGATTCCATCACGGGTTACTTTAAGGGTCAGGGACAGCCTTTCTTCCCTCTCGCGGAGTTTCTCTTCCGCATGGCGGCGTTCCAGAATGGTTTGCAGGTTATTGGCAACCAGTTGGGTTTGAAGGATATCCTGTTCATCATACGCATCGGCTTTATTGCCTACACCCAAAATAATCCGGACTTTATCGTGTTCAAGCACCGGAATACTCATCAATCGGTGGACGGGAATGTGTCCTTCAGGCAACCCTGTCTTATCGGAGGTGTGTGAAAATTCATTATAAACGGTGGGATATTTTGAATGGACACACTCCGCCCAGTGACCGGCCAGATCGAGCGGGTAGTGGACATCATGGAAGGCCCTGCCGTTCTTCAACGCCTCCTGATTCCAAATCGTCATGGAGATGGATTGCTGGTCATCCGCGACAAGATGACAGAAACCGATGGTGCTGTCGGTAAGACGGACGACCTGATCCAGGACATAGTTAAAAAGATCATCCGTCGCCATTTGCACGGCCTTTTCGTGAAGACCCAGCAGAAAATCTTTCCATTCCAGAATCCGGCGGAGATTCTGGTCCGGCTCTGCGTCCCGGTCTTTCGCCTGTTCTAAAGCGGGTATTTTGAGGCGCAAGGAAGTTATTTCGTCAATGAACTGCTTTCTTGTTTTGCCTTCATCCCGCATTATAATGGCTCAATTGGATATAGGATCTGGGAAATCGACCATGCACGGGGCGGATTTAACAGGTACATTCCCGACATGAATTTCTATTAGTACTGTATTGCCCCGGTAAAAAGCAACTGTTTTGTGTGAAATATTCCCACAAAACATGGCACAGTCCTTGGTTGGCGTAAAATTGTTAGCTCGGGTCATCATGCCTCTAAGGATTCGAAGCGGAGTGTAACCGATCCGTTTTCTTCGGGCCTTCATCTCAAAAAACAATCCTGACCTCAATGCCCAACCTCAATGATCAACCATCGGAAAGATGACCCCTTATCCCCCGTATTTGCAAACTATTATCTTCTTGACACGCCCACGCTGTCCCCTTATACTCCTGCCCGCATCAAGGGAAAATCGGATTAAGACAAGAAGAACAAGGACTTCGGTAATCGGTCCATCATCGGGTATCGATGGCGCGAACGGTATGAACGAAAAACTATTTTCGGGGGGTGCGTTATGTGGCGTCCATGCTTTAAGTTTTTCCTCACGTCTTTGTGTTTGTTTTGCTTTATTCCGACGGTTTTCGGCGCATCGCCGCAGACAATCCGCCCAGACCGGAATCAGAACATCGATATTCGGGTTTCCGATGTCATTTCAACAATCTACGTCACCGCACCGACACAAGGGGTAAAGTGGCGCCTCGGCACCGAAAAAGCCATTCTCTGGACGGCCGATCCGGCCGAGGTGGGTTCCCAGGTCAGAATCATGTTGATGAAGGCCCAGCAGGTGCAGAATCTGAACGGCCAGCAGGCGTTCAAGGTGATCAAGGATAGCTGGCCCGCTGGAGGAACCGGTTTCCGCTGGAAGATCCCCGAAAATATCCCACCGGGAGATTACCGAATCGTCGTGCAGAGCACATCAAACGGAAAATCGGGAAACAGCCAGATTTTCAAGCTGGTGCCGCAACCGACCTTCAAGATTATCCAGCCCGCAGAAAACATTACCTGGCAGACCGGCCAATCGTATCCCGTCAAATGGACTTACAGCGGTGAAGCGGTCGGTCCCCTGGGTCTGATCCTCTTCTGTGCAAACGGCGGCAAGATAGATTCCATCCCCCTGAACGGTCCGAACGGAGAGAGGTCGATTATTTTCCCCGTCTCACCCCAGGCAAACCCGGGGCCGGCAGCCCTGTTTCTGATCGAAAAAAATGAAGACGCTAAATTGGAAAATGATCTGATCGGCTATCGCGGTGTTTACGTTGGACTTACGATAATCAAATAGTACGATCTCAAAGGGATTTGAAAAACCTTTTTCAAAAAAGACAGGATCTGCCCCCTTTCAGCCGAGCAGAGAATTGTGTCGCAAATCAATGAAATCCAAAAATATTTTTCATTCATTTCAGGAGGTGTTCAATTGAACATGAAAAGATTCCTTGCCATCGTTGTTTCTCTTGGTATTCTCGCTCTCTTCTCTCCCACCCTTGCCGCACCGCCTTCAGCCACCGGAGGCAGTCATCCCCCCATAAACGCGAGCGGCCAGGTAACATCACTGATGTCGGATCTGTCCGTTTTAAGCGTCAGCCTGGCTCAACCCATAAAAGAAGGAGACAAGGTCGGGAACAGCCTGTTTACGATTCTCGTAAAGAATGGAGGCCCCGGGATCGTGAAGGAGTTCACCGTAAAGATCACCTGTCATGCCATTCGAGGTACCGTCCCGACGGGTCTTCTTTCGACCGAGAAGAAGATCACCCTACTCCTGCCCGCAAACGGCCAGACGAACGTTACCTGGCCTGCCCCCTCCAGTGGAAAATGGACCGTGGGGGATTATCGGCTTCTGGTTGAAGTCAAATCAGACCGGGATAAGAACGCCCAGAACAACGCCCAGTATTTCGTCTTCAAAGTTCCCCCGGCAGTCCCCACAGCCATCAAGGTCATCTCTCCCAACGGAGGCGAAGTCCTCTACAAGGGTCGCACCTATAAAGTGACCTGGACCTTTACGGGCCATCCCAACGTCCCGGTCAATGTCGTCCTTGTATCCGTGAACGATGTGACCCACACCTATCTGATCGGCGATAAAGTTCCGCTGGGTCAAAACGGTGCAGGCTCCTTCTCCTGGACGATCCCCTCAAACATCGAACGCCGTACTGATTACAAAATGTTTGTAGGAAACGGCGGTTACACCGTAGATTTTCTTGACAGCAGCGACGGCACATTCACCGTTACGGAATTCGTCCATTAAACACTGTATCCAGTTCTGTCGTTATGGTGCATGAAGAACTGCTATCACGCTCTTTTCTCTCACGGACAGGGAAGTGTTCCTGATTGCTCCTTCGCATGGTTTTTTGGACTTTTTTCCAAAATACCGTCGGCCCTTGCGGCGGAAAGCTAATCTTCTTCCACAGGGCCAACGGGGACGGGAATAACAAACCAAGTCTAACAATACACGACCGCCTGATACGAAAGTCGTTGCGTCTGAGCAGCGGCAAAGTCGCCGGGAAGTCCCGCCCACAAAAAATATGCCACATATAAAATAACCGGTTGACAAACTTTATTTCATCTTATAGAAGACCAGAACAGTCTTGTTTGGAGGTTGACACATATGCTCCACCTGACCCGGAAAGGCGACTACGCCATCAGAGGGATGGTTTACCTGGCGGGCAAGCCCGTGCAAGAGATGTCGCTTCTCGGTGAAATTGCATCTGCGGTGGATGTCTCACCGGCTCTTTTGGCAAAGATTTTTCAGCAGTTCGCCAGGCACGGTCTTGTTCGCTCTTATCGCGGCACAGGCGGCGGTTTTCATCTTGGCCGAGCGCCGGAGAAGATCAACCTTCTGGAAATTGTCGAAGCTGTTGAGGGCCCCATCGTGCTGAACCGCTGCCTTATGGACGAACGGGCCTGTGATCGGGATGCGTTCTGTACGGTTCATCCTGTCTGGAAAGAGGTGCAAGAAAAAATGAAGGATATTCTGAGTCATGTTACCCTGAAGGATCTGGCCGGAAAGTAAATTTTTTTACCTGAAAACAAGACAATTACGGTCTTATTTGTACGGATAAAACGCTCCCCGTGATGGGGTCCATAAAAGGCGGCAGAACCGCCTCCTACATCAGCAAAAAAGAAAGGAGATTTAAAATGAAGAAATTTGTCTGTTCGATTTGCGGTTACATCCATGAAGGTGCGAATCCCCCTGAAAATTGCCCCCAGTGCAAGGCCCCGGCCTCGAAATTCCAGGAACAGAGTTCAGGAGAAATGAGCTGGGCCGACGAACATTTTGTCGGCATTGCCAGGGACGCTGATCCGAAGATTCTGGAAGGACTCCGCCTGAATTTCACGGGTGAGTGCACGGAAGTCGGGATGTATCTGGCCATGAGCCGCCAAGCCGAGCGCGAAGGATTAATAGAAGTAGCCGAAGCGTACAAACGGATTGCTTTCGAAGAAGCAGAACATGCCGCCAAATTCGCCGAGCTGCTGGGTGAAGTGGTCCTTGCCGATACCAAAACGAACCTCAAAATGCGCCTGGATGCGGAAAACGGTGCCTGCAAGGGGAAAAAAGACCTCGCCGTCATGGCAAAGCAGCAGAACCTCGACGCCATCCATGATACGGTTCACGAGATGTGCAAGGATGAAGCCCGGCATGGCCGGGTATTCCAGGGACTGTTGAACCGGTATTTTGCATGACGTCCTGAGAAACCTGTCAGGATGAAAAGAT